>Ga0160423_10001443_pt1 | contig 19866 bp, 35 predicted proteins | sample CRUFie14St8metaG_FD_108191 | JGI IMG/M metagenome (GOLD analysis project Ga0160423, IMG submission 108191) | Marine microbial communities from the Costa Rica Dome - CRUD Field 142mm St8 metaG | ecosystem: Environmental > Aquatic > Marine > Oceanic > Photic zone | place: Costa Rica: the Eastern... | reverse complement strand
GATATAGGAGAATATTTACAAATTAGAAGACCAAAAGGTGATCCTAATAGACAATGTTTAAATTTACATCAATGTGTAGTAGTAGATGATCCCTTTATGCGCAAATTAGAATCCAGGGATCAGGATGCAATGTCTTTATGGGCTGAAATTTTAAAATCTAGAATGGAAACCGGGGAGCCTTATGTAATGTTTAAGGACAATGTTAATAAAAGCAATCCAGTAGCATATATGATGAATAATCTAGATGTTACTATGACTAATATTTGTACTGAAATTACTTTATTTACAGATGAAGAACATTCATTTATTTGTTGTTTATCATCTTTAAATTTGGCTAAATATGATGAATGGAAAGATACAGATACTGTAGAAATGTCTACTTGGTTTTTAGATGGAGTAATGCAAGAATTTATAGATAAATCCCAAGGTAGAGATTCATTAAAAAGAACGCATAATCATGCTAAAAAAGGTAGAGCTTTAGGATTAGGAGTAGTAGGTTGGCACACTTTTTTACAACAAAAGGGAATGCCATTTAATTCAATAGCTTCTACGGCCTATACTCATAATATCTTTTCGGATATTAAAAATAGAGCTGAGAAAGCATCTCTTGATTTAGCACAAGTATATGGAGAACCAGTTTGGTGTAAAGGTACTGGTATGAGAAATACGCATTTAATGGCGATTGCTCCTACTGTGTCAAATAGTGTAATATTAGGAGGTATTTCCGCAGGTATTGAGCCTTTACCCGCTAATATTTACACATTTAATGGCGCTAAAGGTACATTTATTCGTAAAAATAAAGTTTTGGAATCAATTCTGGAAAAGAAAAATGAAAATAAAAACCAATGGTGGGATCAAATGTTAGCAGATGGAGGTTCAGCACAGAATTTACCTGATAACGTTTTAACCCCAGATGAAAAAGAATTATTTTTAACATTTCCTGAAATAAATCAATTAGAATTAGTTAGACAGGCTGCTATTCGTCAAAGATATTTAGATCAAACTCAATCATTAAATTTAAGTTTTGATCCTAGTGATTCTCCTAAATGGATAAATCAAGTTCATATGGAGGCATGGAAATTGGGAATTAAAACCCTTTATTATTTAAGAACGGATTCGGTAATAAAAGGTGATTTAGGTTCTAGACAGGCCGATTGTATAAGTTGTGATGGATAAATAAAAAAAAGGCTCATTTGAGCCTTTCTTTTGTTTCTATTTGGTATTTTTTCCAAAGCCTTTGAGCTTCCTCTAAAGTAATTTCTTCTGCTTCTAATGCAGTTCTAATTTCTAAGTATTTTTCTTCTTTTAAATCCCTAGAATTTTCTTTCTTAATATTAGCATTAGTTAATAAACATCCCATTAGGAATAATATTCCTGCTAATACTGCTCTAATTTTATATATTGTAGTCATCATTTATAAATATATACGTCATATTAAAGTCATATATAATTTTAAAAACGTCATATTAAAATTTGGAATTTAGTATATAGTTTCGTATATTTACTGCACAAAATTAAGGTTATGACATTTAAAGATTTAAAGTTTAAACCACACCCGGTTGTTAAGGAAAAGGGTATACAAGCTACATTAGAGATTAAGCCCAATGTTTTTTTATCTGTTATTGCAGGTGAAGGATTTTACAGTACAGCTAGAGGTACTGGAGTTAGAGGGGCTGTAACCTCGGAGAAAGATGTTTCATCTTTTGAGGTAGGATGGGTAGATGAAAATCTACCTGAAGATAAGCAACAATGGGAAGTTGTTGGTTGGCAATCAAGAGAAGATATAAATAAATTAATTATTGAATTAAAATCATGAAAGAAAAAGTTAAAAATTTTTTATTAGATTGGAATGCAGTAATCATAGCATTTATCCTTATGATGTACTCAGTAGTACTAGGTCTATTAGGTAATACGGAAGAAGCTCAGTATTCAGCTCATTGGCCTGGGACTATTTTACTATTTAGTATAGCTATTAATCAAATTATAAGAAGAAGATAATGTTAGGTTGGGGATTCTTTTTAATGGGTGCAGTATTTTTTGGACTGTACGTATGGTTTACACTCTGGATAATTTTTGATCAAAATAAAAAACAGAGGGAAGAAGGTAATGGTACTATGGGGTACTATGAACGTCATCAACCAGATGATATTGATATGGATGGCATAGGTAATCAGGGTAGATTTAAATATACACCTAGACCTAAGGCCAGGAAAACTAAAAAAGGAAGTCAAAGTAGAATGAAAAATTATTTTTGGTATGAAGGAGAAAAAAAATAAATCTATCCCTAAGTTAAAAAATAATGATAATAATCAGGAATTTTATAATAAAAATTCTAAAGATTGGGATTATTATTCGGGATTACCTAACCCTAAAGCATACCAAAATTTATGAGTTTTTTAATAGGTTTTAGTTTTATAATAATATTATCTTTATTTACTATTTTACTTTGGTTTATAGCCAAATTATTACCTAAAGAATTTGCCCTAGTTAATATTGCATTACTATTGTTTGGAGATGCTATGTTTGTGGGTTTATGGTATTTTGGTTTAGTAGATATGGTTGATGTAGTAAAACAATTTAAATTAGGAATAGCGGGTGCTTTTTGTGCCGCATCTTTTGGTAGAGCAATATACTTTATGTTAAGTTATGAGAAAGTGTAATATTTGCGGTAAGGAAAAAAAAAGCTCTAAATTTAAACATGCTGGTAAAAAGACTTGTTTAAGGTGTGAAAATCAACCTTATAAAAGATTTTTAAGATTACTAGTAAAAGAAAGACAATTAACACCTCATGAAAGATTAGGTAATAGATTAGGTTATATGGGCTCAGGTTTTTTAATGATTTCTCCCTATCTTTTACCATATGATGGAATAGGAGCTTATACTTATTTAATGGGGGCAATTTTATCATTACCTCAAGTATGGATAGCAAAACAATGGAATATAGTTATTTTAAATTTTAATTTATTAGTAGGTTATGGAATTTATATTTTTCAATTATAATAAAATTATGGACAAAGACGAAATAGTAGACGACACAATATTTGAAGATTTTGTAGATGAACCCTATCAAGAAAGAGATACAGGAACCACAATCGAAGATTGAAAATTTTACTTGTCATAAATGTGGTAAACCAGCTACTGGGAGATATTCTCCTGATAATAGTATTACAGGTTTAGCATTTTGTGATGAGCATCAGGAATTAATGGCTCTTGGTTTTTACTTATTATTAAAAAACGAGAAGAAAAAGTTTGATGAACTTATGGCTTCCACATAATTATTTGGCTACCTAAAATATAGTTCGTATATTTACCGGTAATTTAAAATTAAAGGTTATGAATAAATTTGAAAGAATACAGTTTATTTTTATAGGATTATGTGCAACCTATTTTGCACTAAGAACTTTATTTACATTTATATAATGGCAAGAAAAAAATGGACTAAAGATGGTAGTTATCCAAAAACACCTATTGTTATAGTATTTGCAACTTCAAATAGATCAAATGCTAGATATAAAATGAAAATAGTTCGTAATAGAAATATAGACGAACTTATAGATGTTAATTTTAGCATTCCGGGTATTCCTGATAAAGCAATTATTAAAGAAGTAGGAATGGGTATGTACTTTAAGGAAAAATATAAGAAAAAATATGCCCTTTAATCCTACACTTTCCCGTTCTAGATTAGAAAAGGAATTTTCTAAGTTACAGAAATTAAATTATAATCAATTTCGTTGGTGGAGGATGTATGAATCAAAGAATAAACCACTAAAGGCAACTGCATCATTTCGTGATACCATTTTAAATGGTGATTATGACTTTTCTCATTATTGGTACCAGGCAGCATGGATTGAGCATGATATAGATGATCTAGAGATTGAATGTGGAAGTGATGATGGTAAATTTGTTGAAAAAGCATCCGTACTAAAAGCTCGTCGTACTAGATTATTAGAGGATTTTGAAAAGGATGAAGCTTATAAATTAGAACGTTTAGAAAAAGAATTTATAAATAATTTTAAAATTACTAAAGATCAAATAGATAAGGAAATGTTAGAATGGAGTGGAGATCTAATAAGTTTTTATTATCATATTGACGATAATTATCAAAAATTAAATATACCTAACTATGGCAAAAAGAAAAGAGGTAGACCTAGAAAAATTACCTAATCCAAAAAATCATTTAATAGCATCTTTAATAAAATCCGTTGTAAGAATATTAGGATACTTTGCTTTGTTTTATGATATTAATTTGGCGGCGGGTTTATTAATATTATCTGAAGTAGTAGGTATAGGAGAAGAATTAGTTTAATTATGTTTATATTTCAAGCTATAATATTTACAATAGTATTTTGTTTTTTTACAATTTATAAAGATTATATTGTTAATACTTACTACAGGGAAATAGACGAAAAAAAATTAAATTATATTAACCGAAGGTTTATAATATCTTATATTATAGGTCTTATTTTATTATTTATATTTTATTAAAATGAAAAAATTACTTTATTTTAGTGCAGCATGGTGTGGTCCATGCAAAACATTAGGTCCTATAGTTGAATCACTATCAGGCCAAATTAATTATGAAAAAGTAGATGTGGATAGTAACCATGATCTATCAGCTCAATATGGAGTTAGAAATATTCCTACCCTAATTTTATTAGATGAAACTGGGGAGACTAAAGGAAGGTTAGTAGGTTTACAAACAAAAGATCAAATATTAAATTTTTATAATGGGTAAATATATTTCAACAAAAGTTTTTGATGGTTTTAGTTGTGTTTTTAGACAGTGGAAAGCTGAAACTACTCATTGTAAATATCTCCATGGTTATGGGGTATCTTTTAAATTATGGTTTGAAGGAGAATTAGATGATAGAAATTGGGTATGGGACTTTGGTGGAATGAAAAGAGCTAAAGGAAAAATAGATGGTAAGTCTCCTAAGGAATGGATGGACTTTATGTTTGACCATACTTTTTTAGTTGCCGAAGATGATCCATTTGTAGAATCATTCCTAAAAATGGCAGAACATGGAGTAGCTCAAGTAAGAGTTATACCAGCTACTGGTGCTGAAAAATTTGCTGAATTTATTTTTAATAAACTTGGTTCATTTATACAAGAAGAAACGGACGGTAGAGTTAAAGTTATTAGGGTAGAATTTAGGGAACACGGTAAAAATAGTGCTATTTATGAGGGTTAGTCATGAAGTGCCCCGTTGTTTGTTAAACAACAGTCGTAAATGGAATGACTATGATTATTGCTTACCTCATCTTTTAGATCAGGATGAGGAATATAAAAATTTCTTTTATGAATCTAAAGAATTAGGACGTTATATAATAATGGATAATTCACTTCATGAATTAGGAAGGGCATATGATTTTAAAAGATTAAATTATTGGATTCAAGAATTAAAACCCAATGAATTTATTGTACCTGATGTTTGGATGGAACATGCCCAAACGGTATCTATGGCTAAATATTGGAAACAATTTAAATACCCTAAAGGTACTATTCCTACAGCTGTAATACAGGGTAAAGATAAAAATGCAGCTTATTTATGTGCAGGATTATTGGATGGTTTGGGTTATAAAAAATTATGTATTTCGTATGGTGCATCTTGGTATAATGATTTTTTTCCCCATATTAATGAAGATTTAGGAAAATCATTAGGTAGAATAAGATTTGTAAATGGTTTATTAAAACTAAAACAATATGATGATACTAAATTTCATTTATTAGGTTGTTCCGTACCTCAGGAATTTGGATGGTATGATAATCATCCACAAATAGAATCAATAGATACTTCAAATCCTATTATGGCTGCTTTGGAGGGAACTATTTATAGTAATAATGGTTTAAATAAAAAACCAAAAGCTAATATGAATGAATATTTTGATATTGATCCTGATAAAGTAAAATATGAGAATATTTTGGAGAACGTAAATAAGTTTCGTATAATTAATAATATATAATGATAGAATTTTTTAGACACTTAACGGGAATTTGTTTAGATCATTGGCATCCTAATATTTGGACAGTGGCCGCTGGTTCCCCTATTATAGCTTCTACCGTTTACTATGTAAAATGTAAATGTGGAGGTTGGTTTAATCATAAAAAAGATTGTGAAAATAGATTCACAAATGAATAGTTTTAACATAGCGTTTGCCTATACGCTTAATAATACCTGGCAAAATTTAATTAATTATTTATCATGGCAAAAAATGTCGTAGTATCCTTATCTGGAGGGATGGATTCCTCAACTTTATTACTCAGATGTTTATCAGAGTATGATAATGTAACAGCTTTATCTTTTGATTACGGTCAAAAACATAGAGTGGAACTTGATAGAGCTCAATCATTAGTAGATTATTTAAATACTAATGGTCAGAGTATTAAATATCAAGTTATAAAATTAGATGGTCTTGTTAATTTACTAAACTCAGCTTTAGTAACTGGAGGTGAAGATGTACCGGAAGGTCATTATGAAGAAGATAATATGAAAGCTACTGTAGTACCTAATAGAAATAAAATATTTGCATCATTAGTACAGGCAGTTGCTTTATCTGAAGCTAACGCAAACGGTTTAGAAACCGATATTGCTTTAGGTATTCATGCTGGTGATCATGCTATTTATCCTGATTGTAGACAAGAATTTAGAGATGCAGATGATGCAGCTTTTAGAATTGGTAATTGGGAAGCAGACAAAGTAGGATATTTTACACCCTATTTAGAAACAGATAAACTTGGAATTTTAAAAGATGGACAAAAATTGGTTAAACAGCTTGGAATTGAGTTTAATGAGGTGTACAAACGTACTAATACATCTTATAAGCCCTTTCCTAGCGGTAATAGCGACTATAAATCAGCTTCATCTGTTGAAAGGATTGAAGCATTTATCAACCTGGGCGTGGACGATCCTGTACAATACGAGGATGAGACTGGACCAGTCGATTACAACGTTGCGAAAACACATGTTGAAAAACTACTAGCTGAATATGCTGCGTAAAAATCGAAAAATAAAATGTAGTATAGTGGAGGGGGTTAAAACCCCCTTCTCTGTTACTACTATTTCTTCATATTTATAGTATATAAACCTGCTTTAAATGTCTACACTTACTAATAGAACCATTAAATCTACTTACCAGCAGCTGCTACAAGTAGAGAATAATGTTATACAAGATGGACTCGGCACTTCTTCACTAAGTGCTTCATTTGACCTCACCGGATTAGAAAATGTTACTGGATCACTAAATGTTAGTGGTACTACAGATTTAATTGGTAGTGCTTCCGTATCAGGTAGTATGAGAATTAGTGGTACATTTGAAGTGCTAGGTACAGCCTCCATTTCACATTTAATTACCACTTATGAATCCTCTTCTATTATATATGCAAGTGGATCTACTAAATTTGGAGATGATACATCCGATACTCATGAGCGTACTGGTAGTATGACCATTTCTGGTTCATTATTTAGTACTAATATAAGTGGTTCATTTAGTGGTTCTTATAAAGGGGATGCTAGTGGATTAACAGGTACAATTACTTCTTCATTTGCGGAAAGTGCTAGTTTTGCAACTTCAGGTACATATGCCTTAAGTTCTAGTGAAGCTACTACAGCTACAAATGTATTTGTATTACCTAAAAATACAGATGGGTCAACTCATTTTGTGTTATTTTCACAGGGTGTATCAGGTAGTTTTAGAGCCAATTCGGATTCAGGATTAAGTTATGTTCCCTCTACTAATACATTAACAGCAACTAAGTTTATAGGTGCCCTAGAAGGAAATGCTTCAACGGCAGATACAGCATCAGTAGTATTAGGTACGATATTATCAGCCTCTTTTGCATTAACAGCTTCACATGCAGAAAGTCAATCAGTAGTAAACATTACTTCTGGTTCATTTGCAGCAAGTGGTGATGGTCCATTTACTGGATCTTTTTCTAGTAGTAGAGCATCAACTTTATCTGGTTCATTTACTGGATCTTCTACTGGTTCATTTACTGGTAGTGGTGCTGGATTAGTAGGAGTAGTAACTAGTTCATTTGCTATAACAGCATCACATGCTTTAAATTCAGGCGGTGGTGGTTCAGGAGCTGGATTTCCATTTTCAGGCTCACGAGCAGATGTTACTGCCTCTTTAAATGTAACAGGTGGTATAGCTAATTTTACTGCAAGTATGATAGTTGACGGAGCCCTTAGTGCTACATCTATAACAGAAACTTCAGCATTAAAATATAAAGAAAATATTAATGAAATTACATCTTCGGATATAATTTATAATTTAAGACCAGTTACTTTTGATTGGAAAAAAGATGGTTCTCACGATGTTGGTCTTATAGCCGAAGAAGTACGTGAACACATGTCTGAATTAGTGAGTATAGATAAAGAAGGTAATGTAGAAGGTGTTAAATATTCCAAATTAACATCATTACTAATTAAAACTGTTCAAGATCAACAACACCAGATTGATAATCTAACATCAGAACTAAATTGGATAAAAAATCGATTATAAATTTGGTTATTTGAAATAGTTATATTATATTAGAACCAAATTTGGTTCAAGTGACTGTAAAACCACTATAAAAAATTAACATTTATGCTTAAACGAATTGAGGACTATAATAAAGTTCTCCCAATCCTAGAATTATATACCGCAGTACAATCGGAGGGTAGCAGACAAGGTTATCCTACTATTGTTGTTAGAACATCAGGCTGCACTCACCGTTGTTATTTTGGTGAAGGTGGGTGGTGTGATTCTTGGTATACAAGTATTCACCCAGAAAAAGGTAAATATACTTTTCAGGACATAATTGATATGTATGATGCAAATCCTCATATTAGTGAAATGATGTTAACAGGTGGTTCACCCACTATGCACCCTAAAATAGTAAACGAATTAACACATTTAGCTAATGAAAGAGATATTTTTATCACTATCGAAACTGAAGGAAGTCATTTTCTTCCTACTGATTATCCCATTAATCTTCTTAGTATTAGTCCTAAGTTTTCCAATAGTGTTCCTGTACTGGGAGTGGAAACACCGCAAGGTGCGATAACTGATCAAAAAATGATTGATAGACATAATAAATTTAGAGTAAATAAAGATGCAATTAAAAAAAGTATTAATTATCACCTTGATTACCATATTAAGCCTGTCCTTGACAAAGACTTATCAATGGTTAAAGAGGTTGAAGAATTCCTTAAAGATTTAGAAATCCCAGATAATAAAGTATGGGCAATGCCCGCTGGAGATGATAGGGAGGCCTTATTTGAAAGTTATGGTCCCGTAATGAATTTTGTAAGAGATAGAGGTTGGAGATATACTGGTAGATCTCATATTATGGCCTTTGGAACCGAAAGATGTGTTTAAATGAGTTTTATAATAGGTAAAGCATGTATTGGTGTTAAGGATAGTGCTTGTATAGCAGCATGTCCTGTAGATTGTATTCACACAGGTGAAGAACAAATGTATATAGATCCCGAAGAATGTATAAACTGTGGTGCATGTGTACCAGAATGCCCAGTTTTAGCTATTTTTGAGGACGAAGATGAAGCAATAGAAGCTGGAGAATTAGATTCAGTAAAAGCTAATTATAATTTTTTTGATTTAGAATATGAGTAGAAAAAAAGAGTTTACGGATTTAGAATCCGTACCTGTAGGTTATGCAAATGGTGTTGCACCTGGATTTCCTTTAAATGATAAGGAAAAAAATAAAATGATAGAACGTGCCTCTAAGGCATATGGTAAATTTTTAACTGAATTAAAGTGTGATTGGGAAAATGATCCTAATTCACAGGATACTCCTAGAAGAGTAGCTAAGGCATACGTAAATGATTTATGGGAAGGTAGATATACTGCTATGAGTGAAGTAACATCTTTTCCTAGTGATGGTTATGATGGTATAGTAATAGAAAGAAATATCCCAATAACATCAATGTGTTCTCACCACCACCAAACTATAAAAGGTTTAGTTCATATAGGTTACATAGCAAATGAAGATGGTAGAGTAGTTGGATTATCTAAATTAAATAGAATAGTAGAATTATTTGCTAGAAGAGGAGCAATCCAGGAACAACTAACTTCAGCTATTCATAATGCGGTGGATACTATTTGTGAAAATAATAAAGGAGTAATTGCCACAGTAGTAGCTACACATAATTGTGTTAGTTGTAGAGGAGTTAAACATCATGGTGCATCAATGGTTACAACTAAAGCATCAGGTGTGTTTATGGAAAATGAAAACTTAGCTCGTAAAGAGTTTTTTGATAGTATAAAAATTAATAACGGAAATCACCCTGTATAATGTTAACATTAGATAAAAAATTACTTTTAAGTTGGACAGATCTTGATGATCTTATACAAATATTATGTAAAAAAATAACAGAAGAACTACCTAATATAGATTCAGTACATGGTATTGCAAGAGGTGGTTTAATACCTGCAGTCTTAATTTCACATCAATTAGGATTAAAATATACTAATGCTATTTATCCTAATACTCTAGTAATAGATGATATATGTGATTCGGGAGCTACCCTAAAAGATTCACCTGGAGTTTATACTGCTACCTTACACTATAAAAAATCAGCTATAGTTGAACCTACAATATATGCTGAATTAGTAGAAGTAGAAGATAATTGGATTGTATATCCTTGGGAAAGACATGATAGTGCTCCTGTAAGAGATAATACATGAAAGAATTTGATCCAAAACAAGAATCGGAAGGATTAGGAGATACTATTGCTAAATTTACTAATGCTACGGGTTTAGATAAGGTAGCCGAAGCAGTGGCTAAATTAGCTGGTGCTGAAGATTGTGGTTGTAATAGAAGAAGAAAAAAACTTAATAAGGTAATACCTTATAAAAAGACTACTAAAAATAAACCTTTAAAAGAAATAGTTGGTACTTATGAGGTTATTGGAAAAATTTATTGTAAATTACCAGGCATTGGTAATACAGTTTTAAATAAAGGTACTATTTTAACTGTAGATGAAAATCATCCTTTATATGAGGATATAGAATTTTATTATAATGAAAAAATACTTAAAAAGTTATGAGTAAACAATTATCACTATTTCCAGAAGATAATTATGTTCCATTTGTTAGTGAAGTGGAGCAATTTAATGAATTAATGAATAAACCCAATAATTATGAACCTACCATTCCCGGAAAAAAAGACTGGCAGTTCGTCATTGATTTTGTCAAGGAAGAACTTGAGGAGTATGAGCAGGCTTGCAAAAACGGAGATATCGTGGAAATTTTGGATGCTTTGTGTGACATTGCTTATGTTTCCATTGGGAACGGTACTATGTTACACGGCCTTAAGGATAAGATATGGCCGGCGTATCAAGAAGTACAAGCATCAAATTTATCAAAAGCTTGTGAATCTGAAGAAGAAGCTATAATAACCGTACAAAAACGTAGTGAAGAACAAGGAGAGCCATGTCACTGGGAAAAAATATCCGATATGTATATCGTGTATCGGACTAGAGACCGCAAAGTAATGAAATCTATAAATTATTTTAGGCCGGATCTAGAAAAATTCTTTACTAATGAAGAACTTACTAAATTTAATAAATAAGGGTACTTTCCCTACTCTTATTGCTCTATCAGCCTTATCTGTTAGTGCTTCTGCCGCTTTTTATTCCGTTAGTGGTTTAAGTAAACTTTTTGCGGGAGCATCTTTTGAAGTAATAATAATGGCTGGCTCTTTAGAAGTAGCTAAATTGGTTACAGCATCTTTATTATATCAATATTGGGATACTATAAATAAAATATTAAGAACTTATTTAGTAATTGCAACAGTAGTACTTGTATTAATTACTAGTATGGGTATATATGGTTTTTTAAGTGCTGCTTACCAGGAAACCTATCAAAAATTAGTTGTTAATGAAAACAAAATTGAATTTTTAGAAAATAAAGCAAAATTTTATGAAGACGACGTTACAAGGTATGATGAGGAACTTAAAAGAATTTCTGGCAATATTAGTACTCTCTCTAATGCTAAAGCTACCTCGATCCAAGTACGGGACACAGCGGCTGTGGGCGGTCTTAGATCAACCGTCTCCACTGCTGAACTTAGATTGGCTCAATCGCGTATTTCGGTGGAAGAAGAAAATAGGAAAGAAGTAAACTTAAAAAGAACAGTTGCAGCGGATAGTTTACAAAAATTTAAACTACAAATTTTAAATTTACAAAACACATCAGACACAGTAGGTGAGTTAGGTCCATTACAGTATATATCAGGACTAACTGGTACACCTATGGATAAAATTATTAATTGGTTATTATTAGTAATTATTTTTGTATTTGATCCTTTAGCTATATCTTTAGTAGTGGCTGCTAACTTTGCATTTATTCAAGCATTTCCTAAAAAAACTAAACCCACGGAAGATTATTCAGACATAGAACCTCTTCCCAAAGAAGAAACTAAAATAGATCTTTCGGATTTTGATGAAGAGGATGAAAGAAGAATGAATATTATAGGACAAAATGGTAATGAGGGATTACATTATGATGATACTGAAATTCAAAATACTATTAGAGAATTAGATAATAAAATAAAAGATAAGGATAATGTAGTAGTAAAAGAAAATAATGAATTAAAAAAAGAAGTTAATTCATTAAAATCTAAATTATCTATTGCTAACCAGGAAATAAATGAACTGGACCAGAGTTTACTTAAAACTATACACGGTATACAACATATAAATGATTATTTAAAACATCATGGAGGAGGTTATGACGGCCAAGCAGTAAATTTTGATGAAATTAAACTTGGATTTGCCGAAAAAGATGATTATATTGAAGCAGTTAAACCTAGATCAAAACCTAGTGGTAAAAAAGATCCCTATTTAGATAAAAATGTTGATCCTGATTACCCTACAAAAGACGGAGAAAATATTATTACGTATTAAAATAAGTTATGTATAAAAAAATCTACGAGCAAGGTAGAGGTGAAAATAAACACTTAATACACTTGTGGACAGATAGTGGTTATAAAAAAATAGAATGGAATAATTATGCTTATAGAGAATGTCGTCCCGATGAAGCCGAATTTAAAGGTTTAAATGGGGAACCATTACGTAGAACTCATGATTGGGATAGAAAAACACCTAATTTACATTTTGCCGATATTTCTGCACACCAAAAATTTCTTATAGAAAAATATGGTGTAAATGATGAACCTTCTAAAACTTGTAAGGAAGTTTTTTTTGATATTGAGTGTGAAATGGGAGGAGCACTTACAGAAGAATATATTTCCAATGCCCCTAAACCTATAACTTCAATTGCTTGGTATGATAAACAAGCAGACCAATGGGCTATAGTTATTTTAGATAAAAAAGGTCAACTAAAACATACTAAAGCAAAAAATAAAGAAATTATACCATTTAAACATGAAGCAGATTTATTAGATGCTTTTATGTCCAGAATGGAAGATATTGAACCTGATATGTTAATAGGTTACAATAGTGATTATTTTGATATACCTTATTTATATTATAGAATATGCAATGTATTAGGTGATTCGGAAGCTAAACGTTTATCTCCTATTGGTATAGTAAAATTTGCCAAAGGTAATCAATATTGGTATAAAAAAGACATGTATGTTGATATTGCGGGAGTTGAATCTATTGACTACATGAGATTACATAAAAAATATAGTTGGGAAGATGAACCAAGTTGGAAATTAGATGCTATAGGAGAAAAATATGTTGGCATTAATAAGATAGAATATGAAGGTTCATTAGATAGATTATTTGAAGAAGATATACATACTTTTATACAATATAATTTTGTTGATGTAGAAATATTAGTTGAATTAGATAAAAAACTACAATACTTAGCCTTAACAAGAAACTTAGCACATAAAGGTAAAATTAAATATAGTGAAGTGTATGCATCATCTAAAATACATGATGGTGCTATTTCAGCATACTTATTATCTCAAAATATTATACCCCCGGGTAGGCCCCATGGAGAAAAAAAATTAGGTTATGCTGGTGGTTACCTATTTTGTCCCAAAGCGGGTTTGTACAAATACATGTTTGATGAAGATTTAACCTCACTATATCCCTCTATTATAATGTCTTTAAATATAGGAAGGGAAACTATTGTAGGTAAAATTATTCCTGAAACACTTCCTAATAAACTAGATGATTATGGACCTTATGGTAGTAAAGCCGATAGGAATAATTATTTAGGTTTAAATGATTTAAAGGAAATGGATCCCGAAAAAGAATTAATTGTAATGGATCCTAATAAAAAGGGTAATCCCAGAGCTACAGTAACTGTAGAAAAATTAATTGAGTTAATAGAAAAAAATAAATGGGCTGTAGCAGCAAATGGTACATTTTTTAGAACTGATAAAGAATCCGTATTATCTACTGTATTAAATAAATGGTTTGATGAAAGAGTGATATATAAAAATAGAATGAAACACTGTTATCAAAATGGTGATACTGAAGGTGGAGCTAAAAACCACTTATTACAATATACAATGAAAATTTTACTTAACTCATTATATGGAGCTACGGCATTAAATTCATTTAGATATGGGATGCCTTTATCTATATTAAGTGAAGCAATTACTTTATCAGGATGGCGTATTATACAAGAATCAGCATTAGTTGCTAACCGTCATATGAATAAAGTATTAAAAAATGAAGTAAAATTAGAAATATAAAAATGGCAATAAGTAGAAATAAGGAATGGGATTGGATGGAAGAAATAGAAAGTAGACCATGGGGCATGTATGAAGTTTTATTAGATTCAGATGAATGTAAAGTAAAACGTATTACAGTTGCACCTGGTCAAAAATTATCCTATCAATATCATCATAAAAGACAGGAACAATGGACCGTAATTAAGGGAAATTTAACTATTATATTAGATGATGATAAATTATTTAGGGCACCTGGGGAATCAATTAAAATTCCTTTAGGAGCCAGGCATAGAGCTTGGAATGAAACCGATGAAATAGTTCAATTTATAGAAGTACAAACTGGAACTTATTTTGGAGAGGACGATATAGTAAGAATAGAAGACGATTATAATAGAGAATAAATGGCATTAACAAAACAATCATTAAGAGCCGGGGTTCATGTAATGATGAACGGAAAATTGGCTACTAAAGAAGAAATTATTAAATTAAGTGAAAATTGGACAGAAAAAAGAGAAATATTTTTTAGAAAAATGTTACATCAAGGAGGACAATTTCAGATGGAAGGTATTAATTACGAAATAATATTAAGACAAAACGAAAAAGAAAGATCAGATGGGGAAATTGATAAAGGTGTAGTACCTATCCCTGGTGATTCATCATTTTAATGAAACATTTAGAAGAAACACCTTGGTTTATATGTGATGAAGGCGATACTAATTTATGTGCCTATGTGGATACGGATTCAAATTATTTTAATGCCGAACCACTTTTAAATCATTTGTATCCTAATTTTGAAAAATTATCCGATGAAGAAAAGGATACTAAACTAGAAAAAATAGCTTTATTTTACCAGGATTATATTTCTGATCATTATAATACATTAGCTCAGGAATGTTTTAATGTTAAGGATCATAGATTAGAAATGAAAACCGAGTGTGTAATACGTTCTGCTTATTTTAGGGCTACTAGACGTTATGCACAATGGATAACTAAACAGGAAGGTATCACTAAGGAAACCTTAGATGTTAAGGGATTAGAATATAAAAAATCTAATTTTCCTAAATTATTTGGTGATTTTTTTAAACAAGTAGTAGAAGATGTTTTAAAAGGATATAAACAAACCGAAATAGATAAAAGAATATTAGATTTTAAAAATAAAATATTAAGAGAAATACCAATTGAACAATTAGGTAATCCTACAGCAGTTAAAACATTAAATAAGTATATTGAACGTAAAAAAGTAGGAGGAGAAACATTCACTATTATAGCTAAGGGTGCACCTGCCCCCGTAAGAGCGGCTATTAAGTATAATGATTTATTAGAATTTTGGAAGTTAACTAATAAACATTCACGTATATTACAAGGTGATAAGGTAAAGTGGATTTATCTAAAGAAAAACCCATATAATATAGAGGCATTAGCTTATTTAGATTTTGATATGCCAAATAAAATTAGAGAGTTTTTAGATAAATTTGCTGATAAAGAAAAAGTATTTGATACTATTTTACTAAATAAATTAGAGGGATTTTATGATGATATGGGTTGGAAATTAGTTACTAACCCATATATAAACCAGTTTTTTATATGATTTATATTTTTGATGTAGATGGAACTTTAACTAAATCCAGAAATAAAATGGATTTAAGTTTTGCACAATTTTTTTCTGATTTTACTGAACGTAATAGAGTTTGGTTAATATCAGGTAGTGATAAAGATAAGACTATAGAACAAGTAGGAGGTACTATTTGGCATAAAGTAGAAAGGGCATATCAATGTTCTGGTAATCAACTTTTCCAAAATGGTAAATTAATTAAAGAAAATAAATTTGAATTACCAATACAAACTAGAGTATGTTTAGAAGCATTTTTGGAAGAATCCAAATATCCACACCGTTATGGAAATCATATAGAAGAAAGACCTGGTATGGTTAATTTTTCAGTAGTAGGTAGAAATTGTACTCAAGAACAAAGGGAGGAATATTTTAAGTGGGATAAGAAAAATAGAGAAAGAGAATTTAATGCTTGGGAAATTAGAGAAAGATTTAATTTTTTAGATGCTGTAGTAGGAGGAGAAATAAGTATAGACATTTATGATAAAGGACTAGATAAGGGTCAAATATTAGGTGATGTGGATGATAATTTTACATTTTTTGGAGATAAGTTAGATGAAGGAGGAAATGATTATCCAATACATAGGGAAATTGTAAAAAGAAAATTAAAAGGAAATAAAACTCATCACGTAAAGAGTTGGAGAGACACCCAAGAGTTATTATATTCCATATAATATTGCGGGGTAGAGCAGTGGCCAGCTCGTTGGGCTCATAACCCAAAGGTCGGAGGTTCGAATCCTCCTCCCGCCACTAAATTAAGTTATGCAAGTTGAAGTATCCATAGGTGAATTATTTGATAAATTAACCATTTTAGAAATAAAAATGGAAAAAATTAAGGATAATTCTAAATTAGAAAATATTAGAAAAGAATGGAATATTCTTAATGATAAAAGTATGAGTATTCTTTCTATATTTGCTGATCAAACATTATTTAAAAAAATATATAAATTAGAAGAAATAAATCGTCAACTTTGGGATATAGAAGATTGGATTCGTGAATGTGAAAAACAAAAAAGATTTGATAAAGAATTTGTGGAGCTGGCAAGATCTGTTTATAAATTAAATGATAAACGATCTAAAATAAAACGAGATATTAATTTAATAACTAAATCTAATATAATTGAAGAAAAGTCATATAGTAGATAATATTGAAAAATATTACTTAAATGGTTTAACTACACAAGTAGTATGGATAGTTAAAGATAATAAAGCTGAAGTAGAATTTGCTACTGAAACTAAAAATGCAGTTGGTAAAGTAATATTTGATGTTGAATTACCTGATGGTCCCCTAGCAATTTATAGTACTGATGCATTATTAAGATTATTGGGTATTACTAGTGAAGAAATTCAAATTGAATTAAGTAAAAATAATACAGGTTTAGTTGATAAATTAAAAATACAAGATAATAAATTTGACTTAAATTATCATTTAAGTGATATTAGTGTTATTCCAGAAGTACCTAATGTACAAACTGTAGATTTTGATTTTAGCTTTAAAGTAGATGATGAATTTATATCCGGATTTTTAAAAGCTCATAATGCATTAGAAAAGACGGAAGATGTTACTTTAAACACTACTACTACTAAACAGGGTGAAAATGTAGTAGAAATAATATTAGGTGAAAGATCACAACATTCACATAAAGTAAAATTTACTGAAGTAGCAGAATTCACTACTCAGAGTGATTTAATACCATTTTCAGCTAATGTATTACGTGAAATACTAGCTGCAAATAAGGGTACTGAAGGGCAAATACAAGTAAGTAATAAAGGACTAATGAAATTGGAATTTAATTCCGATACAAGTTCTGCAGAATACTTTGTCGTAAGACAACAGTAGTATATATTTATAATAAATGACTGAGACTCTAGGGCGAGCAGTTATGTTTTATGTTTAACCGGTGAGCTAAAGCCACCACAAATTTTAATGATATGAGTACATTATTTCACGAACGTACACCGTTCGATATTTTAGTAAGGAATTTTTTCCAAGACGCTAACACATACTTACCGTTAGCAGAAACCAAAGTCCCACATCCAGTAGATATTTACCAAACTGATAAAAACCTAGTGTTTGATATCGCTTGTACTGGCATTGCTAAGGAGGACTTAAATATCCAAATACAGGATAGTATAATTAGAGTAAATTATGATAAGTCTAAAACAGACGAAACTGGTCTTGATTATATCCATAAAGGTATAGCTAAAAGATCATTTAATCTGGGTTGGAAGATTGATAGTAAATTCGATTTAAGTAAGGCAAAAGCCAAATTTGAAAACGGATTATTAACTATAGTGATACCTTTTGCTAAAGGTTCTGAATTAAAAACACTTGAAATCAAGTAAATAAGCTCTGCCCTAGAGTTTGGTTATTTTATAAAGATTTTGTATATTATTATAAACAATAAGTTATGGCAAATCCAAATTTTAAAGGAAGACCTGTTGGTTCAGGCAAATCAACTTTTATAGAAGATCCCCTAATGGAAAACTATAAAATTGCTATTGATGAATATAGCTACAATATAATTGATACTAATAAAGGTAAAACAGTGGGTTATCATACTTCATTACCTCAAGCCGTTTTATCTATAGCTAAGTATTTAATGTTAAAGGATAAAAGTTTTACTTTAACCCAATACGCTAAAGAATTTAAAGAAACACATTTACAATTAAAAGAAGCTATTTTAAAATGAGTAGTTCAAGAACATCTAGGTCAATGGGAAGAAAATATAGAAGACATAATCCCAATAAAATGACCACTAATAAGGCAAATAGAATACAACAAGGAAAAATTAGACCAAATGAGCAAACTTAGACCAGTTAATGGAAATGTTATAATTCGTCCTATAGAGGAGGAAGAACAAATGTCTGGTAATATCATTATACCGGATATGGGTAAGGAAAGACCTGAAATGGGTGAAATTGTAGCCGTTTCAAAAATATATAATTTTAATAAAGGAGAATACGTACCTACTATAATAGAGATAGGTATGAAAGTTTTAATCCCTAAAATGGGAGCCCAAAGTGTTACTATTGATGGAGAAGAATATTACATCACAGCACAAAGTTCCATTTTATCAATCATAGAATAATGACAGAAACAAGTTTTGGTACTGAATTAAAAAATAAGTTATTGGACGGAGTTCAAAAACTTAATAATAGTGTAGCGTCCACTTTAGGACCTGCTGGTAGAACAGTTTTAATAAAAGATGAAACTGGTGATATAAAAGTAACTAAAGATGGAGTTACCGTAGCTAAAGCATTTCAAGAACTAGAAGATCAAACTGAATCTATAGGAGCAGAATTAGCTAAAAAAGTATCTGTTAAATCCGCTAATGAAGTGGGAGATGGTACTACTACATCAACCATATTAGCTGCTTCTATATTGGAGGAAGGAATTAAACAAATTAATGATGGTTCAAACCCAGTTAATATTAAAAAAGGTATAGATGAAGCAACTAATACTGTTGTTAAAGAATTAAAAAACATGTCCACTGAAATTTCAGATGACGCACAAATTAAAGAAGTTGCCACTATATCTGGAAATAATGATAAAGAAATAGGTAATTTAATTTCTACTGCATTAGATAAAGTAGGT
>Ga0160423_10001442_pt1 | contig 19873 bp, 15 predicted proteins | sample CRUFie14St8metaG_FD_108191 | JGI IMG/M metagenome (GOLD analysis project Ga0160423, IMG submission 108191) | Marine microbial communities from the Costa Rica Dome - CRUD Field 142mm St8 metaG | ecosystem: Environmental > Aquatic > Marine > Oceanic > Photic zone | place: Costa Rica: the Eastern... | reverse complement strand
TCAAGGAGGTCCATCATATTCGGACTTGTTTCCAGAGGCTCCTCCTGATGAATTAATTCCCAACTGTGCAGAAGCAGGAGTCTTTGGTGCATTAACTGGAATTATTGGATGTTTGCAGGCAACAGAAGTGATTAAAATTCTGATTGGCATTGGACAGCCATTGGTTGGACGACTGTTGATTTATGATGCATTAGAGTCGAAGCAGAGGTTGCTTAAGTTCGGAAGTATTGAACACAAGCAAGTTGAAAAACCGGTTGTTCACACAGAACAATCGATGATAAAGCGAGTAGACGCTTCCGAGGCGATTTCTTTGATGGAAGGTGGATGGAGTCCGAAATTTTACGATGTAAGAAGTGAAATGGAATGGATGGAAGCAAGAATTTCTGGTGCAGAGTATCTTTGTGCACATACCGATATCTTATCCGTAGCAGAAGATTTGCCTAAGGACGAGGATATCCTCATTCATTGTAGGTCTGGTGTAAGGTCTGAACTAGCAATCGCTCAATTAATTTCGGTAGGATTTGACGCTGAAAAAATGTACAACCTCGAAGGAGGAATTATTGGTTGGGCTCAAATTAAGCCAGACGGCATAATTCAAGGCTGATTTGAGTATTTTTTGCTCAAACTTCAAGTTGTTTATATGGCGCCATGATAGTGTGCCGAAATTGATCGTTGCCGACGAAAACGAAGGTCGGCGTGGTTTACTCGCTAATACACTAGAGCGAGCAGGCTTCGAAATTACCAGGGCAGGTACCCTGAGACAAGCAGAGGGCACGGCTCTTGCGACTATGCCTGAGGTTGTTTTATTCGATGGCGAATGGGTATCAGGTGACCCAATTGATTCTGCACAAAGATTAATGTCTGACCCCGAATTTGCATTTAAATGCAGAATTGTTGTACTTTCAAGAAATAGTTCTCAAGATTATCTTGTCTCCGCTGCAAGGGCTGGAATTCACGAAGTGATAACAAAACCAGTAGACATGAATGAACTAATTGCGCAGTTGGAAAAACATTCGATGAAAAGATTCGTACCTCCTCCAGCAAATGTTGAAAATGCAGCAGGCACCCAAAGAGGTGGAACATTTGATGTTTCCATGGCGATGAATGATGGAAAATGGGCTCTTCCTGTACTAAAAGACTTAGTCACACCTGATAAAATTAGTATTGAGTTTGTCAATGAAATACTCACTCAGTTAGGCGAAGAGGGAATCGAAGTTGATGAGGGAATAGATCCTAATTTGATGTCAAATGTTTTACGAATTGCTCTAAATAATATCGTAAGCGACTCAGATAAAAATCTTCTATCTAATCCACAGGGTAGCATTTCCGCTTCAAACCTTCCTTCCAAGAAGAAGGGAAACACCTTGGGTTCAGGAGCTGGTGTTTCTGCCAGAACTGGTGGTTCTTCTATGGAAGAAATACTCCAAAACCAAGTAGATGCTCTTACCGAAGATATTGAGAATAAAATGGATGGAATTCTCGAAGAAAGTCCGGAATTAATTGCAATTTTAGACGACCGTGAAAAAACAGTCATAGATCCAGCGGTTCTGAAATTCACCAGACTAGTTGCTGAAAGTGCATATGAGTTAATGTGGGATTTAGGAAGACCGGGTAACGTTACAGACCTAACCTTGATGACAAGGGTTGAAGATATCACAGAAATGCTTGGAGATGTAATTTCTTCGCTACCCGAAGGAGAGGAAGAATGATGGATGAGAACTCAAAAAAATGGGCATTTTGGGCATTATCATTTGCCTTTTTAGTTGATTTCTTGGGTTACGCATTCATAGTGCCGATTTTACCTTCCTGGAAGGCTCAGTTTGGATTATCGAATACTGAGGCAACAGCGCTTGTATCATTATGGGCTCTACCGCTCTTTTTTCTTGGCCCAAAAACTGGAAGACTAACCGATAGATTTGGGGCGGGGAAAACAATTTTGTTTTCCCTATTTGCGCTTACAATCGCTGCACTACTTTATATCGTAGCAATGCGAATTACCGTAATTGATGGGTTTTATGTTTTGGCTATAGCAAGATTGCTTCACGGGGCTTCAGGAGCAGGAATTATGACAGCAGGATTTGCTGCTGCGAGTGATATTTGGCCAACTAATTTCGGCGAAATATCTGGGAAACTTATCGCAATGGCAACTATCGGTGGTTTACTTGGCCCAGTAATTGGTGGTGCAGCATATACCGTGAATGAAGAATTTGCATTCTTTGGTTTGGCGTTGATAACTGCTCTCGTGATACCTCTTGTTTATGTCACGACCAAAGAATTAGGTCAAGGCGGTCAACCTGCACAGGGATCAGTTCCTCTCAAGGTGTTTATACAAAATCCAGTTCTATTCAGAATTGGAGTTTTGGTCACAATGACGACTTTAGCAACAGGAGCATTGGAAGCAGGAGTCCCTCTTTTCTTAGCAGATAATCTAGGTTTGAATGCAGCATGGATTGGAGCAGTATTACTCGTTATGGTTGTTGCTCAAGGTTTAGGCGGCTGGATGTGGGGATACCTTGTAGATAGAAATGGTCCAGTTAGATACATGATATTCGGTTGGTGTTTAGTGACCATCTCTCTGATTGCTGCAGGATATGTAGCACACTCGATTTCTGATAAAACACTAGCAGCGTACATGATTATTGTTTTACTAGGAATGTTCCAATTCGCAATATCAGCAGCTCAAGTACCAATGTTGCCAATAATCGACACTGCCACCTCCCAAGTATATGGTAAAGGCGGAGCAGGGTTGGCATTTGGTGCATTCGGTACAGCATGGGCTGCAGGTACAATCATCGGACCGTTGGTGATTGGCCCGGTTTTTGATTACACTAATTCCTGGGGAATTACATTAGGAATTTTAGCAATCCCAATGCTAGCCGGATTGATAATTACCATATTCAACTCACAGTTATTGCATGATTGCTATGCAGAAGAGATGGAAAAACGTCTGGAATCAGAATAGTCTCTCAATGGGATGGCTGATAAAACAACCCCTACTCGGACTGTTGGGTTGAGTTATGGTTCAAGGGGAATTGCCGACCATCAGGGGTAAAGATTGGAGCCCCAAGTCACCTATTGATTTTTCAAATCCATTGCCTGCTGATGCAGCAAAAACCGAGGTTCTTCGATATACTGCAGAGAGACATGATGGGCATTTGCAACTCGTTGGAGCAGTTTGGGATTACGTAATTAACTCGGAAACGTCATTTGATGGGAAAGAATGGTTTGAGTTTTCAAACCGATTTTTGGATGCTCTAAGACAAGGCCTCAGTGGTAGATTGAAGGTTGCTGGGCTATCTCAAGGAGAGATAATTCCAAGAAGGAATGCAGAGATGCACCTCGAAAGAAGAGGCGACCACTTCTTGATCAATATCAAATTGACACTGAGAAGACTAGCTCATTACATGTCTGCAAATTTGGAACAAAGATTCGAATGGCAAAGAATGATGACTAGGACAAGAGCATTAGATACCCATCTGAAAGATGTTTTTGTTAATGGCATGGATACTCCAGATGGAGGCAAATTTGGTGGTAAGGGTTTCCGTTCAACTTGGCAAGAAGCATGTGTAGCAGCCGCTACGGCATTGAAACGATTCCCTGAAAATGAAAAAGGATCTGACTACACTGGTGATTTCGTTGCCCCGATGATAAGAGATATTGGCTTATGTATGGCAATGGGTGACACTGTGAAAGACCTCATGACAGCACAAATGGGAAAGAAGGATTCTATTATGGATGGTGGAATTGACGGTGCTGGTGGAAGAGACTTACATGTCGGATGTTTTCATAGAGGAATACTTCCACCAACTGCGCCATTGCCTATCGCATCAGTCACCATGACTGGTATGGCATTATCTGCATGGAAGCAAAATTTGGACAGGTTTCATGTTGCTTGTATAGGCGAGGGCTCGTCATCTTCAGGTGAATGGTGGGAGGCACTAAATTTTGCATCTACCAGAGGACTTCCAATCACCTACATCCTACAAAACAATCAAATTGCGTTAGACACACCTCCAATCAACCAGTCGAATACAGAACTCTGGGCGGATAAAGCAGTTGCTATGGGCATGCCATCATGGACAATAGATGGCTCCGATCCTGCCGCTTGGCATGCGTCTGTCGCAGTGGCGAGAGAATTTGCTATGGAAGGTGGAGGCCCAACGCTGATTCACGTTGAAACAATGAGAGGTTGTGGCCACGCTCATCATCATGACGATCTATATCTTGGCTCTGCCACTGGAACTCCACCGGGTTATGTAGATAGAGATTTATTGGAATACTGGGAACAAAAAGACCCAATTCCAACTCACAGAAATCTACTATTGTCGTTAGGTGTAACTGAAGAAGAATTACTTGAAATGGAATCAGAAGAGGAAGAATTGGTTGACTCTGCTAGAGCGGAAGTAGAGGCCATGGATTGGCCTGACCCAAAAACAGTTACAATTGGCGTAACTTCAATTCATGATGCAGATACTCACGATGACCATTTACAACGTTTAACAGGTTCAAAAATCGCTGAAGAACATCACTCAAGGTTACAAGTAGGCGAATGCTTACTTAATTATGTTGAATCAGGTGGTTGGACTTATTCAAGGGCTATTCAGCAGGCTATGTGCGACATAGCAGAAAGATATGGTGATGACACAATTTTCATGGGGGAAGACATGGAAGTAGCAGGTGCCTTTGGTATGAATATACCACTGAAAGCAAATGGGCACCAAGACAAATTACTAGACATGCCACTTTGTGAAGCTGTAATCATTCATTCTGCCACAGGTGCTGCATTATCTGGAATGCGGCCAATGGCTGAAATTCAATTTGGGGGTTTTGCTGCACTTGCTCACAATGCATTGATCAATAATGCTGCAATGCTAAGGTGGAGATGGGGTGCGAAAGTACCTATGACAGTCAGGATACCATTGGGGGCAAGAACTCGAAGCGGCCCATTCCATGCGAACATGATTGAGTCGTGGTATGCAAATGACCCAGGATTAATTGTCGTCGCACCAGGGACACCTCAAGATGCCTATGATTTGTTGGTTGAGGCAGCAGCCATCGATGATCCAGTGTTGTTTTTGGAACATATTGGTCTCTATGGTTTGAGAGGTGGGAGGACAGGCTGGGGTCAGAATATTAACCAGAACGTAGAAACAGAATCTGTCAATAGAGCAGTTGAAAATGGAACTCCTTACAAGATTGGTAAGTCAGAAGTAATTAGGGGAGGAGTAGACCTTACCCTGCTGACATGGGGTTCAATGCTTCATGTAGCAAAAGAAGTTGCGGATAAATTGTCATCAGAAAATATTGAAATAGAAATCATCGATGCAAGAACTTTGATTCCATTTGACGCTGAAACGTGTGTTTCAAGTGTGATAAGAACGGGCCGTCTGGTTGTTTTGCAAGAAGGACAATGGTTTGGAGGAATTGGCCATTCTATGCTATCAAGAATCCTAGAGGATGCATTCTACGCATTAGAATCAGTGCCGGTTGTAATTGGTGCACTAGACACACCTGTGCCGTTTTCTCCACCTCTTGAAAACCATACGATTCCAAACGCTTCGCATGTAGAAGATGTTATTCGTCGTTTGATTGGATAATGAAATTTGATAAGACAGCTCCAACAACAGGGGCTACGATATATAGTGCTAAATCTCCTGAATCTGTAACTATATTTGGCCCAATACTCCTTGCAGGGTTCATACTAGCACCTGTAAATTTACCAAATGTATATGCTAAAATCCCAACCATAATTCCGACACCTAGTGCTAGTGATGGTAGTGATACATCATGGTTTACCAGGACATGTATTGAATACATCAACAGGAATGTTATACAGATCTCAATTATAATTGCTTCAGAGTAGGGTACTGAAACTTTTGTAGCCCCATCCACCACAATTAGAGCTGCAATAAACCCTCCAAAGCATTGAGCGATTATATATCCTGGCAAATATTTAGTTTCAAGGTCACCCTTTGCTGCAAATGCAATGGATACGGCAGGATTGATATGTGCTCCAGAAATTGGTTGAAATAGTAATATAGCAATCGTTACAGATGTTCCAAATGCAATGCTGATCATGATTGGACTCCAACCAAGAGCGATTGAACCACATCCAAAAAGAACCATCAAAAAGGTACCTAGAAACTCGCTGAGATACCTGTTCATGAAATTGCCTAGAAGAATTCATTAGTTTGTTTTTTGCATATATGAGAACCATCAAAGAGGTGTACTTTGTGCGATTAACATGGAGGGAGAAAAGGTCAAGGAACAAGGCCTTGGCTCACTACTCCAGTGGAACGCTTTTATTATTGCCTTAGCGTTATTTGTAACCCTGTTTATACTAGAAGGAATTACAACAGTGAATGATTGGACAAATATTGGAATTCTTTTGTTGTTGGTTGTAATTGCAATGGCATTGCTAATTACCAGTGCGGACTTTTTCGTTGAAGGTGCAAAAGGTCTTGCTCGAAGGGTTGGAATGGCTGAGGTTGTTATTGGTTTGACTATAGTAAGTATCGGAACTTCACTTCCTGAAATTCTTGTTACAGCAACAGCGTCTGCGACCTCTGAAAGTGATCCAGCGCTTATGGATTTAGCAGTTGGAAACATATATGGTTCAGTGCTTGTTCAAATCACTTTGGTATTAGGTATAGTCGTGGCTTACAAGCCTCTTGAGATAAGGCCTGCATGGCTTCGTCGAGATGGGCTTTTGATGCTAGCCTCAGTTCTAATGCTTTCAGGACTATTATGGGAAGGAGGTGGACTAAGTAGAGTTGAAGGAGCAATTCTTTGTCTTATTTACTTGCTATACCTTTTCTGGCTGTTATCTAACAAGGACAAAATCAGAGAAGATGAATTAGAACTAGTAGATGAGATAAAAACCTCTGAATTTTCTTGGAGCGCAACAGCATACGGTGTGATGGTAATCCTTGGTCTTGCTTTAGCAGTTTATGCAGCATCGCAATTGGTAAATTACGCTGCAGAAATAGCATACAAACTCAATGTGCCACACGCAGTAGTGGGTACTACTGTTTCTGGATTAGGTACGTCATTACCGGAATTAACAGTCGCAATGATTGCAGTAAGAAAGAGCCAGGGAGTTGCTATAGGTACGCTAATTGGCTCCAACATCACAGACCCTCTGCTTTCAATTGGAATAGCAGCACTTATCGCGCCTATTTCTGTTACCTCTGCATCATATGATTTGACAATGTATCTGATAATTCCGGCTACCCTAATCGCTGTAAGTGTGTGTCTTGCAATGATGTGGTCTGGATTTACTTTCAGTCGTTTGGAAGGCAGTATTTTGATTGGACTCTATGCAATTTTCATAATCCTGATTGAATTAGAGAGACAGGGATACATAACTGTCGGATGATAGTACTGCTTATTCAGTATGGCCCTATGGGCTATTCATGGTCGACTTCCAATTGGATGAAATGCAGGAGATGCTTCGTGAATTGGCTCATGAATTTGCTGTCGATGAAATCAGGCCAAATGCAGAACATTGGGATTTGGATTCTGTATATCCAAAAGAAGCAATCAAAGCCGCACATGAAATGGGATTACTAAATTTACATATTTCCGAAGAATACGGTGGGCCTGGATTAGGGACAATGGAAGAAGTACTTGTCAATGAAGAGCTTGCTTGGGGAGATCCTGGTTTTGCTACCGCAGCGTATGCAACCGCTCTTGCCTGTGCCCCAGTAATTACCGGAGCCACAGATGACCAAAAAGAAAAGTATCTCAGGATGGTTGCTGAAGATGGCGCTCTAGCATCGTATGCGGTTACCGAACCTGGAGCAGGTTCTGATGTTGCTGCATGTAAAACACATGCTGTCAAAGATGGCGATGAGTATGTTATGAATGGCTCAAAAATGTGGATAACTGGTGCAGGATATGCGGATTGGTTCTTTGTTTTAGCAAAAACTGATCTAGATGCAGGATACAAAGGAATGTCCGGATTTATTGTTGATGCAAATACCCCTGGATTGACTCTTGGAAAAAAGGAAAACAACATGGGACAGCGATGTTCTGACACACGTTCAATTTCATTTGATGATCTCAGAATACCGGCAGAAAATCTGGTTGGTGGAAGTGAATCTGGCGGTTGGATGAATGCAATGAAGGCTTTTGATATGTCAAGACCTAATATCGCAGCCCACGCGACCGGTCTTGCAAGGGCTGCTTATGAGCACTCGCTACAATATTCAAGTGAACGGCAGACATTCGGGAAGCCACTACATAAACACCAAGCAATACAATTCATGCTTGCAGATATGAAAACCAAAATCGAAGCATCTAGAATGTTGACTTGGAAATCAGCATCAGATTTCGACCGTGGAGTTCTAAACACAGAATCGGCAGCGCATGCCAAAAGATTTTCTGCGGACACAGCAATGGAAGTAACTACAGATGCAGTCCAAGTTTACGGTGGATATGGGTACTCAGAAGAATATCCAGTTGCAAGGTTAATGAGAGGCGCAAAAGTAATGCAAATCTATGAAGGAAGTAGCCAAGTTCAGAGAATGATAATTGGAAGAGAGATTACCAAAGGTTTGTGATCGTATGGCAAAATCAGTCCCCGCCATTATCTTGGCTGCGGGAGCATCAAAAAGATTGGGACAACCAAAAGCACTGGTAAAATGGGACGGCGAGTCTTTAGTTTCAAGGGCTGCCAGGCTACTCTTCGAATCAAAATGCAATCCAGTCATAGTGGTAACACGTACTGAATTACAAATTGATGTAGTATTAGAGGCAGAAAATGCGAGTGTAATAGTTAACCCTAATCCGGAATTAGGAAGAACAGGCTCACTACAACTAGGCCTAAAAAGCCTAATTTCAGAATTAGGAAGGACACCGCGTAAAGTTTTGGTCGCCCCCGTGGATAGGTGCGGATGGGATAATGAAACAATCTCATCACTTATCGAATGTGACAAAAATACTAGTCCAATTCCGAGTGGTCATCCACTTTTACTAACAGATATTGATGTTGTTTTGGGTCTTTCAAAAGATGCTTCATTGAGGGACAATCTCGAAATTCAAAGAATTCAAGCCTCAGGAAAACACATGAATATAGATACTCCTCAAGATTTGGAGGGTTTGCTATGACTGCTAGAGTTATGCGATGGGCATTGTCCGAATTGGAAAAAAATTCCAAAGTAGCCATTGCTAGTGTGGTCTCAACATCTGGTTCAGTTCCAGGCAAAGTGGGAGCTAGGTTGGCAATATCTGAAACTGGAATCAGCGGAACAATTGGTGGGGCTGGTTTAGAAATGATTGTCTCTAAGTCTTTGAATGATATGTTGATTGATGCTACTAAACCAATAGGAAAGGTAGAGATATTCGGTTTGAATAAAGGTGCTAAGGGCTATGAAGTAAGACCTCTTGATAGTCTATGCGGGGGGCGTGTAACCGTCGCAATGGAGGTTCTGATACCGATGCCACATATTCTACTAATGGGAGGAGGTCATTGCGCAAAAGCGATTGCAGAAGCCTGTATTCCTCTTGATTGGAATTATTCTGTTCAGGATTCCAGGGCTGAATACGCAACGATTGAAGGAGCAAAAGAAACTCATCACTCATGTCCTAGCGACTTCCTGGAAAGTGAAAGTCAAGAATCACTATCTCGATTTAGTGATATTCTTCTTTTAGGCCATGATTGGAAAGAAGATGAAGAACGTTTGATAGGACTCTTGAAAATGAATTTCAAAGGCCGTTTAGGTGTGATTGGTTCGAAATCGAAGTGGAAAGCATTCTCTGAAATCGCCATACGAAATGGAATTTCACAGGAATCTCTAGATGCAGTTACATGTCCAATAGGTCTTGAGATAGGTGCAGAAAGTCCCGAGGAAATTGCTATAGCAGTACTTGCTCAAATAATGAAAGATTTCAAAGGAATCAACGATTAAAAAGATTTGATTTGTAGTATCTCAGTTCTTCAATCGATTCAATGATATCATCTAATGCTCTATGAGACTCTTTTTTCTCAAATTTAGGAATCTCTGGATTCCATCTTTTTGTTAATTCTTTGATCGTTGAAACATCAATAATTCTGTAGTGTAGCAAATCCAATACTTCAGGCATTTCTTTTGCTAAGAATACTCTGTCATTGTGGATTGAATTGCCACACAATGGAGGAGCACCAATTTCTATATATTTTTCAATGAACTCACAAGTTTGCTTACAGGCGTCTTCTAAAGTAACTCCCTCTGACCTAATTCTATCTACTAAGCCGGATGCATTGTGGTGAGTTGTATTCCATTCATCCATTGAAGAAAGTAATTCTTCGCTTACAGTTATTGCTAAATTTGGTCCTGTAGCTATTATTTCTAAATCGCTGTTAGTTATGATTGTTGCAATCTCGATTATGGATTCAGTTTCAACATCTAAACCTGTCATTTCTAAGTCAATCCAGACCATCTCTCCTGCCATAATTAACCCAACCAAAAGTCGTTATTGTATTGATTGTTATTATTCGATCAATTCGGCGTTTACAACTTCATCGATATCCGAATCATTGTCATGGCGTTGAATCTCACCATCGTCATTTTTCAATACAACAATCATCAAAATTATGCCCAGAATTAGACCAGCAACTATTGATCCATAAAGGATGTATTCAGGAGATTCTTCAGAAGTTGTTGTTGCTACTGACCCTTCCATTAAAGCGACATCTATTGACAATAATGGGCTAGATGTTGCTCCATCTAGGGCTCTCATGGAAATGGTGTGATTTCCAAACATTTCCAAACCAGGAAGATGCTCAAGTTCATCTCTAATTTCATCAAAGGTAAGGATAACGTATTTTTCATATTCATATGAATGAATGTTAGACCATGAATCTCTTAGGTCGTTACTCATCCATTGAACAGTATCGACACTTTCACTTAGTTCGACTCTTATTGATAGCCCATCCATTAATTGGTGGTGACCATCGATAATCTCCATGTCATTAATTGTAAGTGTGAGATTATTATTGAATGAGTATTGTTGATTATATTCTGCTGCTTCAACTACTGATTCCAATGCGTTGACATGCCCGTGACCGTATACGTTATTTTGTCGATTTTTTGGAATCATATCTTCCATACATGGCTCATTTGCGCCCATGTAGTGGCATTGCCTGTATGTTGCGGTTTCCTGCATAATATTTCTAATGTCAAACGGAGATAAGTCAGGGTTTGCCTGTAACATTAGAGCCCCAACACCTGCTGCGCCGGGTGTGGCCATACTTGTTCCACTCATTCCTGTATATTGGTCACCAGTATTGTATGCAACAGACATTATGCTGCTACCCATGTATGCCACATTTGGTTTCACTCTACCTTCTTCAGTAGGTCCTTGGCTTGAATAAACTGCAATGGACGTATCTTTGTCAAGTGCACCAACTGTAATTACGTCTTCGGCAGAACCCGGTGTTCCAATTTGGGCACTAACTCCATTATTCCCTGCAGCGATATAGAGAGCGATTCCAGCTCTAACCATTTCGTTCGCTTGGCGGTTTACACTGTCTTCTTCGGATGAAGTCCATTCGATTGCACCTGGACCTCCAAGGCTCATTGAAGCGATTCTTGTGTTATACTTGTGCATTGTATCAATTGTCCATTGCATGCCCGCCATTACGCCAGCAAACGAACCAGAACCATTTGCATCTAGTACCTTAACTCCTACTAAGTGTGCTTGAGGAGCCATTCCAACGTGTTCATATGTTGGTGCTCCAGTTCCAGCAGTAGTGCCTCCACAATGTGAACCATGACCTTGGTCGTCATATGGGAATATAGTTCCATTCGTGTCTTGAGGACTATTTACAGCGTCATAAAATCCAATAATCTTAGGATCATTTGTCATTGGGTCATCGTCTTGGTCATCTAGGCTAGTATGGTTTCCATCTAATCCGGTATCAATAATGGCCACGGTAGTTCCTGAGCCATCATATCCAGTTTCTTGGAAAGCAACATCGACTCCATGGCCTATTCGTGCATCATTATTTGCTATGGTTAAGATTCCATCAAGTTCTATCATTACAACCCCTGGTAATTCTTTCAAAGTCAGTAATTCAGTTACTGGTACCCTACCTGCAAGAGCATCGATACCGTGAAGTATCCATTCGTGTTGGTAATCAACTTCATTTTCTAGCATTAGTATTTCATCTTCGCCCGGTGTATAGTGGAAGTCAATAATTAACGGAAGAGTATTTTCCTCGTCCAAGAATATGGGGTTATTCATGTGCAATTCTACCATGTCTCCAATTCCATTGCCATCTCTGTCCACTGTAGTTTCAGTCCACCAACCCTTTGGTTCTTGCTCTTCATATTCTGGAACCTCAATTGGTACCATTGCAACCGCTAGAGGTGCTAAGAAAATCAATAATCCAAAAATTCCGAAAACACGTCTCATGTTATTCATCATCTCACCGATATACTACCCAAATCGTAACAATGTTTCAAACCTGTGATTGACTGTTGAAATTCCATAGGTATCAAAACTAATCACATTCAGGGATAAACATGGGGCTTCAAAACTGGTTCAGTAAAGTTTTGATGTCAACATGGTTTAGAGAAATAACAGTAATTGACGTAGAAAATTTGCCTGATGATAGAGGTGCAATAATTGTTTCATGGCACCCAGGCGGCCATTTTGACAATATGCTAACAAGAGGATTGCTGCCTGGAAATCAAGTCAAATTTGATGGTGTAATTGATTCAGAGGAAGAACTGGAAAAAATTGCTTCAAGAGTTGCAATAGGCGACAATGTTGTTGTTTTTCCAGAGGGAGAATCACACGACTCACCCATGTCCAAACAAATTCAAGATAGTGCTGCGAGAATTGCACTAAGGGCAAATGAACTGTCAAAAGGCAATAAACCGGTCATAATACCAGTTGGAATTCATTACAGTAGAAAGAATATTTTCCGCGAAAGGGTAGCATTAACTGTTGAAAGACCATTTGAAATACAAGGCTCAGTAGAAGAGATTAGTGAACTTATTTCTGGTGAAATTAATAGAGCATCACTATCAAAGGACGATTGGAAGGATAGAGAATTAATTTGGAAGGCAGGGTCGATTATTAGAGCAGAAAGGGTCAGGCACAATCCTGAGATTTCTGAATTCAAAAATTATGGAGATGGAGTATTAGCCGCAAGAAGAGTCAGGGCTGCGTGGGAATGGATGTCGATTAATGATGAAGAAACATGTATTGCGCTAGAAAAGCGAACAAAAACTCATATGAATAATTTGGATGAATTTAATCTGCAACCACATCATGTCGATCGACGACCACAATCGGTTACAAACAAAGGATTTGCAAAATCAATATTTTTGTTTCTTTTTGCATGGTCATTTATGCTTGGTTTTGTAACCTTGAGCGCTGTAATAGGGTCAATACCTCCATTTTTATTTGTAGTTTTACTTGATAGAACAGTGGGTAAGAAAATTGATGCATTGAAAAGAGGTGCTTTGAAACTGTACACTGCTATTGTGTTATATCCTATTTGGTGGGGCATTTCTGCATGGATATTTACATGGGCAATTATTTCATCATCGAGTCCCTTTTCATCGTTAGGAGAGTATAGTACAATTATCCAATTATTATTGGATTTACCAGCTTCACTTGTGTTTCCTCTGATGGTGTGGTGGATGCCAACTGCTGGGAAGTTGCAGATGAAGTTGTATTCTCGAGGTAAGTCATCTTGGAGGAGAATGAGATTATGGGTGAAATGGAGAGACCCTTCATTTGATTGGGAAGAACTGTCAAAAATCCAAAAACAACTTGCAGCGGACTTGGTAAAAATTGGTGATGGCCTAATTTTACCTGGTGATGTCGACTGGAAAGATCCCCTTCCAGGGAAGGATGATTTTACAGCAGTATCAGTAAGGAATAAATGATAATTCAGTGCCAATGCTGAAAGGGTGAATAGGTCTCCCCGTGTATAGTTGGTGTTTGCAATGGTTGGAAAAGAGCACGTCCCAATGATTCCCGTTGCACCTTCCGTTGTCTGGAAATCAAACGTAAACGGCCAACAGAAAGAAAGTCTAATACCTTCAAACGCAATTTTACTTGATGTTCTTCGAGACAAAACTGGTTGTTTGGGAGTAAAGCGGGGCTGCGACATGGGGACATGTGGCTGTTGTACAGTTATGATTGACGGAGTACCACGTCTTTCATGCCTAACCATGGCTCAAGACGGCGCTGGAAAAGAAATTATCACGGTTGAAGGATTATCTGACGGTGCACATTTAGCTCCAATTCAGCAATGTTTTGGTGAGCATGGTGGCTCACAATGTGGTTTTTGTACGCCTGGATTTTTGGTGGCCTCTCAAGCACTCCTCAACGAAAACAGCAACCCTACCGAACAAGAGATAGCATGCGCAATAGAAGGAAATCTTTGCAGATGCACTGGATATCAACAAATTATTGATTCAATAAAAGCGGCAGCAGAAATTCATCGTGGGGAAAAAGAATCACAGCCTCCTGTTAGCGATGCTCACCCTGATCCACATCCTGCTGGGCCTGATGAGCCTACAATGCCCCCTGGTCATGCGAGGTGAAATAAGATGGCAGGCGGATACAAGCAACAACCTGGAAGCCGTAGTTCGGAAACTAGGAAAGATGGGAAAAGAGTTGCAGGTAAGCAAAGTTTTGCACCACCTGGTTCAGGCGGTTCAAGACCAAAAATGGCTGAAAGAGATTTGGACTTCATACCGGAAATGGTTGGAGGAAAAGAGCATCAACCTGCTGGAGCGCATATTCATGATAGGGCAAGAACAGGCACCACAGTTGGTAAAAGAATACCACTTGTGGATGCAAATGCAAAGGTCACTGGACAAGCGTGGTATGGTGATGATGTAAGACTTCCAAACGAAATAATTGGAAGGATAGTAAGATCACCACATCATTATGCCAAGGTAGTCTCGGTAGACACCTCAAAGGCAGAAAATTTGCCTGGCGTCCTGGCGGTGGCGACTGGCGATGATGCGCCAAACAAATTCGGTGTTTTGCCAGTCACAAAAGATGAACATGCAATGGCCGTGGAGAAAGTAAGGCATGTAGGTGATTTAGTTGCATGTGTTGCTGCAATCGACGAAGCAACAGCCAGAGAAGCTGCTGCGTTGATAGAGGTTGAATACGAGGTTTTGGATTCGATTCATGATATGAAAAAGGGGCTTGAAGATGTTGATGAACCAATTCATTGGAGAGGCAAATATCACGTGGGGACAACTAACGTACAAAAACGGGTTTTCCAAGAATTTGGTGACCGTTCCATGGTCAAAAATCCAAGCGCTATGTATCATGGTAAATGGAAATTCCAAGGAGTAAATCATGGATTTACAGAACCGCATGCGGTTGTGGCACATTGGGATTCTAATGGAAGATTGCAACTTTACACTCCACAACAAGTCCCACACTATGCGCACAGGGCTCTAGCGACAGTTCTAGAGGTGCCAATGCATCAAATCAATGTAATCAGAACATTCGTAGGAGGAGGCTTTGGCGGAAAATCCGACCCGTTCCCTCACGAGATGTGTGCTGCTATTTTAGCAAGAAAAGCAGGGCGTCCTGTGAGAATTAATTTTGACCGAGAAGAAGTATTCTGGGTAAATCGTGGTAGACATCCGAGTCATATTGAAGTTCAGTTGTATGCAGATGAAGATGCAAGAATCTCAGGATTCGATATTGACGCACTGATTGATGGCGGAGGCTTTGCTTCATTCGGGCACGTAACATCGTACTACAATGGCGTATTAGCGACCGCTCCTTACGAATTAGGTTCTTTTCACTACACTGGCGCTCGTGTTTGGACAAACAAGCCCGCAAGTGGAGCAATGCGCGGACACGGCGCTGTGAATACAAGATGTGCAGTTGAGGTCGGTCTTGATGATATGGCAGAACAACTCCAAGTTGACCCAATAGACCTCAGACTTGCGAATCTACTCCCTCCTCATTCTCGTACAATATCTGGATTTAGAATAACTTCCAATGGAATGCGACAAGCGCTTCAAAAGGTTCGCGAAGGTAGTGACTGGGATAATAAATTCAGAAAACTTCCACTTGGGAAAGGTATTGGAATAGGTTGTGGTTTCTTTATTTCAGGTTCTGGTCTTCCAATCCATTGGGATCCGAATAAATTCCCTCATGCTACTGTTCATATGCAAATAGACATGGACGGTGGAGTAACAGTTCATACCGGTGCTGCAGATATTGGCCAGGGTTCGACAACCGCAGTTGCCCAAGTAGTTGCAGAAGTCCTTGCTTTACCGATTGAGATGATACATGTAAGAAGCCACGAGAGTGACACCAGTCCTGTAGATTTGGGATCTTACTCTTCTAGAGTCACTTTCATGAACGCAAACGCTGCAATTAGAGCAGCACTTGAAATCAAAGAAAGGTTGCTAAATGCAGCATGGGATGTATTAGGATATCATCCTGATACTTTGGTACTTAACGACCGAAGAATATACTACAAACACGACCCTGCAATCGGGATGTCATATCTAGAGGCTCTTCACAAGGCTCAAGAAGATAAAGGAGCATTAATATCGTCGGGAGCATATCGTTCTCCTCCAATGGGAGGTGTCCACAAGGGCGCTGCAGCCGGCCTAGCACCTGCTTACTCATTTTCCGCATATGTTGCAGAAGTAGATGTTGATGTTGAAACTGGTTTGATCAAGTGTACAGATGTATGGGCTGCTCACGATTGTGGAAAAGCGTTGAACCCACTTGCTGTTGAAGGGCAAATAATAGGCTCATGTCACATGGGTCTTGGACAGGTTCTTACAGAGCAGATGGTATATGGGCGAACAGGTCATTTGCAAAATCCAAATCTATTGGATTACAAAATACCCAGTGTCCACGAAATGCCAAATGTAACTCCAATAATTATTGAGTCATGCGACCCAGAAGGTCCATTCGGTGCAAAAGAAGCGGGCGAAGGCCCGCTTTTACCTATCCTTCCAGCAGTAGTAAATGCGGTATATGACGCGATTGGTATCAGAGTAAACGACTTGCCACTGACCCCAGATAAAATCTGGGCTGCTATCGCAAAGAAAATGAAGGTTGAGGGTATTGAAGATGCAACAAATCTACCTGTGCCACGGCTTGACTTTTCTGAATTGCAAGAAAAACTCGCTAAAAGGGCTGCTGAACACAATATTCGGGATAAGAAAAGGCAAACAACTGAAGACACTAGTGCTTACGTAAACGGAGTTCTATTCGGATTTGATCCAAATGTTCCACTTGAAGAACAAGTCGAAGGTTGGGCTCATGCAGACAAACCTTCTGCAGAACAACTTGCAGAATTAGGTCTTGCTGGTAAGGCATGGCTCAAAGAAGAACAAAGGAATATGGGAGGGGAAAACTGATGCTAATGCCACCGTTTATCTTGCACGTACCAGGTTCTGTAGAAGAGGCATGTGAAATAGCAGGTAATCTAATCTCTGAAGGAAAAGAATTCGACTGGATTGCTGGAGGAACTGACCTTATTCCAAATTACAAATGGCATATTAATCCAAAATCTGATGTAATTTCTTTGGCATCCATTGAAGGAATTGATACAATATCAATGAATGAAGTAGGATGCATGGCAAGGCTTCATGACATAGCAGAAAGTGATGAAGTACATCCTTTGATAGCAGAAGCAGCCAGTAAAGTAGCATCTTCCTTGATACGAAGGAACGCAACGCTTGGAGGAAATCTTTGTCTTGATACACGCTGTTTTTGGTATAACCAAGCTGAAGAATGGAGAAGTAGTATTGATTGGTGTCACAAGGCTGATTGTGGAACTGGTTCAGATTGCAGAGTAATCCCCAATCAAAATACTCTTTGCGTTGCTACTTATCAAGGAGACATTGCTCCTAACTTGATGGTATTAGGAGGAGTTGCTCACATTATAGGTCCTCAAGGAGCTCGAGAAATCCCAATTTCAGAATTTTATCAACTGGACGGAATAACAAGAAATGTGTTAGAGAAAGGGGAATTTTTACTCAAAATTACATTTCCAGATGACATTAAAAATTGGATAGGAAAGTACAGGAAACTAAGGCTAAGAGAATCTTGGGATTTCCCAGAAGCAGGTGTTGCTGCAGCATGGGTGCAAGGAGACAAGACTACAATGCGTGTAGCAACTACAGCATTGGAGAGCATTCCTCGCCTTCATGAAGAAGAAGTAGCATCTTGTGAAGGTGATATAGCAAAATTGGCGAATACTATTTTCGCTAATGTAAAACCTGTGAATAATACCTCTTTACCTCCTCGTTACCGCAGAAATATGATAAAAGTGTTAGTAAAAAGAGCATGTGAGGACTGATTCTATGCGTTATCTAATTCCTGTAATGATTTTGTTTTCACTGACGATTCCTTCAGTAACTACTGCCCAAGCACCATCAAATGAATGGGATATTGGCTGGGAAAGTGATGATGAAGTTGAAATTATGGTTTTAGATACATCTTATAATTTCAATTTAGTGATTGAATTTTGGGTTGACAATTCGCGTCCAGTTCCTGCTAACATCGAATTTGTAGTTGAAACGAATGAGGATTTTACTGTAGATGATCCAGGATCTGCCTCTGTAGATGCGAACACAAACGAATCATTCGAGATAACAATCACAGGTTCAGGGTTAGATGAATTAAACGAATTAATAGATGCAAGAGCACAACATTACGACATAGTTACCTTGACGGCGAATTTGATGGTTGGTGAACAATCCAGCGACTCCAAAGAAATAGAGAAAAAAGTACAATTTTCACCAGTTTATCAATTCACATATCCATCAATTGACGACGCCAAAGCTGACATGAAGGCTGGAACAGACAAAGAAGTTACAATCGAGATCGCCAACAAAGGCAATGTTGATGATGCCATCAAGAAAATACAATTTTCATTCAAAGGCTGTCCACAAATGGACTACCAAGTGGTCTCAGGATTGCAAACTGGAACAGTGATTTCAGATAAGACAAGCGGTGTAATAAAATTGCTTTCACCGTCTAGTCATCCTGATAAGACATGTACATTTGAAGTTAGTACAGTTAGCGAAGGTAGTAATTTGGGCTATGTTGGAAGTTTTACATTTGACGTTGATGCTCCCGAAAAAGTATCAAATAATGATGGTAACAGTGGTGATACAAATACAGAAAATACTGAGAATTCTGCAGCAGAAGACAACTCGCTGCCGTTTGTTCCATTTTCACTGTCAATATTGACTGTTATTTTTGCTGTATTTGTCCGCAGATAATCGATTTTTTAGAATCGTGATTATATATGATACAGATGTATTTACATTGATATTCTTAATTTTCGATTACGCAAGCCACGATAACCTATATGAGTGGAGCAAAGTTGCGACAAGAATAGCGTTGTTGATTAATCGAGGTTTTACTTATGTCTGATGTTGAATCTAGTGGTCTAAAATTAGAGACATGGTTGCTAGTTGGATTCATTGTGGCAATGTTATTGTCAACCACATTAATTGTTGTAGCATCCTCAAATAAGGATACTGTTTATTCTGCATATGTCACTGATGGTGATGAAGAATTGCAGTATCAACAGATATCAACAATGCGTTCAGACCTAGGTTCCGGTGAAGGGAACATGGGGTATGTAATTGCAAACACTATGTCGACTCCTATGCTGGTTAATGACTGGAGAGAACCTCATCGAACAATGCTAATCATCGCTGCCCCAGAAAAGCCATTTGATAATGCAGAAGCAGATGCAATCTACGATTTTGTAACCGAGAATGGCGGCAAGGTAATAATTGCAGCGAACTCAACAAATGCTCAGACCGTTGCAGATAAATTCAATGTGAAATATTTTGATGCTCCAGTAGTCGATCCAAATAGGCACTATGAGGTACTCAACACATTGGGAGAAGTC
>Ga0160423_10001441_pt1 | contig 19874 bp, 30 predicted proteins | sample CRUFie14St8metaG_FD_108191 | JGI IMG/M metagenome (GOLD analysis project Ga0160423, IMG submission 108191) | Marine microbial communities from the Costa Rica Dome - CRUD Field 142mm St8 metaG | ecosystem: Environmental > Aquatic > Marine > Oceanic > Photic zone | place: Costa Rica: the Eastern... | reverse complement strand
TATGGGGTGATAATGTTCGGTTTGCAGTATTGACAGAAAACTTATCAAGCAATTTTGGTAGTGTAAATTATTACTGTGATGAAGTTAATAAAGCCGAGGAAGATGTTTGGTTAGTTTATCCTTGGGAAAATGTAGGAGAATACTAATGCCAACAGATTATGATAAAGTATGTACAGTAACTTGTACAGATAACGACAAAGTTGCAGAAGCCGAAGTAGATAGATTTGAAGAAAAACAGTTTTTAGATATTTTTTTAGCGCAAAATAAAATACATATGCAGTACAATGGTAGAGTATATGTAGGTAACAAGATGGGTTTTGAATTTACAACACCAGGTCCTAGAATATTTCAAATAAACAAAGGTAGAGGATTTTAATGACAATAAAAGTAATTTACGAAGAAAAAGATTGGGAGAACGTAGCAATTTGCATTAGATCAGAGCAAATTTCTGCTCCTGAAGTTGTTGCTATCTTTAACGATAATCCAGAATTTAAAGAATGGTATACTAAGGAGTATATTAATAATGCTGACTAAAGATGAAGCACACACAATTATTAGCGATATAAACGAAGAAGCACATTCAATGGCTTGGGATAGTTGGTCAGAAGCAGACGAGGTTGGCGACAGCGACGATGAAGAAGATTGGGGCCGTGCAGAAGAATTAAGAGAAGATGCATCATACGAACAAGCAGGATATTTCCGTTCAGAATTCAATGCACTTCCAGAAGACCAACAAGAAATTATATGGCACTATGCTCAAACAGATGAAGACTTTGAAGAAGATTTTAAAACATGGTATGGTCAAGAAGAATATGACGAATACATTTCAGGATTAGAAGAATGACAGATACTTTGGAAATTGCACAAAAAGAAGGTAGAGCACCGTGGACAGAAGTTGAAATAGACACACGTGATTTTGTTGTGTATAATGATATCTATCCTGTTACTGAAGGGCATACACTTGTAGTGCCAAAAAAGAATACAGAAGAAAACATTTTAAAGTGTTTTAATTTTGCTCTTACTATGGGCAACGATAATATTAAGAGTGATAATAATAATATTACAGGTTACAATGTGGGTATTAATATGGGCAAGAGTGCGGGACAAACTTGCTTTTATCCACATGTTCATTTAATTTTCCGTCGAGATGGCGACATGGAAAATCCTAAAGGCGGCGTTCGAGGCGTGATTCCATCAAAACAAAACTATAAGGAAAGGGTATGACATTGAAGCAAACTTTGGTTAATGCAGCAAGGAAGCATGCAGAAGCAGAGATCGATTTGCACAAAGCCAATATTGAAGTATATATGCAACAGGTTGTTGGTATTGGTGAGCATAGTGATATTATCGAAACTATTCAAAAAGAGTTAGATAAAATGGCTGCTGCAACAGATCGAGTTGAGATGCTGGACAAGCATTTTGGCGAATAAGACCTATAAAATTAAATTAGAGGAAGACCCGGAAAATAAAGATCTGGTTCTTCCTATTCCCACTGAATTGCTAAACCAAATGGGCTGGGATATTGGAGACGATTTGATTTGGACAGACAACTTTGATGGCACATTTTCACTTGCTAAAGAGGTTGACAAACCTGGTGAAAAGAAGGTATAATAACACTATGAATGATAAAATACAGACACTTGCACAACATGACTTCAGTAAAACAATAGAAAAGAAGTTTTACTATTCTGAGATATTTTATAGCATTCAAGGTGAAGGACATTATACAGGTGTTCCGACTGCTTGGATTAGATTCTTTCTGTGCAATTTGCAATGTAATGGGTTTGGACAAATTGATCCAACAAATCCAGATACATATGAATTGCCATTTCAAGACTTCGATGTAAGTTCTGTAAAACGTGTTGAGGATTTGCCTGTATGGGAAAAAGGGTGTGATAGTAGTTACACTTGGGCAAAGAAGTTTAAAGACTTGATGGGTCAAGAAACTCCTACTGCTATGGCAAATAAGATTATCGACTGTATTAAGAATGATAGTAATCCAGAAGGTAAGTTTTTACATCCTGTAAGTAAACAACATCAACACTTGTGTTTTACAGGTGGTGAACCTTTGATGGTTACAGGACAACAGGCTGTGGTTGGTATATACAACGAATTAAAAAGACAAGGCAATTTGCCTGGTAGCATGACATTTGAAACTAATGGTACACAAAAACTTAGAGAACCATTCTTAGAATGGGCTAAGAGTATTGACACAGAGATATTTTTCAGTTGTAGTCCTAAACTGTTTACTGTATCAGGTGAGAAACCTGAAAAGGCAATTAAGCCTGAGATAGTTGCTGAATATTTACAGGCATCTACAAAAGGACAACTTAAATTTGTTGTTGGTCCGAAAGAACGTGAATGGAATGAAATGGAAGAAGCAGTTGAAAAATTTAGAAGTGTTGGTGTTGATTGGCCAGTATGGATTATGCCAACAGGAGCAAGAGAAGAAGAACAAACAGCAGGTGCAGGTGCAGTTGCACAAAAAGCATTTCAAAGAGGATATAATGTGGCCGCAAGGGTACACGTATACTTGTTTGGAAATGCAATAGGAACCTAGGAGAATATATGGACTTTATAAAAAAAATGTTCAGTAAGAAACAGCCTGAAACTAAAACGTCGAAGCCTGAGATTAGCGATAAAGAAAAGGCAACGATGAAAAAGGAACCATGGGTTGGCGTACTGAATACACATGTGAATAAAGAAAATGTCCGAAATGGCTTTTTTGAGCTTGACTGGAATGACTATTTCATAGTACAATTAAAGCAACAAGGATATGGAGTTGACGGCGATAAGGATGAAGATATTGTTGATCGTTGGTTTCGTGAATTGTGTGCAAACGTTGTAGTCGATGGTGACTACGGAGGACCACTAGACACTGGTAGCATAGAACCAGAAGTAATTGAAAAGGCAAAATGAGTAAAATGACGCACATTATAGTTGATACAGCAAACACGTTCTTTCGTGCAAGGCATGTAATAAATGGCGATGCAGATATTAAGTTAGGTATGGCTTTTCATATCACACTTAACAGCATCAAGAAAGCATGGCAAGACTTTGACGGCACACATGTTGTGTTCTGTTTAGAAGGACGTAGTTGGCGTAAAGACTACTATGAGCCTTATAAACGTAACAGACAAGTTGCACGTGATGCACTTACTGAAAAAGAACAAGAAGAAGATACAGTGTTTTGGGAAGCGTTTGATACATTTAAGAACTTTGTAAATGAAAAAACTAACTGTACTGTTTTGCAACATTCTGAACTAGAAGCAGATGATCTTATTGCAGGTTGGGTACAAGAACATCCAGATGCAGATCATGTTATTGTTAGTACAGATACAGACTTTCAGCAATTGATTGCTCCTAATTGTAGACTGTATAATGGTGTACAAGAAGTTACAACAACTACTGAAGGCTTCTTTGATAAGAAAGGTGAACTTGTAATCGATAAGAAAACTAAGCAACCTAAAGAAGTTAATCCAGAATGGATGCTATTTGAAAAATGCATGCGTGGTGACACAAGTGATAACGTGTTCTCTGCATACCCAGGTGTACGTAAAAAAGGTACTAAGAATAAAGTAGGTTTACAAGAAGCATTTGCAGATAGACAAACTAAAGGATTCAATTGGAACAACTTGATGTTGCAACGTTGGGTTGATCATAACGGTGAAGAACATCGTGTACTAGAAGATTACGAACGTAATAAAACAATAATTGATCTTACTGCACAACCAGTAGAGATTAAAGAAAAGATTCAAGATACAATTAAAACAGCAATTGATGCAGATAAAAATATCAGTCAGGTTGGTGTAAGACTAATGAAGTTTTGTCATTTGTATGACTTGAAGAAAATTTCAGATCAGGCGCAGGCATATGCTGAGCCGTTAAATGCGAGGTATACAATATGACATTTTTAAAGGCTAAACCTGTACTAGAAGATAAATTTTGGATCGTTGAAGATGAAGGACAACGAGTAGCAACTTTGAGAAAAGATGAGTTTTCACAATTTGTATTTCAAAATAAAGATGGTGTAAAAATATATAATAACAAAAAAAGTGTAACACGTGAATTTGGTGATGACTTTTTTGTTGCTAAGATCGTAAAAGAAGCAGATAATTCAAATCCTAAAGAAGTACATGGCTTTTCAACAAGTACTATTCCACACAATGCTATGTATGATATAAGACAAAAACTTCCTTTGTTTACAAAGAGCAAAGATTCAAAGAGTCTATATTGTGCAGGATACTATGTAATTAAATTTGAAAAAGGATGGGTAAAAAGTTTTTGTCCTAAGTTAATTACACTACAAAGATATGGATACAAAGGTCCTTTCAAAACTGATTTAGAAATGAAGCAGGTACTGTCAAGTGTCAACAAGTAATATTCCTACTAATTTAGCATCAGTACAAAAACTGCTGCAAAGAATATCATCTGCTGAAAAGACACAACAAAGGGAAATCCGTATTACAATAGAAGAAGCAAGAACTCTTGTAACAGAACTTGCACTTATAACAACTAATTTAGGGTCTACAGTGGCTGAAATACACACTTTGCTTAAAGAAATAAACAAATCTTCTAACGAAGTTGATGTTAAGTTTGATGGAGGATCCTTCTAAAAAGGATAAATATATACGTAGTTAACTAGGAATTACGTATATGAGTAGACCAAAACCAAAAATTATTCTCGAACATACTAATCGAGAAACTTATAAAGTAGAACAGATTCTTGAGAGCGAAGCCATATGGGCAGTTTTTTACAAAGGCAAACCTTTTAATTTAAAAAGCGGTAGTGCTGTATCAAGTTATCCTGGACCTAAATATAAGAAGGTTTCATTTTCTAATCCTGGGCATGCTAGAAACTTAGCCAAGAAACTTAACAAACTATTCGACACTGCTGATTTTACTGTTTACAAATTGAACTCAGGGGAAAAAGAATAGTGAATGGACGTTAAAGACAATTATACAAACATCTTTTTAAAAGCCGCAGATTTTGACATTACTGAAGAAACAGTAAAAAGCAAAAGAATGGAATGGTGGTGGAACGTAAGAACTAAAGATGATGGTGGACTAAGACTAACTGACCCGGCTATGGATTTCATTGAGAATGTAGCCAAAATAAAGATATATAAAATAGATTTTCCAAAAGACTTTTCTATTACTCCACAGATACTTTTATGGCTTGACAAATTCATAGATTCGCCTTATTATATAACTAAACGATCAATAACAGTATTAAAGGAGAAGGCTGCGTTTGAACTATATCTTTTCAGCGGAGATATCCAAAAATTAGGATATAACAAAGCATTGGCTAAAAGATTAAGCCAAGAATCATCAGAGTTATAGTAGCAGTTAATAAATAATTTTATGTTAGAACTGAATCCGTTAGATGTTTTGAACATTAGGCAGTTGGATACAATGCCTCCGCATTTCTGTAAAACCAAAATTTCAAGTGCGGACAGAACGTATAGAGACGTTACTAATTGGATTAGATCTAAACTGGCAGGAAGATATTGTGTAGTCACATATCCTGCTGTGGGAAATAACGATAAATTTCAAACTTCAACATTTGTTGGGTTTGAAGAACAAAAAGAGTTAACATTTTTTATGTTGGCTTGTCCATACTTAAGGAGAAACTAGAATGGCTGAAGAAGTAAAAAACAATGATACTCCTGCACAAGCAGAAGTAAAAACGGAAACGACTGCTGCACCTGCCAGCGGTCCTGTACCAACACCTGGTGTTGAACAAGCACCAGCAGCACCTGATCTTAATATTAGTGATCTAAATGCAGTAAAAAGCATTATAGATATTGCTACAACAAGAGGTGCATTTAAGGCTAATGAACTTGAAGCAGTTGGTAAAACTTATAATAAGTTGACAATGTTCTTAGAGCATGTATCTAAGCAACAAAGTGAACAACAAGCACAAGGGAAATAATTATGGCTAAAGAAATTAAACACGTAGGTAAACTTGCAAATACCGGCGACAAAGTTGCTGTAGTATTTAGAACAGTTCCTGGAGAATCAGACAACTGCTTAGTGTTACAAACTGCAACACTTAGAGATGATGTACATGATTCATTAATAGCAATGATCGATTCTGATCAAGCACAACAAACAAATGAACTAGGAGAACTTATGTTCTCAAGAACATTTCCAGACGGCAGACAAATGTTGCAAGCAATGCAAAGCGAAGGTCGTTTAAGAAAAGTGCCAACTAGTAATGTAATTATGACACCTACACCAACAAGTGAAATTGCACTTTCTCAATTGAATACATTGATTGCAGAGCAAAAAGGAATGGCTGTAGATGAGTTGTATACACTAGTAAGTGGTGCTCCAACAAAAGATCAAGAAGCAGCACAAACTACAGTTTCAGATACTCAACCTAGTCAAGAGCCAGTAGCGGCTCCTGCAACAGATGGAGTATTATCTGATACAGATCTTGCAAAGTCTTATCGTAGTCAGGCTGATGCTATGTATAAAGAAGCAGCAAGATTACGTAGAGAAGCAGATGAGTTAGATCCGCCTAAGAAGAAAACTTCTTCTAAAGCAAAAGCAGAAGCATAAATCAGTGCATAGGCATTACTTCAAGCCGCCTAAACATCTAGTAGACGAGTGGCCGGAGGTGTTCAAAGACTTATACATGGACACCATGCCGGTTGCTTATGTTGATAAGATGATCATTGAATTCACAGATGGACGTATCTGGGAAATTGATGTTAAAAAACAATTAGAAAAAGACAACCCAGATGGTGTTGCCAAAAAATTATTAAACTCTTTAACAGAGTACAAAGACACAATAAAAAATTTAGATTTTAAAATAGATGTCGGATTATTAAAAGCCGATATAGCAAAGAAAACTAAAAAGATTCTCTAAGTTTCCGTACAGCAAAATCTTTCACTTTACTTACAATACGTTTTACTACATATTTTTGAACACCAGGACCTTCATGCTTTCCATCTCTTGCCTTTGGATAATCTTGATTTATAATTACTTTAGTAATATCAAAATGCTCTTCATCTAAAAAATCATCATCATACGTCCAATTGACAACAGGAACATCATAATTACGCCATAAAGAATTAACTGCTGTATACCAAATATAGTTGTTTACTTCTAACTCTCCAGTTTCAGTAATATATCTTTCAAAATACCATCTGCTATCTTTTTTCTCATAATGTGTATGATCGAATGTATTCATTACGTTACGATCCATTAAGCATATTCCATCTCCTACTGTGTCTTTATATGCAAAACTTTTACGAGTTGATTGAGGCCACTGCACTACAACACATTTAGGTTTAGGATAATTTAATTTAGTATATTGTAAGGTATTTAAGTGGATTATGTCAGGTCCAGTTCCGCCTACGGCAAGATTTAGTAAATCCATGTTAAGTTCTTTAGCCAACAGCTCTGCCCACATATCTTCTTTTGCTAAACCTATGCCTTGGGTATAACTACAACCAAAAGTTAAAATAAAATTTTTGTTTAAATCTTTTATTTCTTTTGTTCTATAACCTTTACTGTTAAAAATATAGGAAATAGGTTTATCGTAAGGAGTAGCAGATTCCGGGTTATCACCTTTGCACCAATCAAGTTTAGCATTGATGCATTCTCGATCTATTAAAATATCATTTGGATCAAAGTGTAACATTACGTGTGTTTCCATAATGAATAACTTCATAACTATCTGAAGTATGTTCTCTCCACGGATCAACTAAAACTGAATCTTCTGATAGTCTTACATAAAGCTCTGGGTGAGCTAAAAGAACACAAGCTCTAAAAGGTCCTGGGTCAGAACCATAAACTAATGGATCAACTTGCATAGGATTGAAGCCGTACTCTTTGCAATATTGTGCAACCAGCAAAGCATAACTTCCGTCAATATAAGGTACACCTGGCTTGTACGCAATACCATTAATAAGTATAGGAAGTTCTTTTTCTTTTGCAATCTTACATAATTTTGTTGCAAGATTTTGTGCTTGAACTTCTCTTGCGTTCATAACAGCATCAAATATATCATAACCAAGATCTAATTTCTTTGCCATATACCTAAGTGCAATATTATCCCTTGGATGACAACTGCCACCATCACCCATTCCTGCTTTCATATAACTTGGACCCATAATACGCTGTGTACTTTCTGCAAGTGCTTTAGTAACTACATCAACATTGATGTTACCTTGTTTTTCTGCAACGTCTTGTATCATGTTTACAAGTCCAATTTTTGTACTAATAAATGTATTGTAAAAAATCTTAATACATTCGCATTCATCCCATGTACCAATTACATAGCGTGGATTGTTTTCCATGCATGTATCATAAAAATCTTTAAGCTCTTTAGCATCGCCTGTTTCAGTACCATCTTCTGTACCTATCATTACCATTTCAGGATTTACCATGTCCCAAGCAACTGTACCCATAGCAATCAAATAAGGATTATAAACAAAACGTGTGTTAGTTACTAAAGGAACAAACTCACGTCTTACTGTACCAGGTAACACTGTACTAATAAGCACAAGCATTTGTTTTTTATTCATATACTTGTTTGCTTCTTTTAGACAGTCAATAACAATATCATATTGGAAGTCTTTAGGTTGTAAATGTGCTGTAGGTGCTTTACCATCGTAATTTGGATCATGCGGAGTAGGTACTGCAACAAATACAATGTCTGCTACTTCTGCTACTTCTTTAATTGTGTCTTCTACAATAACATAATCACTATCTACTTTTGCAACATCGTAACCTAAAACACTATGGCCTTTTTTGGCTATTACTTCTGCACAAGGCATACCCAATTTGCCTAGTCCGATAAATCCAATTTTCATATTATTTCCTTTACTTTTGGTACACACATATTTACAATATCCGTGTTACAGTGCATTTAAACATGGTTTTAAACAGTATAGCGTAACTATTACCCTTGGTATATAAACACCGCTGTATGACGCTTAAAATGCGTTTAAACGGCCTTTAATACTCTTAGTAGTTCATTGTTTTTATAAAATCCGTGTAGTTTTTTCTAGTCAAATTCCTTCTATTATATCTTGCTATAGATCTAACTTTTGGTAACCATTTCTTAAGATCACTTTTTGAAAATGCACATAATCTTTCAACCTCATCCAAAATAGCAAGCATTCTATCTCCGTGATCTTGTATCGTATCATAAGTTTCATTAATGTATGGCGCATAGGTTCTATATCCAAGTTTCTTTAAATATTGTAAACTATTTGGCGCACTAACCAAAATAAATGGATGACCAATGCCAATTGCTTTAAAAATTTTCTCGCTTAGAAAAGGTGTATTTTCATAATAGGTTGTTTCACTAACAATACTGAAATATGTGTCAGCATAGTAGTCAGTAATTTTAGGTTCATGTTCTGCTCTATTTGTAACTAAATCTTGTGTGTCTAAATACAAAGGCGGTAATTTTTGTATGTCCTTGTTCTTATCTAATATTGCAGTTATAGTTTTATTATCCTCATGCATATTTTGTAGTAAAGGATAAACACTATCCCAGGTTTGATTGTCATCGCTAGGACCAAAACTTACATGGCCAGCATTTAGTAAATTTCTTGATTTAAGCAGTGTCACTAATAAAGGTCTATGTAATCTCCATCTTCTATTTAAATTTAAAAACTTTTTCTTATATTTCCTTTTATTAGGCAGTTCAAATTTATTATACAAAGCAGCATCTTGACCGTTTGCTTCAAAGCAACTAAACCAATCTACTTTTATTTCTGGCATGTTTAATTTTTTTGCTAATGCTTTTACATGTTGATACATTGTTGGGACTGCAGAAAGAAATATAATTTGTTCTGCTGGTATGTTGTGCTTCATAACTACATCTTTGTAAATGGCATTTGCACACTCATAAAAATGTTCCAACCCATTATCAAGGATTAAAAATATTTCTTTGTTTATTATACGTTGGAGTACATTTGTAGGAATGACCTTCTGTATGTCAAATATACGGAAACTGTGTTCGTTTGAAAATTGTATGTAGAAAAAATCGTAAGTTACATCTTCTTTCGCTACGGTCCCTACATTATGGTCAACAACAATTATTTTGCTATTGCTAGGATCGTATGTGTTTAGGTATATTAGATTATCTATGTTAATACACGGCAAATTAATCTCCTACTGGGCACAGTCAAAATAAAACTCTTCAAGTTCAGGAAAAGTTTTTACAAAGTTAGTTGCTCTACGTTTATCATATTCTGTAAACCAATTATGAAAATCACGTCTGCCTTCTTGTACACGCTCTGGTGAGTAATTTGTTGAAGACATGTAATCAACTACACGTCTAAACTTTTCGTATTCCAATATACTAAACTTATGTCTATCAGCATCATCTAAATTTTCTGCTATAAACTGTAAATGTTTTTTCATATAAGGAATAAATTTTTCTTTAGGCAGTATATTCATATCATATTGTAAAGGCTCTTTGAGATACGGAGTATCAAATCTAATACGCTGCCATTTAGTTTGATCATCACTGTTGTATTTTATGCGCCAGTCTAGGAACTTTTGCAATAGTTTACTAAAGTTAGTTACAGTTAAAATATTAAATGTAACCATAAATGTTAGAGGCATATTAGTTCTAGTCATATACATGTCTAAATTCTTTTCCCATATTTCTAAGTCTAAACCTGTTCTAATATACTCTGCTTGTGGTCCCCATGTATCTATACTAGTAAAAATTTTAAAGTCTTTGATACAACCTTTTTCAACTAAACTGTTTACTTTGTCAGTAAATCTTTCAATAAGGATAGGCTTTACACCTAAGTTAGTATTAATGTTAAGTTCTAAATTAGGACAAGGATTCTTTTCAAGTTCATCGAACATACGCCAGGTGCTCTGTTGCAGCAAAGGTTCACCTCCTGTAATACGTAAAATTGTAAGTGTCTTACGCAATTCTGGCCACCACTTCCACCATGCTTTTACATATGGGTTTGTTTCTTCATCTTTATGTATTGTAAACCAGTCTATGTCATTCCTATGATTTTTAACCATAGTGTACGGACCTTCTTTTTCTATTTCTTTGTAATAACTGCTGGAATGTTTAGGGTGGCAGTATCCACATTTAAAATTACATTCATTACCAAATGAAACTTCTACATATTGCGGATTTACATCTGCCATCGGTTCTTGCTTTATTGCATTGAACCTTTCAGGTGTGTATATACTTGCATTACGTTCTTTACGATCGCTTATGTAGTCTTTACCCATACACTCAACATTCCAGCAGTATTGACATCCGCTGGGTTTCTCTCCATTTATCATAGCCCGCCTTTCGGCTTTTTTTTGAGGTGTATTATGCAGTAGGCTAGGATTCTCTTCGAGTCCCTCCAGCGGAATTTTGTGAGGAGCAGGATGATAACAACTGTGTGTTTCTCCTGTACCTAAATAGATAGTAGTATGGTGCCATTTAGCCAAACAAAATGTCGGCGATATCTCATCCATTACAGGAATAAATTTTTCTATTCTTTCTTTATCTTTCATCAAATTTTTCCTGTAGCCATTCAAAGTCATTAATTAAACTGAGATCGCTATCTTTTGAAAGACCAAACTCCATTCCGTCGTTAGCACCTTGGATCGCATACTCAGCAAAGTCTCCTTTTGCAATAGTAGTCCAAACTTTTAATCTTTGGTTTGTTTCATCTTCATTTTGTCTGTCAATTACTTTACTACTTAATTTTGCACACTCTCTAAATGCGCTTTTCCAAGTTTCAAAAGGTCCTGTATTAAATGCTGTAATGTTAGAAAGTTCGTCTACCGATTTAAATTTATTGCTTATACTAGTTGTCATGTCTGGCTTAGACAGGTCCATATCCAGTGTCATTTGTGTTGGTAGCAATTTTACTCCGCCATAACCATATTCTAGACCGTTGACAGGATTGATACTACGCCATACATGGACAGTATAGATTTCTGGATCTTCATAATCGAAATTAAATTCTTCAACAATATGGGCATCACCATCTACTACCCAGAACATTTCACTTTCTACTATCTTGGCTGCTTCTATGTGTGCTTGATGTATTCCTTTTACATTAGAAATTCTTTTTGCTCTTGGAAAACGACTTTTAAGTCTTTGCCAATTTTTATCTGCATGCGGTTCGTAGTAAGAAATAAAAACTATATCAAAACTACTTCCTATACGCCTAGGATCACTTGCTACAATATCTATTTCTTTTTTGTTTATAAAAAATCTAAACTTAAATTCTTTGTTAGATGCAGGAGCATTCTTAGGTATTAATGTAACACCGTTAAAGTGATTGCCATTTTTAAATACATGAACATAATCTAGATCCCATTCTGTAGCACGATATTCAAAATCAAAGTCATCTCTAATTTTCATATCATCCCAGACAATCCAAAACATTCTTGTTAATGTTTTTTGTTTTATTTGATCTAGTGACTCTATATTTTCAATTAGGTGGGCATTAGGAAATCTAGCCTTAAATTCTTGCCAGTGCTCGGCTTTACCTTGACTCACATAAAATAAATCATAGATCATTAGCAGTCCTGTAATAGGTTTGACCTAGCTCAATAGTTTCTTCATACAGATCTAACACATACTTACTCATTGAAGGATCTAAGTCAGGATAGTTAAATCCTAGTTGATGTTTTAGTTCACTTCCTAAACGTTGTACTTCTTGTTCTAGACCCGAGCCATCTTCATACTGTATGCATTGCTCGTTATATAATTCTCGTAATAATTCAAAGTCTCTAACTTGTACATGATCCCAATCTGTACAATTTGTTAGATATGTTCCTAGTCTTGCACCATATACAGCAAAAAGACCATTTTCTACATGACTACCGACTGTACTCCACATTCTTAATCTATGAATATTGTGCCACCATATACGTTTTTCAATTTCCTGTGGCGGAACTTTTAATCCATCTTGTAATGTCATTTTAACGCCTTCACGAAAACCTGCACGCCACGCCATAAAAGGATTAAAGTTTATTATAGTATCACTGTAAGTCTTAGGAAAGTTTCTATACCCTGTTTCCCAACAAAAATCTACTTGCGCTCTTTCACTTTCACTGTTTTCATGTGTTTTCATATTTTTCACATGTTCAACATTCCAAAGTTTTAAACCACCATTACCATATCTCAAGCCATTTACATTGTTCTTGCCGCACCAACTGTATGCTTGTATCTCTGGGTTATCCATATCTATTTCAATATCAAAAAACTCTGGATACACAATATTGTCAGCATCTACAGTTAGCACCCAATCAGTTTCAGACTGTTCTGCTGCTGCTTTATGTGCGTGATCTGATCCTTTTACACCGTGTATTCGTTTTGCCCATGGAACTTTATTACATAGATCTGCGTAATGAAGATCCGCATTAGGCTCATCATAACTTAAAAAGAATACATCAAATTCAATTACCCGTTTCATTTTTCCTCAAGCAAATAGTTTTTAAATAAGCGTCTAGTATAAACACTAAAGTATTTGTTTATGTTAAGATTATCAACCTCAACTTTTTTACCAATAAGGTCATTAATTGTTATACTAAAACAATCAGTTACAATATTAGGATCATTGTAATCTGTAATTGTAAAGTCAAGTTCTGTTTCACCGTTCCAGAACATTTTTCTTTTGACTACTTCTATATCTTTTTCTTGTTTGTATGTTCCACCGTATTCTTCACTAAGTTCTACTGTTAACATATTTGTATTAGAATTATGTTCTAAATAAATGTCTGGTTTTTTAATCTTAGACCAACCTTTTACAATAATCCTGTGTAACACATCATCTATTTTATATAGATCTCTTCTTTCAACAATTTCTAATTCGCCTTGATCTGGATCTATAAAACATTTGGCCATGCTTATTTCGCCTGCTATAATTTTTTCAGCGATATCTGATTCAATACTAATAACACTGTCAAATTCTTTTTCGTTTACTGTATGTGCTGGACCTACAGATATCACATTACCTGTTTGAGGATTAAATGCTGCATTATATACAAGTGGCTCAGGTTCGTAATTTGCAATCCATTCATCAAAATCAGGAAGTTCTATTTGTTTTTCTGCCATGCTATTTCCTCCAATATGTTTACTGTTTCAAGAGTAACCGTTTCTTTATTTACATAATGAACTATATCTGTTTGTTCAAAATTTCCAAGTTTTAATTTGCCTTTTTTGTTTAGGTAAAACCCTATATGATCATAACAATCGTCTGCGCCAAATGGCCAATTCTGTACCATACCCTTCATATGTACTACTTTAGGAAATTCTAAATTATATGCAATATCATCTGTAATATCTAATATTTTTGATGCAAGTGCAAATGCTTCATCAGTACCTATAATTTTTGGCTTATGCTTAAACAAGAAATTATTAGCATAAATCTCAGGATTTTTTATAATTTGTCTTTGCAAGTTAAAAAATTCTTTTGCTATTGTGCTGTCTTTAACAAAAAATGTGTAAAAGGAATATAAATTAGGTAATTCATTCGCCGTAAAACATTTTCTATAATAATCATTAGTAACTAGGTCACCTCTATATGTATATGCTTTGTTTGCAATATACAGTTCGTTATTTTTTATAAAGTATTCTACCCAATGGCTATAATCTCTAAAGAACAGCATGTCAGCATCTAAACAAACAGTACAATCCCACGGTGAAAGTTCATCCATGTATGATCTACCATCCCAATATGTTGCACCATTCCATTCTATTATTTCGTCAAATACCCAAGTTGATGTAAAACCTTCTAATTTTGTTTTATCATTTATTACTAAAGCAACTTTATCAAAGCCTTCTTTTTGTGTATTTTTAATGCTTAATGCAAGTGTGTATGCTAATCTTGCATAATTGGTATTTTCAGTTTCATTTACAACAATTAAGTAACCAAATGTCATTGAGCTAACTCCATTAGGTTATCGTAATTTCTCATAATACTGAACTTATTCATTACGTGTACATCTTTGTTGGTAACAGTTGTAGCAACATATGCATCACTGTTATTTTGTGCAACTAAGAATTTTAATTTTTTGTTGGAAACATCAACTAGAATATCTTTGTCTGCTGTTGAAAAAATATCAGGCAATTTAGGTTCATTTATTTTCTGATGTCCATTCATTATGTGTTTTGCAATGCTAAATGCAATATCATTTCTAAAAATAATTGGATTAAATCTATAGATATCACTATACATTTTATATTTTTCTTTGACATGAGAAACTAAATCAAAAAATATTTTAGTAGTTTCATTTTTCGTAAACATAACTGTAGTTGCCCATAACATTTCTATTCCTGTTTCAGAAATATGTGTATCGAGATATCCAACTCTTTCATGACCTTGTATGTCATTATATTTTCCGCTTATTAATAAATCACTGTCTACTTCCCAATACGCAGATAAGGCATCTGTTAAAGTTAAGTAATCAGTATCTATCATTAATGTTCTGTCATAAGGTGTAAGATCCCATACGTTGCATCTATTTCCATTAGTAAATGGTGCATGTACATGATATTTTCCATCATTATAATTTTTTACATTACTTGTGTCATCTGGTCTTTGTGTAATAATAATTTTATCGAATGTTTCTGTAACTGTTTTTTCAATATTTGATTCTTTCATCCAATCAATTGTAGACGGATCAGTAACTATCGATACAGGAACCTGCAGATTTTTATTTGCTAGTTTTGCTGCAAGGATACTCATACGGATATAGTCTATCTGCCTATTGTTATGAGCAAATATAATTACACCTTTGCTCATTAGACTTCCAATAATTTTTCTACAGATCTTGCTTTTTTAATTTTTTGGTATTCTTCCAAATATGTAAAGGTTGCTGAAAAATATCTATCAAATACTTCATCACTAAATTTTGTTAAGTCATCAACAAGTATTGGATTGTCATTCATATCAAGTAGAACAACATTTTCTTTTCTAGATTTATTAATTAACATTTCAACAAAATTTAAAAGTGATCTATCAATTTTAAATATACCACCATTAAATCCGTAAGTTAATTGTGCATCAACTTTTTCCTTTAGGTTTTTTCTTTGAATAGCAAATGATTGCCTATAATTAGCAAACTCAAGTGCTTTATCTAACTGTTCCTGCATAATATCTCCTATTTATTATAGTAGCATATTATTTATCGGTATATGTATTAGGGGAAAAATTAATTAGTTTGTGATTGTTCCAATTGTAACTGTAGGAGTTGTTATTTCAAAGTTTCCTGAGCCCGTTGGTTCCAAAACACCTGATGCTTTTACTGATTGGACAGTCAATGACATAGTTCCATCTACAGTGTCTGGTCCAAAACCGCCACTGCCTCCTAACGGAGCATGATTATCAATCCAGTATACTAAAAACTTTAACTTTCTTGATGTACCGCTGTTGTTGGAAGTTACAGTAGGAGAATCATTTGTTTCACAAGTAATGACCCATTCATTAAGTGCATAAGGACTAGAAGCACTTGCAGCACTCCATGTATCACCAACGTTTCTTAATCTAAACCAATTTTGTCCATCAGCAGGTGTAAGTCCTGTACCGGGAGTAGTAGCACTAAAAGTTCTAGTTCCTGCTGTGCTTAAAAGTGTTGTCCAGCTCGTATTTTGTGCGTTTGTAGCGCCTCCTGATCTTGAACTTGTAAATTGTATACTGCCACCAGAATTAAAAAAGAATCTTGCTTGTTCACTAGTTGGCCATTCAACATCAACTTGACAAAGTAACTGTGGATTAGTGCCTGAACCCCATGCACTTGTAAAAGTGTTAGTCCCATGGTTTGTTGTAACACGTTGTCCGCTTACCGCTAGTGTTTTTCTTTGAGCGGACATGCTAGTTACTACTGATTGCCAATAACTGATAGGAGCAGCGTCTGGTGGCGCACTATCAAATCTGATTGGTGCACCTATAGTTTGTGCATCAACATCGGGTGGTGTTGCATTGTATATGTGTTTATAGGCGTTGATAATATCAAAGCGTAATGCTGCATATTCATTTACTGTAACTGAATTAGATTCTGTAACTTGCGAACTTAAAACAGGTTGCCCATAGCCAAAATCTACAGAGCCTGTACCCAAAATATTATCCACGTCACTTTGAATAGCGTTATAGTCGACTTTACTGATTTTTTGGTTTACACCTGCCATTGTTTTACCTCACAAGTATTTATAATAGCAGTATTATGATACGTTAATTGCTGACATAGTGATGCTACTAGGGCCAGTTACTGAAAACGGATCGTTTGTTGGTTGTAACGTGCCTGTTGCTTGTATTTTGAAAGCATTAACGGTTAAAGTACCGTCCACTAAGTCTCCTGGAGGTGGTGCACCTGGATCTACGTATGAATCTGCTAGATTAACTTGTATTTCTACCTGTGTGGCTGTGCCTGCACTGTTATCTGCAACATTACATCTTGCTTTAAGATTGTATGTGTTAGCACTATAAGGTGTGCTTGCTGCCCTTGAAAAATATGTTTGGTATGTATTAGTTAATGTATAATACCCTAACGATGCTACTAAATCGCCTTTAAAATCTTGTTCACCAATACTTGCTAAAATGTTTGTCCAAGCATTTGCTTGTGCAGTAGTACCTCCACTGTGTATCGCTTCTACTCTAATTTTTCCTCCACTATTAAAAAAGTGTCGTCCATCATCAGCAGTTGCAAAATCAAGTGTAATAGTGCAATTGGCTGAACTACTCCAAGTTGCACTTGTAGATTTTGTATCAATTGAACTTAATGTAAATTGTCCTGTAGCAACATCAAATCTATTATTTCTTAGTAAGTCAGCAAAGTAATCATAGTTTTGAAATGCACCACTTGCATCATCATTTACAGTATCTTGAGTACTAACAATAATTGCACTAGGGTTATTTCCTGTTTGGTGTATATAAGAATTTACAATATCAAATCTTACAGCGTCCCACTGAGATTTTTGAATAATTGTACCTGCTGTTACAGGAGAACTAAAAACTGTTTGCCCATACCCGAAACTAGTTGAGCCGGTGCCTAAGACATCAGTAATTTTTTGTCTGATTGTGTTTATGTCGCTGGCTTTAATGTTTGGCATTATAAAACTACCGATTCAACATGTTTAACATCTTCGCTTGCGTTGCTTTCTAGTGCTATTCCAAAAACGTCTGCATGACTAGATGATGCTTTAGCACATCCATTATCAGTAGCAATTAATCTGTCACCTTTGTTAACTGGTCCAATTACTTTAACATTTAATCTTCCTTTAAGTGCAACAAACTGTCCGCCTGCTAAATGTGCATTCATCATGTATGCTGGACTTGGAGATATAACTCCTAATGCTCTGTCACCTTCTTTACATGCTGTTACTTCTTGTACGCCGCCTACGCTAACAACTGTACCATCTTCATAATTTTTATCAGTTAAGTATTTCTCTGCTAAGTCTGCGTACCTTGCTGAAGTTGCAGTTCCTTCAAATAATACTGCTTCTAGGTTACCTGAACTATCTCTTGCTGCAACTGTGTCTGCAACTGGATCTGTATCTGCTACTCTATATGTACCGTCAACTGCAAGTTTATCTGCATTGTCTGCTATACCTATAAATTGATTTGCAGTGATATCTCCATTTGAATCTCTTACAGGAATACTAGTTGTTAACGGACTAGGTACTCCAATTGAAGGTCCGATGTTGTTTAGATTATTTGCATTTGAAGCAGTGCCTGTAACGTTACCGCTTACATTTCCTAATAATGTTCCTACAAGTGTTGCTCCTGTATAACCAATTTCTTTTGTTGATGCATTAATCATCACCTGTGTATCGTTTGCAATTACATTTCCTGTAACTGAACCTGTTACATCACCTGTTACATCACCTGTTAGATTTGCACTAATTGCCTGTGCAAAAATGTTTCTCCACTTATATGTAGATTCACCTAAATCAAAATTTCCGCTTGTTCCTGGACGTAAACTTGTAAGTGTAACCTGTGCTGTTTTGTAATCTACACCACCATCTGTAACAACTAAGTCAATTGGGTTTCCAAGTAAACTGTTTATTCTAGGCTCATCAGCACTATTAATGAATATATGTAAATCTCTTTGATCACCAATCTTTAATCCTGGATCATCATAAAGCACTGTGCTTGTGAATTCAACTGTGCCTTTTGTAATATAATCGCTTGCTTGCAATCCGCCAAGTCTTAATGCGTTTGAAGATGTTCCCCAATAAATGTAATCATCTGCACTTATTCCATTTGAATCTGTATTTGCAAGTGTAAGTCCTTTCTTAATATTAGTAAAATCATCAATAGGATTAACTGAACTATTAAGTGTAAATGCTGTTTGTGATGCAATAGCAACTGTCTTGCCACCTGCTAAAACTTTAAGTATAGAATGGTTCGCATTACCGCTGTCTTTAACAACTTGTGCTACAACACCACTTGTACCTAAGTCTGGACTTGCTTCAGGACCAATTAAAACAAATGTACCGCCATCATAAGCATACATTTGTTTTGCTGATGTATCCCACCAAAAGTCACCTATGCCTAGACCGCCTGGAGCAGTTGCACTTATTTCAGCACCTGATGCTGACTTAAATTTTACGCCATCATAAAATTTTAGTTTTTTGTTTCCGCTATCATACCAAATCTGCCCTTCAAGTGCTTTAGGAGGAGCAGTAGTATTGGCAAAGTTTTCAAGTATATGTAAGAAATTTTCGTTTTGTACTTCACCATATCCAGCATAGTTTTTACCAACAAATCTTAGATCTGTGGTTGTATCAATAGTACCATCCGCTACGGATGTTAAAAAAGTCCCGTTAAATTTATCTACTTGATATGCCATGTATTTTTCCTAGTTTGTAACTATATTTATTCAATATCAACAACTCTCTGTGCTGCTGCTTCTCGTTGATTTTCTA
>Ga0160423_10001440_pt1 | contig 19878 bp, 22 predicted proteins | sample CRUFie14St8metaG_FD_108191 | JGI IMG/M metagenome (GOLD analysis project Ga0160423, IMG submission 108191) | Marine microbial communities from the Costa Rica Dome - CRUD Field 142mm St8 metaG | ecosystem: Environmental > Aquatic > Marine > Oceanic > Photic zone | place: Costa Rica: the Eastern... | reverse complement strand
GATCAAAATGTTTTGGAGCTGCCGCAGAGCGACGGCCTTGGTTTCGTGCGTCGTCCACACGCCCACTTCGGGGGTTATGTACTTTTTGAAAAGTTGCGCCGACACCCAGTTGCGTACGGGCTGGAACTTTTGAACGCACATCAAAATAGAGTGCGCGGCGACCTCGTTGTTGTTGCACTCAATGATGGGAATGATGGTCGCCTCGGTAAACTGCCGGACGGCCCGAAGCCGGGTCATGAACTGGGACACCGCCATCTCGCACTGCGTCTGCTCGGCGCGGATCAGGGCAATCGAGGCCGCGCCCGCAAGCACTTTCTGCCCCGTTTTCTTGTCGACGCAAATGGCCACGAGTCCCATGGCCGAGCCCTTGTGCGAGGCGGGATCGATCGCCACGTAAATTTCGTCCACCAGCGGCGGAGCAAACCGCTCAGCCTCGAGGAGCGCTGTGGCGAGCCGGCTGTCAATGTACGCGTCGCTCTTGTTCGAAATGACACCGAGCACCTCGGTCTGGTACGTGGCGCGCTCGTTGGCGGGCACGAGCGCAAGCATTGCGTGCAGCGTCATCAGCGACTTCCACTTTGGAACATTCCCGAGGTTGTGCGTGCACCGGTCCGGGACGCCGTTTTCCGCGCACTCGGCGCACACCAGGCTGTGCGACTCAAAGTAAAAGTGGTAGTCTCCCCGCGCGTTTGCCTGGACAATCAGGTCAAGAAACTGCTGGAACCAGGACTGGGAAATGGGAAGGGTTAGGATCGTGGCGGGAACGCGGCAAGCGCAAAACGGAATACGTGCATCGCGCTGCGGCGGCGTGGTTATAAACGTGAAGGCTCTGCCCCCGACCTGCGTCAGCGGACGCAGAAACTGTTCGAAAAAGCTCTTTTCGATAAAGGCAATTTCGTCTACCATCACGGCTCCCGGGGCGTCGCCACGGCAGCTCGCAATGTTTTTGGGGCGGGCGCGCACAACGTTTTCGGTGCCAAACGTCGATACGGCGTACATGATTTCATTGTCCCGCGTGATCCGGACATTGTGGTATCCCAGAGAATCGAGCTTCTTTTCCTTCATCAGGTGATGGATGATGCTTTTGACCGCCCGCAATACCTCCTGGGCGCGGTCGAGCGACGTGCTATACACGAACACGAGATTGCCGCCCCGCGGACTGGCAATCGACAGGGCCGCCAAAAATTTCGCGAGGGTCGTCGTTTTCCCCTGCTGCCGGTTCGTGACCCAGACAAGGTGGCTGTCCTTGGCGTCTGGATCGATGAGCTGCCGGAGGCGGTTTCCGTGCGCCTTGGCGACGGCCTGCCCGACAATCAGCTCGAGATGCCCGCACATAAGCTGCCTCAAAATTCGTTCATTCGGCTCGAATGTTTTGTTGGCCCACGGGACCTGGTGTATCAACTCTACAAGACGCATAAATCGCGCAACTTCTCGCTCCCCAGGTTTGGTCTCGGCGTCTTTTGACTTGACCGCGACATCGGTGATTCGGCGCAGCGTCCGCTTGACGTACGAGCGCTGGCGATCGGCATTCAATGTGAAAAGGCGGGCGGCCTCGTTGAGCTCATTGTTTTCCCCCGTAGCAACAAAACTCCACGTTGCCCTCCCACCGTCCACCGATATTTTCTCGAGGACGTCGAGAGGGCTCATAAAAAATTTGATGTGGCCTTTGCCGGCGACTCTTTGGTTGTGCTCTTTCTAAGGGGCTCGCTTTTCTTTTCGCCGGGCTTCTCCTGCATGCGCTTTTTTTTTGCCCGCTGATTCATTTGTAGTGCTTTTGGGAGATTGACAATCGTTTCCTGCTCGGACTCGAATGTCAGATCCGTCATGGTAGTCACTCGATCCATTGCTAGAGAAAAGCCAGAGTCCAGACTGCGGAGAGGGCAGATAGAAAAGCAAGTCTGCCCACCACCTCATGAATAATTAATGTGCAACCAAACAATATATACAGGCTCACGGTGCCTTACACAAAGACAGTCATGCCCCGCAAACATTCGCCCGGGGAATATTTTGCTATTGTCCTAATAGGTCTCGCTCAAATTGCCGCTGTCGGAATCTGCGTATCATTTGTTTTTGGTGCATTTGAATTGCCAAACAGCTGTTCAATTTCATTTGAAGATGACGGACTTTTGTTTGCGCAACTCATAGCGCTCATTTTGACGACGCCATGGAACCTTTCAAAAACGCTCACAACCGAATTCGTTTTTATAGTGTCGGCAGTCCTTTTCCTCAGTTTCACAACGTCAATTGTGATTTCAGAAAATGCAAATGAGGCGCTGAGGGTTTGTTCAGAAACGCAGGGAAAACGGGGGGCATACTCGTCAATTATTTGGATCAACCTTTTTTCTTTTTTGCACACAGCCGTGCTGTGGGGCTACAGAATTTACAAGCTGTGAGATGGCGCTCGCCGCGTGCGAGGCGGACGCGGGGTTTGCGCGCTTCGACGACAAGCAGAAGAGCGTCATCAGGGCGCTCTGCGACGACACCATGCCCCACGTCATTGTGACGGGAGGGGCGGGGTCCGGGAAGACCACAACGGTCAACTTTGCCGTTAAAAAGCTCGCGATGCACGGCGACGTGCGCGTCATCCGCGTCGCCGTCAGCGACCTCACGGCGGAACGCTTCGGCGGCGGCGATGCCGTCAACCTCATGCTTTTCTTCAGCATTCTCGACAGCTTCTGCGGCGGGCGAACGCACTACGCCGCCGAGGAGAACCCCGCCGTCGAAAGTTTCCTCAAAGGGCTCGCGCGCGGGCGCGCGCTCGTGGCCATTGACGAGTTTGGCCTCATGTCGGCCGCGAACTTGACGCGGACGGTGACGCTGCTTTGGCGTGCGTGCGGGAAGGTGTCGAGCAGGTTTGCCCACGTCCAGCTCGTACTCATCGGCGACCCCGGCGGCCAGATGCCGCCCATCACCGGCGAGTCTGTCGTGTTCTCCAACGTCTTCAAGGACCACCCCTCGGGGTACGCGCGGCGCCTCTTCTTCGCGCGGCTCGAGGGACAGCACCGCTTCTCGGTCAGCGCCCGCGAGCTCATGCAGCACGTGCTCACGTGCGACACGAGGAGCCGCGAGCAGTTTGTTACCGCGCAAAAGGCGCGGTACGCCAAAGACCCGGCCCCACACCTCAAGATCACGCTGCTCAGGAGCCGCAAGGGGTGCGAAACGGTCATCCGGCGGATGGCCGACCAGCTCTACAGCCAGCTGCCGGTCGAGGCCATCAACGTTGCCCCGCCAGAGCACGTCGTCGGGACCAAGAAGGAGAACGACTCCAAGTTTACCGCCGGCTCGTTCCTGCTTCCGCGCAACGACGATGTCATCATCATCGAGGTCACGGCCTGGTCGAACCGCATCTTTGCGGTCGCGCGCGACGATCCGGAGACGAAGGTCAGGGTGCACAACCGACAGCGGTTCTTTGTGGGCTCTGGTGCCTTTCACGGGATTCCGGATGGCGAGGGCGCTGTCGCCCTCAGCCCGCCAAAGCAGCTCGGAAAGGAGGCCCCGAGCATCACGGTGATGATCGATGGCGCCGAGTACGGCATCCCGATGTTTGTGAAAAGCCCCAAGGACGACTGCACTGTTCTCGGTGTGCGCCAGGTCGGCTTTGCAACGCCGGACGATTCGTCCGACGGCTACCTCACGCTCGGCATGGCCTTTCTTCTCTTCAACGCCCAGGGCGACCAGTTCCCCGGCAAGAAGATTGTCATAGGCTCTGACTGCGATGCGACGTCGGGGTCGGTGCTTCGCCTCGCAGATTTCTGCGTGGGCGTAAGCCGCACGAGCGACCCCAGACTTTGCCTCTTCCACCCGAGCGTCAAAATATACGAGAGCAAGCAGGAGAACGACAAGTACCAGGCAATCAAAAAAGCCCTCAAGGGCATCGAGGATGCCGTCACGGGAAAAAAGCGAGCGGGTCTGGACCTGTCGTCTGCTCAACCCGCACCCCAACGGCGGCGGTCAAAATTTTCTTCCTCCGTTTGCGCCGCCTCGGCTTTACGGGATCGGGCGTCCCAACAAGACGTTTTCTGGTGACGTAAACCACCGATTCAGGATGCTCCCCGTGCTTCTTGCCGCAGGCCTCACAGTACATTACTTTACAGCGCTTACAATACAAAATTTCGGCGGCGCGTTTCTTGCACGCGGGGCATGCTACGCGCTTCGCAGCGCCTTCCATGCCGAAATCGCCTCGTGCGTGTTCAAAGCAATTTGGATCCGGTCGTCTTCGCTTAAAGGATTGTAGTTCATGCAAATATACTTGTACGCCCAGGGGGACACACTTTTGGCTTTGCACATGGCCACATAGTGCTTGTAGTCGTCGTACACCACCCAGTGGATTGTCGAACACCCGACCGAAATCACAAGAAAACAGCTCACGTCGTCATTTTCTTGCACAGAAAAGCCTCCCGTCAAGAGTGGCTTGTTTACTTCAAAAATTTTTTCCACAATAAAATAGGCTTCCCTGCCCGGATGCAGCGGTTCAAACAGAGTTTCGCTTTGCGGGGCAAACATGGAATTCAGTTTTTCGGCAATTCCAATTCGCTCTTTTAAAGTTCCGCACGTGACGCATATGGGAGTTGTTTTGTTTGCAATAAACTCGTCTATTTTCGATGGAACAAATTCAAGACCCTCTGGATTATACGAAGATTTATCAAAAGAAACAACAAGTTTGCCAAGGTCTCGCCCGGAAAGGGTGTCGCAACTTGTTTTGTCGGAAAAATATGCCGGTCCCGACCGACGACCGACAAACATGTGCGATCTCTCCTTTGAAATCACATCGGTAATTATTTCAATAATCCTTTTCGAGTGTTGGTCACTCAGCGAACAACTGTCCCTGAGTTCCTTTAAACTCAAATAGAAAGGAGCGTCTGCGCCTCGCTGGGGCGTTTTCACATCCATTGAGTCAAAAATTGTGAGCATTCCTGCTCCAACAATTGCGCCAGGTTTCATGTGTTCCATATCAAGTTGTGCCAAAAAAACATTTTAGTCTGGAGTTAACCTAAAAATGTTATCTATCACATGTTCGGGCAACGATGGAGTTTCACGTCTTCCGTAGTGGTCACGCAACGTTGAAAGTGCTGCCAGTGCAGTGGCTCTGTCGGTAAACCCTTCGCGGGGTGTTTTCTGAAAATTTTCTCTCCATGATATGTTTTTGGGCAAAACTGAAACAAATACGCATTTCCACGCAGGCTTTCTTCCATACCATTCAACTTCATCTCTCAGAAAAGCACGCAGGTGTCGCCCACCACGAATACCAAAATCAATTATGGCAGTGTCGTGAATATTGACAAAATTAATTTTGGGACAAAATTTAAATGCCAATTTTTGGATGACAATATTGCTGTTTCGAATGTCAATTCTTGCAAGGGAGGTGCAACTTACAAAAGCAAAATCCAATATTCCTCTCACCGAGGCTGGCACTTTAATGTATGTAAGGGATGAGCAAGATTCAAACGTTGTTTGTGGAATCCATCCCAATTTGGTGGATAATTCAATATTTTTTAGCGAAGTGCATCCCGAAAAAACTCCCGTGCCCAATGTTGTCACATTATTTGGAAGCTTGACAGATTCAAGCGACGTACACAATGCAAACGCGGTTTCTCCAATCAAAGTTACGTTTCGGGGAATTGTGACAGATTTCAGGAGAGGGCAATCAAAACAAACTGATTCTCCTATTTGAGTAATTTCAGGTGGAAACGTAACCGAGGCGAGGTTAGCACACATGCCCAAAATATTATCTTCAACAGATACATTTTCGGGAAACGCAAAAGACGTAAAAGACGAGCAACCCCAAAATGCTCCATTTTCTATTGATGTCAATCCGTCGGGAAAACGAGGCAAAATGAGCCTCTCGCATTTTTTGAAAGCATACTCCCCAATCCTCCGCAAAGTTTCTGGGAAAACAATGTTTTTAAGAAAATGGAGCCCGGCAAAGGATTCATTGTCAATTTCGATTAAACCATCTGACAAAACAATTTCGTCGAGTGTATGAAATTCATAAAATACGCCATATTGAATTTGTGTGACACCTTCAACAATTGCGCGTGTTGCATTCCCTGCTGTGGAGAAAAACCTATTTTTATTTGCTTTTTTTTGGGGCTTACAGTTTGCGTCGACTTCAATAACTAAGTCTTTACGTCCATCGTCATATTGAAACGTAACAGTCCCCCCATTACCAGACATTTTTTGTTTTTTTTTTCAAAACACTTATAGTTTGAGCAAAGCTCGGAGTTTTTATCGTGAATTGTTTGTAAAAAAAATAATTTTGTAAAATTTCTCTTGAGCGAAAACGAAAACATAAATAGTTTTTGGTGCTGTTGTGTAAATGACTCACTGCGCATACGTCAACGTGACCGAGCCAGGTAAAAAAGTGCACTGTTGGGTTTCAGAAGTAGGTCACGGGAAAAAACCAGCTCGGTGCGAATTCAGTACGCCGTTTTTGCTAAACCTTGAAAAAAACACCTCGTATTTAATTTCCGTCTGCGACTCCTTTGACGCGGGCGAGGTTTTACATCATGGAACAGTTCTTGTTTTATTAAAAAAAAAGCGAGGAAACGTCGAGAATGTTTCCGTGAAATCCCAGCGCTGGGAATTGCCAACAGATGGCTCGAGCTATTATGGGCGACGCCCGGCAAAAAATACAGCTGTTCTCAATTTTAAGTTGCAGAATGTTGTTTTGTCCGACCACACAAAAGAGGTTTTTATACCCGTTTCGCAGGACTTGGGGACAGAAGATGCGTCCGACGACTATTCAAGCCCAAATTATCCCCAAGGCCAGACCTTTGGCGGTATACAGACGGAGGCGCTTGAACGGCAATGGATGCTCCTTTTCCCAGGCACCATCATTCCCGGCGAAGCCGGCATTCCACTGAGCCTCGAAGTTGGCCCAAAATATGCAAAGGCATATCTGGCCGAATGTTTGTTGGTGTGCAGAAGACAGGGCGCCCAAACACTGGAGGAAAAGGCGCGGATTTTTGGCGGTGTTTTATCGTCGTCGATGCATTACATCAGTGAGCGGACCGATGACACAAAATGCGCGCAAATATTTGGCGGCCAGGAGGACTGCGACGGGTTCTCCATAAGCGCCGCAGCTCTCTTTAAAGCAGCGCAAAATTTGAATGAGGCCGAGCTTACCGCGGAACAGGCGGACCTGGTACGTTTTTTGAAACAAAAGGAAGTGCATCTTGTTGCCGGAATTGCGTGCCCACAGGCAAACAGGTTTGAGGCGCACATGTGGGTCATGTTGTGGGAAAAAAACCGCCGCCCGGTTTTTTGCGAGGCCACCAGCGTGCACCGGGAGCAGACGCATCTGAAAATGCCGTGCTATGCCTGGACCGAAAAAAATTGCTTCATTTTTTGCGAAGTCGAGCGCCAAGGCGCCGACCAGATAATTGGCGTGCACGAGTCGAGGATGGGCGTGCTGAAAAAGGTGGGCAAAAGGATAAGTTGTGCTTCTCAGTATTTGTTGGAAATGAAAGTTCACTCTGATCTGAAAAAGATTGACGCAACAAAATACCTTCATCACGTCCATGACAATGTCGATGCCACCAATCCCGGCGCAGGCGGAAAATTTTCCCGGTATTTTAGAGGAAGAGAGTTCAGGGATAGAGCATCATATTATTGAAAAAACATCGTCGAAACCGCTCCTGAAGGAGGTTGTCATTGCCTACGGGCTTGGAACGTTTGTCACAATGTGCCCAACCAATTTCCTAATTTTGCCGTTTGTTTCTAAAATGGCCATTGGAAAAAAGGAAAGTATCAACGGATTTTTCCTCAAGTTTGGCGCATTTGTTTCAGGTTTTGTTTTTTCGTTATTTTTCTTCAGCGATTTTTTTACGCTACTTTTGACTGTTTTGTGTATTTATGGCGCACCAGCTCTCGATAAGGAAAAGTCGAGGGACTAATGGGAGAGTTTCCTCCGCATCTTTGGACTCTTACGGTCGGACAAGACGCGGACCGTTCCGAGTTTGCTTTTTTTAAACACCCGTCTGGGCTCAACGGCTTCAAGTACAAGCACGGAGTGTGGCCGGTCAAAACAAAACAAAAACTGTCGCCCGGAAAACTCGATCCCCAGAATGTCAGGCTTTTCTTTTCCCTTTACTACTTTCGGTGTCCTTTATGCCACTGCATAAAAAGTTCGAGCGAACTGCTTCTCAAAGAAAGGTCTCCAGTTTTCATCGCCTGTTCGGGATGGTCGGGAAATGTTGCGTGCCCCGGGTACTACGCAACTTTTTATCAGAGCGAATCCACGTGCGCCATCCAGTAACCGAGCAAATCTTCCTCGTGCACTGCTGATGAGTTGAGGCACACCAAACGACCATTATCTATAGAAACGACCTTTTTCTCGTCCAAAAGTTGTTTGACAATGCTTGCGGCCTCCGGAAAAAGGCATACCAGCTTTTCGATTTCGATTGTAGGTTTGCTCATCGTCGTAAGTTTTTTCATCATGGTTTTCTTGTCGCAAATTTTTGTTGCGTGCTGTGCGACTGGTTGCCTGCTCGCGTCGAGAACCCACGAGTGCCGAAGCAGCCGCGCATCCTCCATAATGTGCCCGTACGCCTCGGGTGGCAGGTTGAGGGCATCGAGTGCTTCTTTGACCGAAACCCCATTTTCGGTCACGTAGTCGTTTACAACAATCGAAAAATAAACAATTTCCTTTCCATCCTTCGAGTAAAAAACTTTCCATTGCCGGTCCACAACAGATCTCAAGTCGTGCGCCGCCAGAAACGCAATGTCGCCTTTCGCCACTTGGTTTGAGTGAAATGTAATAAGTTCAGAAAACGACGACGTCAAAAGTTTTCCGAGAATCTTAAGCTTGTTCAAAATAAACGAGTCGAGAGATTCGAGATGCTTTTTGCAGAGCAGGTTTGTGTCGGAGTTTGTTTTAAAACTGCATTTGGGGTAAATGCACGTGTGCCGCGAAACAATTTGTGTTAATTTTGTTTTGGTTCCGCATCGGCACCAAACTGGGCAACAGTTCTTGTGATATAAACACGATCCGCAATCATTCACAAAAAGAGGCGAACCCTGGTGCTCGCACTCGGGGACACACCGTATATGAAGCAAGGACATTGATGATTATTGAAGTCTGCAAAAACTCGGTCGAAAACAACGAAACAGTGGTTGTGTTGACGGCGTTTTTCTTGCTGCTCTCTTCCGTGAGCCTGGTTGTTAAATGGACGTTTCCGAGGAATGCCTATCAGATGGGAGCTCGGTTGTAGTACGACTTTTGCAATTGTTGACGGTTCTAGTTGTATTTAATTTAATTGTACTCGATAACAAAAAATGAAATACTTTGGTGTTTTGCTCTTGTCCCAGGCCGTTTTTGGGCTGGCGTGTGTCATTGCCTCGTACCCCGAGGCTTCAGCTGGAATTGTTCTCGTTTCCCTTTTGACGTGCGTCGCGGTTAACACAGAAGTGTCGTCGTTGTCGCTCATTGCGCTGTCTTTCGAAACCATTTTGTCCGCAACAATTGAAAATTCTGCAAACGCCTATATTTTCATCCACGGTACGCAAGTAATATTTTCCTCGATGATTATCGCACTCCACAATTGAAAATGGATAAGGAACTTTCCGAGTGCCTCGACCCGCCTCTTCTTCTGCACCTCTACTCGCTCGATCCAAACCCGGATGTGGCTACGAGTATCGGACACGTGTTGGCTGGAGTTGACATCAAAAACCTGCATTATTTCCGCGACGTGGTCAAAACGTGGGCCAAACACACCGAGGCGTTTGAACCGGAAAAGGCCGCAGATCTTGGGGAAAAGCCCGGGTTGCTCCGATGGTTCTTCGCGCTCGAAAGCATTGAAAAAATGCCAACCCACACGTTGCCGCCCATGAACCCGGTTTACGTCGAGCGGCTACTAAAAATTCTCTGCCGCTTTTCGGAAAAATGCACTTTTGGCAGGCTTGGCGACACGTTTGTCAAGGACTCGATCTGCGCCGAAATCCCGCCCGCGCTTTTTGCTTCCATGGGAAAAACAGAGGCACCCTACGCGAAATCAAAGGCACACTACGGAGACGATATGAACGATATTGTCAACGACCTGATTCGCACCCCACCCGCCGCGCGCGTGACGCGGACCGACTGGAAAAACTCGCGCGCACCGACCGACTTTATTTTTGCCGCCTGTCTCCTGCTCGAGCTGATGGGGCAGGAAAAACTGGCGAAAATGGTCATCAACCACGAAGTGTGTATCTACAATTACAGAAAGGCTACAATACCGCACCTCTGCGTTCTTGAAAAGAGAATTTGCATGCTCTGGGGCGAAAACCTGTTTTACGTAGACGAGGGGACAGAGTACCCCGCCATCGCACTATGTTTCCATTGGGTCCGGTGCGCTGCTCTTGTCGGCGACAACTCTGCTCGATCCGTGCAATGCGCAGTTCAAACGCCGAGCAAACTCAGTGCTCGAGATCCGATCTATAGTTACATTTAGGGTAGCATCGCTGAAGGGGGTGTACACCGTGTCTTTCAAGGTTCCGAGCTTGGCGCGGTGAAAATCAATGAGAATAAACTCGACAAGCTCGTACCGCAGGCCGGAAAGCGCAGACAATTCGTAAATTGTCGCCCCGCTGCTCCACAGACTAGCCTCATGGGCCACCACCCAGTGGGCCGCCCCGAAAAGGACTTTGGCGAGCGCGTGGTGTTTTGAGTAAAGGGAAACGTTTTTTTTGCTCGCCCTTTTATTTAAATGTATGATTTTACTCTTCATCATCGAAGTTAAGCGCGTCGGCCGTTTCCGTGGCGACCTCCTCAATCTTGGTTGTGCCGTTGTCCGCGGCGGCAGCCTGCCGGGGGATCGAGGCCTTCATCACCTGCTCGGCAAAGAGCTCGTCCCGAGCGGGAGATGCGTCCTCGCTGGACGACACGAGCGTCACGTCCGCCGTGGGCTTGTGGATGTCCGCGTTGTCGTGCCGCTCAAAACTCGTAAAGAGCGAAACCGGGCCGCTCGGCTTGTGCGGCGTGTTCATGTGGAGAACAAGCGAGCCGTCGGGGTCCGACCACGGGTTGGCGGGCGTGAAGGCGTCAACAAGACCCTTTGAGGCCTCGTCAAAGTCGTCCTTGCTCATAACGAGGTGGTTGTTGACAATGGCGCGGTTCTTGTCGTTGTACCGTCCGCCAAAAAAGCCGCGGTCGTTGCCGTTGTTCATGACAAGGCGGTGGAGACCGGTCCCCTCGGGGACGGCAACGCGCTCAATGTCGTTGCCCTTGGCGTCCTTGGCCTTGAAAATCCGGTGGCCGGTGCTGATGTTGTGCAGGCCAAAGCCCTGCCACCGAGCATCGAGCTTGGCCGCCTGCTCGAGGTCAGTGGGAGAGGAGTGGGTGATCGTAATAGGCTGGTTGTGGTTCAGGGGACCCTGCGAAGCGTCGCCAAAAAAATGGTGCGCGTCCGTCACCGGGCCATTTTCGGTCATCTCGTGGCTGATGACGCGGTCCTCCGTGTCGAGCTGCACCAGGTCGCCGTTGCCGTTCTTGTGCGCCAAGCTGAGGGCGTACATGCCGCCCTCAAGGCCACCGTGGCTGAGCACGTCGATGCTTTTGAGACCGCCTTTATCCGTGCCGAGCTGCGAAGCGTTGCTCAGCTTGAACGCCTGCGCAAGGTGGTCGTGGGGAACCTCGACGGTGCTGGCATAAGTGTTGGCCTCGGTCGGCTGAAAATTGTTAAAGGTGAAATGCATGTCCCGGCGCTGGACACCATGGTCTCTGAGCTTAGGGTCGGACGCCATTTTCGCTTCGGGTTACGCATCGTTTATTCAACTCTTTATACTAACGATGTCACTCAACTATGGTCACCCCTTTTTCATTTCAAGAAGTTGCATGGCGTACGAAAACCTCGCCTGGTTGACGTACTCGCGGCCCTCTTTGTCCCGCTGTGTTCTTCCGCCATCAATTACCGCCTCGTTTGCAGCTTGCACGGCTTCAACGAGGCGCACAACAACGGCAGCCGCGGAATCCTGGTTTCTGCATTCTTTGACGACCTCCGCAAACGAGTCGACCCCAGAAATTTCCGAAAACCACTCGCCGATGGTCCCCTCGTACCGGAAAGCCCCACCAAACTTTCGTTTTTTCCGGAACCGCTCGGTGGCCATCTGCTTCAAAATAAAGAGCCCCTCTGCCTCCACGGAAAAAAAGTCTGGCTTTGGACCCCACCAGTCCTCCATATGCATAAATGACTGGATTCCGGTGCCGACCGATGAAGACGTGACGCTCACAAGATAAGGCTGCACAATGTTTTCCATCCGCCGTGCTTTTGGCGCACTGCGCGACTCGGACTCGTGTTTCATAAAAAAAAAGATCCGACTTTGCGCATACAGCGTTTTAATTTTGTTCTTCTTTTTTGGATCGTCGCCTTCGTCAACCAAATTTTTGAGATCGGTTTCAAATGATTCCGTCGTTTTGACAAATCCGGAGTCGAGGGCAGATTTGCAAAGGAATCTTATTTTGTTCACGTTGACCAGTTTTGCAAACATTGGCTTGTCAACAACATGCGGCCTTTCGTAACAGTAACCAAGAAAATTGTCAGCGAGCCAACATGCCAGCTCTTGGTACAATAATTCTCTGGGCTTGTAGTAAATGTACCCCTCCTTCGGGGGTTTTTCTATTGCTTGTGCAACAGAGTAATCTGCGAGCGAAGGTACTCCGGTACTTTGCGGATTTGCATCACGATAGCTCTTCTTTCCATTTTGATTAAAAGACTGATCAAAAAATTTTCGCTCATCAACATCCTCCCTGTAAAACCTTATTTCGTTTTTTGCTGCGGTATAATCTTTGCCCGGAATTAGTCTGGCCGTCAAAGCCCAGTCGCTAAATTGCAAAAAAGAGGCAGCGATTTCAGTTCCTTCAGTCAAAAGATTAATTCCGTGTCCAATAGAAAAAAAAGAATTTCCCGCTGAATTGCTCGGACCAAAACCTAATGTCTGCAAATCGTATGAAAATCCCTCGTGCGGGTAAATTGAGTCTTTGTAAAAAAGAGTGACGGTATTTTTTTCAAAATCGGTCAGTTTGTCAAAATAATCGTATACGTTTTCTGCAAATTGCGTTTCTTCGATTGTTTTAAAAGAGAAAATCCCTTCTTGAAGTGCTTGATTGCTGAAAAATGTTCTGATGTCATTCACAACTTCAAGCGTTGTTTTCTTTTTTATGCCAAGATGCTCTTGTGCCGCTTTCATGTTAAAGTTACTAGCAGTACCAATATCATTTGCGTCTCCAAACATTTCCCTGGTAAATTTTTGTACTTCTTCTCCTTTATCGTTACCAAGATCTGATGCAAATTGACCAAATTTGTCTTCAATTTTCTTAAAAAAGGAATAAAGCTGCTCTTGAAAATCCTCTGTTTCGCCAATTGGAGAAGACTTGGGTTTTTTGTCGCCAGAATCCCACAAGGGAGCCGCACGCGATTCCATCCGAAATGTTTTTTCTGCATTAGTTTTCCAAAATTCATCCGCTTCTTTTCTGACAATCATCCATTCAGCTGGAAACAAGTCTTTGGTGGTCCGTCGGTCAACCTGTGTTGTTACCAGAGCAGCCACAGTAGAGAATACCATCGCCTTAATTTTTTCTCGCCACTTAGCAGCCTGATTCAATGCAAAATCCTGCTCCCAGGGATAAATCACTTGGTCAATTGTTTCAGTAGCATCGACGCCGCGGTTCAGGAGCGACCGCCGTATGTGCTCTCCGCGAAGCGCATATGGCGAAGAGCCGGGCGGGGCCCGAACGGTTGGTTTAGAGAGTGACTCGGTGATCGCCTTGGTTCCGGCCTCGCCTTCAATGTCGCCCACATCCATTTTGCTCCCTTCAACGCCATAGTAAAGAGAGTTTAGGTTGCCGATCATTTCATCCCGCATGCCGTCTGTCAATCTGGCGTGCATGCCTATCAGACGCTCAGAAAAAGAACCGAGGGCGGGCTTGAGAGAGTCGCACAAAAACAACGTGGCCTTTTCTTTGTCTACATCTTCCGCAACCCACTTGTCTATTTCAAAGCTAGGAAAATTGCTTTTCCTAAATTCAAATTCCGTTTCTTTGAAATAATATGTTTCGGTTCCATTTTCATCTTCTTTGTAAAAAAAATCGTCCCAATTTTCGTCTATCATAACGTGATAGTAAATCCCGGTTTCCCCGGTCAATTTGGTTTCAATTTTGTATGGAATAAATTTAAATTCGTTTTCTGCTAAAATTGTCAAAGAATATTTCTCATCTGTGGAGTCAAACGGCTTATTGTTTTTTTCCACCTTTATTTCAGGAATAGTTATATTCAATTTGTCAAAATACATATGACTTTCGCTGGACATTATAAATTAAACAAAAAAACAAAATTTTGAGTGAAATGAAGTGGCCAGTCGTCACCTTTTCGAATGAGTTGAATTTTGTGACAGGTTTTGGGGACCTGATGCTCTGTGACCTGTTGGACGAAAAGTCGGCGCGTCGCGTTACGTCGCTCTGGTCTATCCGTCTAATTTTATTGGCGGTTTCTTTGGGGATCGGATTACACAATGGACTAACAACCGCGTGCTGGGCAACGCTTGTTGCTGCAATTGGCGTTTATATTGTTTCCGCAGGTTTTGTTATCGAAAAAATTGACGTCACCGAGCCACCGGTTGCAATATTCACATTTTCATGCATCAGTGCGCTCAACTGGCTCATCGCCGTTCCATACGGAGTCGGAGAAGGGAAACACACCGAAAGAGCCGTTTGGCTTTGTGTCAACTTTATTGTCGGCCTCATTGTCGCCGGATACGTGTTTACGGACGGGCCACTGAAAACGGGCTGGGGGTGCTATCCGCCCACCGTTCCGTGGTCAGAGGTGGGTGCAGTTGGCGTCTGCCCGCAAAACCACCACGGGTCCTGGAAAACGTGCGACACGCCGCCGGTGCGCACCAGCGCATTTACTAACTGCCAAGTTTTCGACCGGGTCGACCATCTCGGATCCGGAGCTTTCCGGGCGGCAATGTTGATCACCGCAGCCAGCATCGGATCATATATTGTGAGCATCGGCAGAAACCGCAGGAGAGCTATGAAAACTTGAGCTGAAGGCTACTCGTCATGGCCCCGATTGCTATGGACGAAAAGAGGGGATAGTTTTGCGATATTGGGGCCCTTTCCACATCATTGATGACAAAAACTGAGGAGAAAGATATCACAGCGGCCACAAGAAGGCCCCTCGCAACGGCGAGCCCGTAGGCCGTGACTTCGGGCGCCAGTCCAACAATAAGCAGGCCCCCGGTGCTCGCCACGCAAAGAAGATAGCCTATGCTCTGCGTCACAACAACAAACTCGGTACCGTCGGTGGCCACAAGACCGAGAATGTACATGGACATGAGCTCAAAGGCGACGCGCGCCATAACAGGACGGCGGAAAAAAGGCGTGTTCCCGAGATTGAACACAAAGGGCTCGATGATGCACACGGTCCCCAGAAGACATATCCCGGTGGCAAGATACGCGTACATGTTGTGCTCTTCCCCAATGAAGAGAAGGCGGTGCATTGACGCCGCGGCGGAAACGGCTGCCGCGGATTCGCAAAGCTGAAAGGTCACGGGGCGGAAGAATCCGAGAAAACCGGCCACGTAAAGGCCAGAGGCGACAAAACACGCAATCGCCGCAATCGATGACTCGAGAGAGTCGCCGATGAGGCCACACCCAAAAAGGAGGTGGCCCGACGCAAGGAGTTTCCCCGCCGCAAAAAGCGAGTTCATGGCCTTCTGTGCAAGTTTTATTCGAATAACCCCTTATAGTTTATTTTATTCGGCGGAAAATTGAAGCGGGGCTATAATTTTTTGTTTCCCGCCAGGAGTGAGCAACGCTTTCATAAGTTCGCGCTGGATAATCGACATACGCCTGCACGTTAGGCCGGAAAACTTACCAAACTGCATGTCTGTCACGACGTGGCGGGCCACAGTCGGAGAGTGATGGACGTAAAGAACGTTGTCTGCCGCGTAGCCGTCCGGCCTTGCCATCATCGACAGCGACACGGCAACGAGCGCGTGGACCGATTTTCGGGTGCATTTGAAATCGAGCTGTTTCCAGAACAAGTAAATTTTTTTGGCAAGCGATTCAGTCCACCGCACATCTTTCGGTGGTGGGGGAGAGCACAGCGAAACGTGGTGATCCACCAACTCCGAAATTGCCCTCGATGCCTCGCTCACCTTGAGAGGCGCCTGAAGTTGCCTCTTGCTAATTTTTTCCGCCGCCATACGAAATTTTTGCATTTCCGTTTTGTACATTTTTTGGCGCTCTTCCGAAAACATAAAATGTTTGACCGCACGCTCAAAAAAAATTAGGCTTTTATTGGATATGGATTGCACCGCTCTCTTTCTCTGCCGCCTGCCCCTTTGAATCTTGTCGCCCCAGTGCCGCGTCGACTTGCCGCAAGAGTCGCGAACAACAATACTCGAAGTTTCGGCGCACGGCCCACTCAGCTCAAATCCTGTAAGCTGACAAAACGTTCCCTCGTTGGTCGTGTACGTGTGCGTGCACCTTCCGCGGCCGCAAACGTGCGGCTGCCTCGAGTGCACGCAGATAAAATACGGGAAAGACCCAATGACTTTGCACTGCGAATTGCACCTGTGCGACCCATCAAAGCCAAAAACCGGAATTTTTTGGCAGTGACAGTATTGGTCTACCAAGCCGTTCAGGTGCGCGACCACATCGCGATTCATGGTTGTGAAAAAATTACGCTCGCATGTGAATATGGTGGACGAAGGAGAGAGCCGGCCCAGGTATAAAGTTTTTCGGTCACGTCAACATTTTTAGGAACAGTCGCGTTGATCCGCACCATTTTGCCAAAGAGGGAAACACCGTCCGCGAGGGCCTTTGCCTCTTCGGTAAAACCACTTAGCCGAGAAAATTGGGCCAAGAGCTGTTCCAAAACTGCCGCCGTTTCAGAATCAAATCTGGTTTCGCGCTTTTCACGCCACGGTGCGTGCTTTCGTGCAAGCGTGTAAATGAGGCAGCAGAAAAGGGCTTTTTTCTCGCAGTTGTCCCTGAAAGGCAGCAATCTAAAATTGAATTCTTGGTGCACCTTGTTGTACCACAAAATGGGGCAAAGCATTTTGCAAAAGTTGTCATGGGTTATTTCCAGTGTTTGCTTGCTCTGTTCAAAAATTTCAATGCTGTAAGCTTCGTCGAGCGCTCCGCACAGGAGATACTCAAACCCAGGGTTTGCCCAAACGACGCCGCTTTTGCGTAGCGTGTCAAAGGTCGGCCGCGTTTTCAGGTCTTTGATTTTAAGAAGGATTTTTTTGACGGCAACGGCGTCGTCGGTGTAGTTTGTGCTTTCAGCCCGGTTCACTAAATTTTGATTGTAAAAATCGATGAGGTCAACGCCCTCCAAAAAAATACGATAAATTTCTTTCGACGATGTCCCAATTCCCTGGCCAACGCCAGTCTTAAGTATTTGAGTGTGCGAAAACCACGGAGAAGGAACCGTTTCTAGCAAATAGGGGTACGGAACGGACAGGTCGAAAATATTGTCCCTGTCAATAGCCTCCCTCTTCATCTTGTGTGACCCGAGCGAAACAATCTTGGCCTCTTCGTTGTCCTCAAAAACGCTCACGCACGTAAAGTTGAGGGCCAATGGGGCTTGCTTCAGTATTTGATGCGTCATTCGAGCAGGTCCGCGTAGCCCTCGCCGTGTGCACGTTTGTGGTAATGATGACAACTTTTTTTCTTCTGCCGTGTTATAGTTTAACTGCGGAAACGACCGTTTCGTACACCGTGCTCGATGACTGGAACAAGGGTCTCGTGTCGCTGGAAACGCTGCCGCCTCCGCTTAAGCCCTGGCTCTGGGCCTATCTTTCATTTATGTCGCTGGCGCTGTGGATTCAGTTTTATAATTTTTGGAATATGGCCTACGCCCTCGGTGGAACTCTGATGGCGCTCATCAGCGCCGGTCTCGCCGCGGTCATTACGGACCAGCTGGAAATGCACGTGCAGGAAAACTGTAACATTGACGTTGTAGGCGAAGGCGGGCTCCAAAGTGCCGAGCTCGGAAGCCTCCCGTATCTCATCATGGCGGTGCCCGTCATGAGCATCTTGATTGACTGCTACGTTCCCGCAAAACTTTTCCTCACATAAATTTTTTCACGTCGGTTTTCGCTGCCTTTACGTCACCGCCTTGTTCGTCCTCGACACTTTCCACGGTGACCTCGACCTGCTCCGCCAAAGTCTCGGTTTCGGAAGAGGCTGGCACGCTGGCAAAGAAAAGTTCATCGTTTCCTGCACCTACACCGTCTTCTGCATCGCAGGGAACCGTCTGAAAGGTTGGTTCGCCCTGCAAGAGCATTTCGAGCTCGTGGTCAACGACAGCTTCGCCGGAGGGATCGACCATTTTCTAAATAATGATTCAAAAAGATGTATATATGTGCGTCATCTGATAAACAACGGTCGCGAATGCTGTGTTTAGGACCCCTCGCGTATCCAAAGTGCGCAGCTCTGGCGTCCGTGCTTGTCAACATAATTTATGTGAAGCAATTCGGCGCTCAGCGTCTCTGCTTTTACGAAAATGCCTTGCCAAACTGCTCAATGCCGGCAAACCTGTCGCAGGCCAACGGGTTTTTTCCGGTAAAGAAAAACCTCACGTATTCGGAATCGCATTTGCACGGAGAAGCCGTCTTGACATCGGTGCAAGAAAACTATGTCGTGCCTGTCAAAATCAAACGCGTTTTTGTAACTTCGGCGGCAAACGGAAGTAGCATCACAATTCAAAATACGGGAGTGTCAATCATCGGTTTGCAGCCACACCATTTGGAAAAAATTACAGTGAACCAAAAATTGCCACAAATAATTAATGTGTCGGCAGAAAAAATTGAATTTAAAGCAGGAATTGATTTTTCAAACACGCTTCTTGAAAATGTTTACGTCAAAAACGTGATCGAGTTTTCGCCAACAACACTGCGACGCTACGTTTCTCTCGACAACGCAAAATTTGTGAATGTAAGCGGAAACTACGTCGCCATACTTCACCATCGGGGAACCGTCACCTCGGACAACTCAAAAATTATTTGGCTGAATCAAATCAGCGGGACCGGAAGCGTTGTCACAAAAAATGCCGGCGAGGCGTTCAATGTTGCATCTCTTACAGGCATATTTGGCCCTCAATATGAAGTCGAATACGAAGCGGGCTCCATCGTGTACCAAAGCCAAGAGGCTTCGGCAATCGCAAACGCCCTGATCCTCCCAACCGTCCTGAGCGTCGTAGTTGTTCTCTTTTCGCAGGGCGACAAGTTGAAATGGAAGCGCTAAGAAAAACAACCGAAGAGCTCGATGAGAAAATCGGGCAGATTGAACTCAGGCTCGTAGAAAGCAAGGAGGCCGGGCGCTTGGCCATCAAGGCAAGAAATCGCACAAAGGTTGCCCAGCACGCGCGCGCGGTGAAAGCGCTCAACGGACAGTTATCGCAGCTGTCCGCCATGAAGGCAAACCTTTTCGAACGCGAACTTGCCGAAGAAATGGCCGCCCTGACCAAAAATTACACCGACGCGATTGCCGGAGCTCTCAAACAAAACAAGAAAGGGACCTTTGACGTCGACAAGGCAATAAGCACCATCGACAGCGCCCAGGAGCACATGGATGATCTCAACGAGTTTTCCGAGGCGGTCAGAGACGCCACAGAAGCCGCCACCGGCCGGCACGACGAAGACGATATCGAGGCCCTCTTCCGGGAGGACGAAATTTTCGAAGACCCTACCGAACCGACGACGAGTGCGGTCACCAGCGCCCAGGTGGGGCCCGCAGTTCCGACGCACAAAGTTGAATTGAAAAAGAACCAGAAACCGCCCCCGCCAAACCAATCTATCCTGGAAAAAAAACTCGCTGGCATAACCCTGTAATGCCCCCGCTGCCCATTTTTTTCTCCCGCGAGGTGCGCAGCGCAATCAAACGGCTGCCTG
>Ga0160423_10001439_pt1 | contig 19881 bp, 15 predicted proteins | sample CRUFie14St8metaG_FD_108191 | JGI IMG/M metagenome (GOLD analysis project Ga0160423, IMG submission 108191) | Marine microbial communities from the Costa Rica Dome - CRUD Field 142mm St8 metaG | ecosystem: Environmental > Aquatic > Marine > Oceanic > Photic zone | place: Costa Rica: the Eastern... | reverse complement strand
GCGAGGGGTCTGGGCGTGGGGGGGCGGGCGGGGGCTTTCGCGTGGGGAGAAAAAAAAAAAATCGTCCACCACTTGTTCACAAAAGGGATTGTTTTTTTTTTTTTTTTTTTTTTCAGATTTGAAGTGTGGAATTGAAATCCACGACAAGTAGTAAGGACGCAACGAAAAAAACCACCTTAACTGCTGCTGGAGGAGGGGGAGACCGTGGTGTGGAGCAAGGCTGGCTGTGGTGGACGATCGATCGAATGCTTGGTAGGAGGTTCGCGGCCATGGCCATGGCGACGACTGCGGAGAAGGGTTTCATCGGCCCCGTCGCGAGGAACATCGCGGCCAAGGTCTCTCAGGCCTTCGCTTGCGACGTTCTCGAGGTGGAGAACCAGTCGCACCATCACGCGGGGCACACCGGGAACCCCACCGGCGCCGCGGACGCGGAGACCCACTTCAAGCTCAAGATCGTTTCCAGCGCCTTTGAGGGGAAGAAGCTCATCGAGAGGCACCGGATGGTGAACGAGCTGCTTAAGGAGGAGCTCGACACGAGCGTTCATGCACTGACCATGGACCTCAAGCCACCCCCAAAACACTAGTACGACCCCGTGGAGTGGAGAGTGTGTGCGTGTGCAAAGTTCTGTAAAGTACAAAATCAATATACTAAAATAGGATACACTTAGGTAACGAGACCGACGCGAGTGGTCACTTAGACTCCGTCCTCTGGCGGACCGCGTCAGCGTAGGCCTGCAGCGGTGGTAGGGACCACTCCCGCACCTCCCGCCTCACGATCTTGGACGCCCACCTACGCTCCGCCTGGACGCACAGGAGCACGAGGTCCCTCCCCGCGAACCCCGCCGTGAGCGACGCGAGGTGGGAATTCTCCTCCCTCTTCAGGTGTTTTGCGTACTTTTCCAAAATCTTTCCCCTGCACTGCTCGTCTGGCAGGCCAAAGGTGACACCAAACTCAAACCTGGACAGCAGGGCGGGGTCCAGGTCGCGCTTCCTGTTCGTGGCGGCGATGACGACCACGTTGGAGGCCTCGAACCCGTCGATCTCCTTGAGCAGAACCCCCAAGATCCTTCTCGAGGCGTCGTGCATGTCCTGCTCTCTCGTGGTCACCAGCGCGTCGATCTCGTCCAAAAACAGGATGCAGCCGCCCTCGAACTGGGAGGACAGGGCGAAGATGCGGGACAGGATCTTCTCGCTCTCGCCGTAGTACTTGCTGGTGATGGACTCGATTGGGACATAGACGAGTGGGACCACGGCCATGGAGGCCAGAGCCCGCGCCGTGCTCGTCTTCCCGGTTCCTGGGGGGCCGTCGAAGAGGACCGCCTTGGGCAGCCCGGAGGCCTGAAGGTGCTCCCGGGTTCCCGCCGAGATCCTGTTTAATGTCGAAGGGTCAAGCAGGTTGAGGAGCAGGCTATCCTCGATTTGCCTCTTCTGGGGCTCGTAGCCCGCGATGGTTCCCCACAGCTCGTCGAACTTTCCCTCCCTCAACAGACGCAGGGCCCTCTCCCCGCTGCCGTCGCCCCTGGGGCCGTGAACCCGGGCGCCCAGTGAAGTCAACTCCTCCTCCGCTGCACTCTCCGCAGACACCGCCTCCGCGGGGGGCGAAGGAGAAGGCTCCCTTGGCGCGGGGCCGCGCTTCCCTATCCGCTCCCGATCCCGCCGCCCGCCTCGAACCTGCGCGGCGCCCTCCCCGGACAGCGCGAGCGCGTTCAGGATCACCTTGACCTCCCTGTCGCTCAGGTGACCGCCGTCCGACTCCTTGATGAACTCGACCTCTTTGGCTCCGTACCCGGCAACGGGCGTGAAGAGGACCATCCGCAGGCCGCCGCGCGAGGGCGCCGCGGGCTGAAACGACAGCTGCTTCGCCACGGGGCTGTTGAAGGGCTCCACGACCCACGGGGTTTTGGACTTGGAGGCGAGCGCTTCGATGGACTCGACCAAGATCGCTGGCACATCCGCCCCCGTGCGGAGCGGGAACCTCACCGAGAGGACCTTGCCGCCCTTGAGGGAGATCAGAGGAGGAGCGGTATCGGCATCGCGCTCGTCCGCGGAGGACGGCCTGCTCCGCCAGGGCTTCAGAATCCGCTTCCGGGCAGACGTCAGCGCATCGTTGTCCTTGGACTGGGGCTCGCAGTCGCTCCGCAGGGACTGCTGGAAGAGGAAGGCGAGCGCCCCGGCGCGTAGGCCAAGCCCCGCGAGCTTCAGCCGAGGCGGAGGACGCCACCACCTCTCCCACGACCCGCCATTGGGTGCCATGGGGGGGGGTGCTTCTGCCGTCGTCGTCGCTCCCACCGCCTCGGTGCCCGATCTGATTTCGAGGGGGGGGCCCTGATCTCAGCAACGCGGCTCTGGCAGGGAGAGTTCAGACGGAGAGGAGGGGGGGCGGGGGGTGAACTGAAACGCCCGCGGCGATCGATGGGCGTGGACCGGCGGGGAGGCGGTGGATCGCGGGCAACGATGAGGAAGACCCGATGAGCGAGACAAAGATGCGGGCTTCCGGCGGCAGGAGCCGGCCGGCGAGCTCCCGCGGGCACCGGTCCAGCAAGCGCGCGGCGAGGGCCAAGCTCGTCCGTCGGAGGCTGAAGGAGCTCGGCATAGTCTTGTCTGGGAGTTCTGGCCGCACCAGCGATCTGTATAACGCGTGGATTGCCAAGGCCTACGCGGACGTCGACCTTCCCAAACCCTGGAGCGAGTACTCGGACGACAAGGGCCGGGTATTTTATTACAACCATAATTCAGGCGTGTCGAAGTGGGAGCACCCGCTTTTGAACACGTTTAAGGGGCTTCTGGAGCGAAGCAGGCTGGAGCCCGACCTCGCCAGGACGGGGTACTTCAGGGACCTGTACTACAAGCTGAGGAAGTACTGCGTGCAGCCCACGTCTGCCTCAAAGGGAAAGGCTGATGGGGACCAGGGAGGCAAGGAGAAGGAGGGGGAGGGGGAGGACGCGCCGCAGACGGATGAGTCTTACAAGGGCTGGTGGGCGCTGAACCTGCTGGCGGCCACGAGCTCCAAGCGGGAGACCGGACCGCCTCCGTCGCCAGAGGAGGTGAAGGAGATGTGCGTGTACCTGGGGATCGACATCAGCTTGGAGTCCGGGGAGTCTGGCCTGGCTTGGATCGCAAAGCAGGCCGTTCAGGCCTCCCTCCCGCCGGACTGGTATGAGGCCGAGGACGAAGAGGGGAACAACTTCTACTTCAATGCCAAGAGCGGCGAGTCGAGCTCGTCGCATCCCCTGGACGAGTACTTTTTGGCTCTGGTCAAGTCGGAGAGGAGGACCAAGCAGAAGCTGGAACACCGGAGGCAGACCATTTTGGAGTACACTTCTGCCAGCAATGCGGGCCAGGACGACCGCTACGCGGGCAGGCTCTCCATCGCGCTCTTCGAGTCTCACTGGGAGTCGATCAGGGCAGACTGGGTTCCTTTCATCGCCAGAAGGCAGGACACTTTTTGGTACAATTTTCGCACGGACGAGAGGATCCACCTGCCGTTCTGGGAGCCGCGGTACAGGATCGCGGGCAGGAAGATCGCGGAGGGGTGGCGGCGCTACCAGCGCAGGAGGGAGGAGATGGAGAGTGCCGCGGTGGTCATCCAGAGCAACTTCCGCAGGTTTGCGGTCCAGTCGGCCATCTTGCTGTGGCAGGAGTCCTGCGCGGCGGTCTGCATCCAGTGCCACGTCAGAATGCACCTAGCGCGCGCGGAATGCAACAGGATAAGGGCTGCGGTTCGCATCCAGAGGGCCGTGAGGGAGTACCTGTTCAGCATCCTGCAGAGCAAGCACGTTGCCGCGACTGTGATCCAGTCTCACGTCCGGAGGGCCCTGGCCGGCCGGAGGAGGGCTGAGCTGCTGAGGCTGAAGAAGAAAAAGGAGGCGAGGCTGAGGATCCAGGCGAACATGAGGCGGATCGCAGAGCAGAGGGTGCGTGAGGAGCGCGCCAAGCAGGAGGCCGGGAGGGCGATCTGGTCTGCATACCAGTCTCACCGCCTCAGGAAGGAGATGAAGCGAAGGGTCGCGCGAAGGGCGCTGCTGAGGCAGAAGCAGGAGGAGTACCTGCGAAAGTACCGGTCGCAAGTGATGCACAAGAAGGCCACCAGGATCCAGTCGGCCGCGAGGGCCTTCCTGGCCAGGAGGCTGGTGGTCAGCTGGAACGAAGCCGCGGCTGTGATTCAGGGCGCATTCAGGCGACACCTCGCAGAGAGGAGGGAGAGGGTGAGGGCCCTTATCCACTTGTACTACGACGCCCACGCCACGAGGATCCAGCAGCGGTGGAGGCTCTTCTCGCGCCGCAGGGCGGCGGCGGAGGAGAGGGTCGCTGCGGTGGCAATCCAGCGCGCCTTCAGGCGATTTGCCGAGTCCAGGAGAAGGAGGAGGCGAGTCCTGGCGGCCGTCAGGATTCAGGCCAACTTCAGGAGGTGGAGCCGCCGCAGGGCGTACAAGGAGGCGAAAGCAAAGGCCGAGAGGAGGGCGTATGTGCTTCGTAGGATGCAACCTCACTGCGTGGCGCTGGGCGTCACCGTGGACAGCGTTCTGGGGGGTTCCGAGGACAAGGGATCTGTCGACGAGAAGGCGAGGGCGCTTTCCAAGCTGGTGGAGAAGAGGAAGAATCTGCATGCGAGGGCCGTCGGCGAGATCGCGAGGATCTGCTCCTCGATCGATGCAGAGGACCTCGCAGGAAGCGAGCTCTCCATCGCGGAGAAGGGGTCGCCAGGTTGGCTCTCCGACGGCGCCATGGCCGTCTTGAAGTCCTCTCTGCGCTCCCTGACCTCTCTCAGGGACCGGAATCTGGACAAGATCCTGGTCAAGTCCGAGAGCAAGGTCGTTTCGCTGTGCCAGGACCTCGGGATCAGCGAGAGGTGGAGGGAGAAGCACCTAAGGGTCGACCGTGGATTGGGGGTGTCCACCCTGAACTACCTCGAAATCCTGTACAACAGGCTCCGCAGCGCCTCTGAGCTGGCCAAGTCGCTAGGACCGCTGGTCAGGCAGACGAGGCTCTTCAGGCAAAGCGTGGACGATCCATCAAAGCCGGTGGAGGGGTTCAAGAAGAAGGAATTTCCGCTCGTGCTGAGGACGATGGCCTACCTGATGCGTGAGATCCAGAAGCACAGGGCAAAGGACTACGAGGACATTGCGCTGATGCTGGACCTGCCCAAGTTCAAGGAAATCGAGCGCATGGAGATGCTTGCGAATTTCCACAAGGGCGCCAGGCCCCAGGCCTCAGGAGGGGAGGCAGCCCACCCAAGGAGGCCCTCCGCGGGGCGGAGGAGGCCTACCCTGGGCGGAAGGTCAACCCTATTCGCAGCGGCAGCTGGGGAGGAGAGGGAGGGGCGGCCTGTGGCGCCGGCTCCACCGCAGGCGATCCCGGGGGGGCTGAAGAAGAGGCCAAAGAGGAAGAAGAGGGCCTCGGTGGTCAGGTGACACGGTGGTGTATACTAATACAATCTGTGTGTGTAAATTAGCATTCTTGTCTCCAGATCTCCCGAGCACAATCCTCCCCCCAGATCTGCGCGGCTGACGTGTTTCGCGGCCTTATCTTAGGCGGGCGGCACTAGCCCAGAAGCCTGGGGCTCGCGACAAGTCGGACGCCGCCGAGCGAGCGAGCGCGGGTATAATCACACCCGGCCGCCTTTCACCCTCTCGCTCTCCCAGACCCCCATGGTCGGGCCAGCGCTGGCGAGACGCGCGGCGGGAGCCCGAACGCCCCCTGGTCCGAGCGGCTGTGTTCCTCGACGGGCAGCACCCCGGTGCAGGTCGAGCCACGACGGGAAGGCACCCGACTCGGAGCCGGGCGAGGAGTGGGAGCGGAATTACGAGCGGCACGTCGCACGTAAGCCGGAGATCTTTCCGCTGCCTCGCACCGAGGAGGAGCGCATGCGGAGGAGCGAGGCCCTGCACGAGTGGCACGAGCACCAGTACCGGATGCTGGAGTTGGTGAGCAAGCTTCAGACCGCCTCGTTGGGCCGGCAGGAGGACTGAGGGGGCGCCTTGTTCGTTTTTGTTTTTTGGTGTACAGTACAGCGTTGTCTTATTTTTTAGTGCCGTCCCCCAACGCGGCAAAAAAGAGAAAGAAAAAAAACGAGAGGAGTGTGCGTGTGCGCCCAAAGCCCACCCTCACTCCATGTCCGGGTACTGCCAGGGAGAGAAGGTCTCCGCCGCCTTGTCGTGGTACTCGGCCTCGACCTGGGCGAGCTCTCCTGCCTCCGGAAACTTTTTGAACACCCACGGAGGGCAGTCCTCTGTGGTGTACTCGTGGTCCCTGAGAGAGCTCTGGAGCTCGTCATCGAGCCTGAACCACCTTGGGCTCCACTCGTCCCCGTCCTCCGTCCTCTTCTTCTTCTCCGCCCTCTGCCTCTCCTCCAGCTGGTGCTTGTGGGTCTGCGCCTCGCCACTCTTCTCCAGCTCCAGAGCACACCTGTCCGGCCTCAGCCTGCCGTGATTCACACACGGAAAGAGAGAGAGAGAGTCAGCCCAAAAAACTTTTCTTTTTTTTCTTTTTTCGTTCTTCGCACCTGGAGTCCGACTTGAGCAAAGGCCCGCCCTTCCAGGCGTTCAGATGGGTGTGCACGAAGCTCGTCATGCCGTACGCGTCCCCCTCTGGCTTCTTGCTGGCCTTCCACATCTCTGTCCTGTCGCCAACTGGGGCGCCGCTCTTATCACACTGCGAGAAGCCGAGGTTGTCGTTCCACTTTCCGTCCACGTAGAGCCTTGGGTTGCCCTCGGCGTCCGTGACGTTTCCCTTGACGACGTACCTCCCCGCGCCAAAGTAGCCACAAGGAACAAACTCCAACACGGTCTTCCAGCCGTTGGTGTGGTTCTCGATCACAAGCTCACCGTAGGTGTCCACCCAGATCTTGCCCAGCACGAGGTTGTAGGCCTTGGAGGTCGGCGGCACGAGCGAGAGCTCCTCGTCGCTGGACTTGAACTTGATCCTGGTCCTGCCCACGGGGTACACCTCGAGGGAGTTTCCCAAGAACTTTGTCTTTGGACAAGACACAATGTCGTACGTCCAGTAGGGCGTCTCCGCGTGCGCCGCCCCGATGGGAGGATGGTGGGACACCTGCTCCGCGAGGTACTCCCCGTCCTCGCCCTCTTCGCCGCCGTCCAGCTTGAGCTGGAAGGTCTCGCCGAGGATGGGGTTGAAGGGCTTCCAGGTCCTCTCGGCGGAGGCGTAGACGGAGACCGCGAAGGCGGCGGTCCAGGCCATCTTCTCCGCGTCCTCAGTGGCCTTGGCGGCCCTGGTCAGCAGCAGGTGGTACTCCATGATCTCCGACATCTTCTGCAGCACCGAGGTGGGCTCCATGAGAAAAACCGGGACGGAAAGCATAGAAGTCACGTCGGCTCCAATCATCTGAGAGATCTTTCCCCAAAAGGACTTGCTCTCCTCGCTCATCCCTCTGCGGTCCAGAGACGTATCGTTCTTCCAGTTCGCGGTGCCGTTCGCGTTCTGGGTCCCATCCTCCCCGGCGTTCGGGTCGACCACCTCCATGTCCTCGTACCCCATCGCGGTCGTCAGCGTCTTCCCCACGGACTCGACCATGTTCCACCCCCAGCTTCCCCACCCCCCGGCGGCCTGGTCCTCGCCGCCCTGCGCTCCGTCCTTGTCCGCCATGATCTTCACCGGTGAACCCTCCCTCGCGCACCCCTCCCGCTAAGGACCTTGGCCCTTGCGCTCGCGCACCTCGCTCAGCCAGGCGCTCCTTCTGTCGATCGCCTCGCTTTGAGGTCCCCTCTACACCGCGCACCTCGCGTGTTCGGTTTCCGAGATGGGCGAGTTGAAATCACAAGTTGAAATCGCATCCGGATCATCTGCCGAAATGGGACACTGGGCACTGGGCAAAAAAAAAAATACGTCGGTTCACAACTTTTTTTTAATTAAGTTTAACGCTTTTTACTCCGGGCAGCTGAGGATCTTCATGACGAGAACCTGGGTCTTCTGCGCGCGGTGCACGGCGACGACCTTGTCCCCCGCAACGCACAGCCCCTTGCTCTTCGCCCACACCATGGACTGGACGATCAGATCGTCGGTGCTGTCTGCAGGATCGCACACCATCGGGTAGAGGCCCCTGGAGGCAAAGCTCTGCCTCACGAGCTTGCTTGGGTCCCCTTTGCCTTTGAACTCAAGAGCCTCGCGCTTGTCCAGCGGCACGACGCCGACGACAATCGCCGCCTCGGGCCTGTACTTGGCGATGAGCTGGGAGGTTCCACCGCTCGCAGCCAGGACGACGATGATGGCCGCCCCGATCTTCGCCGAGGTTCTGACGGCGCTAGACGCGATGGACTCGTGGATCGAGACGCCCTCCACGTTCTCGTAGATTGTCTTGAACACGGTGTAGTGGTTCAGACAAGACTCCGCCTCGGCGCAGATGTCCGTCATGGCGGTCACAGCCGCCTCGGGGTGGGCCCCGTTCGCGGTCTCCCCGCTCAGCATCACGCAGTCCGTGCCATCCAGAACCGCGTTGGCGACGTCGGTGGCCTCCGCCCTCGTGGGCCTCGGATTGACCACCATGGACTCAAGCATTTGGGTCGCGGTGATCACGGGCTTGCCCACCATGTTGCAGTGGTGGGTCATAAGCTTTTGCGCGACAAAAACCTTCTGCATTGGGATCTCCATGCCGAGGTCTCCCCTGGCGATCATGATTCCGTCGCAGGCTTCCAGAATTTCGGCAAAATTGTTCAGCCCGGACTGGTTCTCGATCTTGGAGATGATCTTGATCGAGCAATCCGACCCCCCCAGGGTCTCCCTGATCAGATTCACGTCCGCAGCGCTCTGCACGAAGGATGCGGCCACGAAGTCCACGTTGTGCTTGAGGCCAAAGTCGACCAAGTCGACCTTGTCCTTCTCCGTGATGACCGGCAGATCGATCTGCACTCCCGGGAGGTTCATGTTCTTCCCTGCAAGTCGTATTTTCGGGTCAGCACGCATTTCGGTGAGAATCGAACCAGCGACAAAATGACTTACTTTCTCCTAGCTTGGCGGAGTTGAGCACCTCCGTGACGATCTCCCCGTCGCCCACGCTCTTGACCTCCAGCGTGATCGATCCGTCCGCGCAGAGCACCTGCGTGCCAACCTTGACGTCCCTGCAGAGGTGTGGGTAGGAGCAAGCGATCTTCGTGGAGTCCCCCTCGTACTCATAGTCCGTCGTCAGCGTCAGGTCCTGGCCTTTCTCAAGCATGATCGCCTCGTGGCCCTTGAGGAAACCCGTTCGAACCTCCGGGCCCTTGGTATCCAGGAGCACGCCACACTCGTACCCGACCTCCTTGCAAGCCGCTCGGAGGTTTGTCAGCGTCTCCAGGTGGTACTCGTGCGTTCCGTGCGAGAAGTTGAAACGGGCGATCTTCATTCCCGCCACCAGGAGCTTTTTGATCATCTCAACGCTCCTGGAGGCAGGCCCCAGCGTGCATATCACCCTCGTCCTCGAGCCCTTGAAGGTCGGCTTGGACTGCATCGCGGCCTGAAGGCTGTTCACCTTGGCCGTGTCGATGAGCGTGAGATTGCCCGGCACGGTTGGAGCCTCCTGCCGTGACGTGGCCGAGGACACGACGTGGGTTCCCGCCACCGCCCCGCCCGAGTTCTTCCGAGTGCTAGCTGCCGATCCCATACTACTAGGTATTGAGAACAATCCAACAACGACAACGTAATAAGGAATATGAATTCAAGTTCTCAGCAGTGGTCCGCAGATGCTGCGCGGGCGTCTGGCTCCCCGCGTCTCGTCGCCGCACGAGGCTTGGCAGTCCTGGCAGATCGGCTGGCCTCTCTCTGTTTCTGTCTCTCTCTCTCAGTCTCTGTCTCTTTTGGACCACGACCTGCGAAACGCGTTTTTTTGGTTTGGGTTTCTTTTGTTTTTGACTGCTTGGTTGCCCACGTGAAGACCAAGTGTCAAACACAACACGCCATTCCTACTAGGTCACGTGAGAAAACGGAGCCAAACCCAAACAAAACCTTTTTCATATCTTTTTGCTCTACTTTCGTACACACAATTGCGGAGAGAGACGTTACTTTTCCTCAAAATCGAACAGACCTTTTCTGTGCGAGTGCTAATTCCATCTTGTCCCGCTCCACGAAGGCCGAACGAATTTTAAGTCGAACATTTCCCTAGATTTCTTCGCCACGTTGCGGGAGTCGCGTTGGGAGAGAAAAAGCGCTTAGCGGCGGCCGAGAGAGAGAGAGAGAGAGAGAGAGAGAGAGGACAAGAGTAGACGACGCGATGCCCAAGATCGTGTTGTTCGACGTGGACGGGACCCTTTCGGAGCCCCGAAAGAAGTCCGGCCAGGACATGCGTGACTTCTTGCAGGAGCTACGGAAGGTGGTGACCGTCGGTATCGTGGGCGGGAGCGACCTGAAGAAGATCAAGGAACAGCTCGGCGACGACGCCGAGACGGCGTACGACTACCTGTTCTCGGAGAACGGGTTGGTTGCCCACAAGGCTGGGACCCTGCTGGCGACGCAGAGCCTGAAGAAGCACCTTGGGGAGGACAAGCTCAAATGCTTTATCAACTTTACGTTGAAGGAGATCGCCGAGATCGACATCCCGGTGAAGAGGGGAACCTTTATTGAGTTCAGGAACGGAATGCTGAACGTGAGCCCCGTCGGCAGGAACTGTTCCCAGGAGGAGAGGGACGCCTTCGAGAAGTATGACGCGGAGCACGGCATCAGGAAGGCGCTGGTGGACAAGCTCAAGACGCAGTTTGCGGACTACGGCCTTACCTTCTCGGTGGGCGGCCAGATCAGCTTCGACGTCTTCCCGAACGGTTGGGACAAGACCTTCTGCCTGCAGTTCGTGGAGAAGGACTTCGACGAGATCCACTTCTTCGGGGACAAGACCTACAAGGGAGGCAACGATTACGAGATCTACGAGTCCGAGAAGACCGTTGGCCACACCACCACGGGGCCAGCGGACACCATGAAGCAGTGCAGGGAGCTCTTCATGTAATTGAGCGGTTGCCTTGACACCCAGGAACCCACCCACCGTTGTAACACTGTTTTGTAGGTAGAAGTACGTTTGGGCCGACCGGGAGGGCCGGCGGGGTCGCACACGTGCGTGACGGATGCATGGCCAAGACAGAGATATAAGAGAGATTGTGGATCACAGTGGCCTCTTGTTGGGCTTCCCCGGCTGCCGCGGGAACTTTTCTGGGGTCTCTTCGACCTTTCGGATCACCACGACCGTCCTCTGCCCTTTTGCCCCAAAGGAAGGCACGTCATCGACGCGCACGACCTCGCAGTTCAGCTGCTCTAGGGCGTTCCCCGCCGCCACGATCTCCTCCTCCGGGCTCGGGCCCTTGGCCGCGACGATGTGCCCCCCCACGCGGACCATCGGGGCGCAGAGTTCGACCAGAACGCGGAGCTCCGCGACCGCCCTCGCCACCGCAATGTCGTAGGCTTCCCTTCCCTCCTCCTGGTCCCTGCCCACGTCCTCCGCCCTCCCCCAGCGGACGGTTGCGTTGCCGAGGCCGATCCTCTCCTTGACGTCCGAGAGGAACTTGCAGCGCTTCTGTAGCGAGTCCAGCAGAGTCACCTCCCAGTTTTCCCGCATCACGGCCACCACCACCCCGGGCAGCCCCGCCCCCGTCCCCACGTCGATAACCTTGGGTCGGCCTCGCTCTCCCCCCGGGGAAACGGAATCGAGGATCGGAAGGAGCGCCAGAGAGTCCTCGATGTGCCTCTCCTCTGCCTCTTTCTTGTCTTTCACCGCGGTCAGATTCATCCTGGCGTTATATTCAAACAAGGTGTCCAGATACGTATCCAGCCTGGACCTCTCTTCCACGGAAAGGAGGGACCGCGAGGACGAGGACGCCATTGGCCGGGCACCATGCCGCCCCGACACCCACGTCACTCGGAGCCGCCCCGGACTCAGCACTCCGCAGCCCCTCGCCGCTCTCCCGATCGCGGCGGCCATGCCTGCTCCACTGCTGCTCCAAAAGGAAAAATGAAGCTTTCCAAGAGTTTTCGCAGCAAGAGCGAGGGCGGGCGAGGGCGGGCGAGGGCACGATGGAGTCGGACGAGCGGATCAGGGATCTGGAGGACAGGCTGGCGGAGGCGGAGCGCCAGAGGGACGCGCTGGAGAAAGACGTCGAGGCCCTGTGCATGCAGAACGGAGAGTTCTCCGGGAGCGACGTTCTGGCGAACAGGATTAGCCACTTGGAACAGAGCCTTCGCAGAAGCGAGTCCAAGGTCGCGACGGTGAGCGGTGAGAGCGAGCGGCTGCGGGGTGAGCTTCGCAGGCTGGGTCGAGAGAAGGCGAAAACGGAGGAGGACCTCGGGAAGGAGCAGGACAGGAACGCGGGGTTGGAGAAAGAGCTCCAGTACTACCTGGTGCAGAGCGGCACCATCATAGCTGAGAGGGACTCGGCGCGGCTGGAGCGGGAGAGGGCCGCCGCCGAGGCCTCGGAGGCGAGGAGCGCCGAGCAGGCTGTGAGGTCGGAGGTCGCGTCGCTCCGGGAGAAGCTCGAGGGCGCCGTGTCGGAGAGGGAGGCGCTGGAGCAGAGGTGCGTCCGTCTCTCGTCCCAGGCCGCGGAGAGCGAGAAGCTCGAGCCCCTGAGGGCGGAGCTCGAGAGGGCCAAGCGCGATCGCGACGAGTGCAAGCGAGGGTGGGAGGAGTGCAAGCGCGACCTTGAGACCGCCAGGGAGGGCCTGTGCGAGGCAGAGGAGGCCAAGGCCGTTGCTGAGGAGGCGCTCTCGAGGGAGAGGGCGGAGGGCGAGGGCAGGACAAGGAAGCTGGAGGAGATCATCGCGGACGCCGTGGAGGAGAAGAAGAGCCTGAGGAACGAGCTGGAGAATACCGAGCTGGTCGTGCGGCACCTCAAGCCGAAGCTGGAGGAGTCCAACGGCAAGGTGGACACTTTGGAGAGGCTTAGGAAGCTCTTCCATGGCGAGTACCGCAGGAGGTCGCAGCTGATCAGCGAGGGCGGGAGCACGTACGAAGAGCTGAGCAGCGTGGACGCGGACAAGATCGAGGAGATCCTGAGGGGCTCTTCGAGGGACGGCGAGATCGTGTCCCTGGTCAGCGACTGGACAGAGCTGCTGCAGGAGATATTGGAGGCCCAGTACGAGTCCGCTCAGTACAAGCAGCTCCTTGCGCAGGCAAAGGTGAAGCTGGCGCAGGCCACGGCCGAGAAGGTGGACGCAATGCTGAAGCTCAGCTACGCGCAGACCTAAGAGAGAAGGAGTAGTGTGTATTGACGTCATATGAACAGGACGTTGGAGAGCTTCTGCCTGTAGACCCTGACGAGGTCGTCGTCCTTTCCCAGCAGGTCGAAGAGCTTGACGAGGAGCTTCCTCCCGGCCTCGTCGTTCCATGTCTTGTCCTTCCTAACGATCTCCAGGGCCGCATCCAGGGCCTCTCGGCTCCTCCCCTCCGCGAACAGAGCGGTCGCAAGGTCGTGCAGCGCCTCGAGGTCCCCCGGGTCGGCATCCACCCTCGCCTGCGCCTCCGAGACGCTGCCCGCGCCCCCCTGCTCTATGAAGTCGAGCTGGGCCTTAAGGGCCTCCAGCTCCCCGAACTTCTGGTTCTCAGCGCAGTCGCCCTCGGCGGACCTGGCCAGCTGCCTCGCCACGTCAGCGTTACCCTCCTTGAGCGCGCACATCGCCAGCCCGACCTTGGCCCTGACTGCGTCCCCGAGCTCGCTAGCCTCGTGCGACAGAACCCCGCTGAAGGCCCTCGCCGCCTCGGCGACAACGTCCTTGGACACCCCCTCGCCGCTAAGCTTGCCCATGTGCTCCGTGATGATGGCTTTGAAGTCCGGCTTAGGCTCCTCCCCCTCCGCGGCGGCCGGGCCCCCGTCGCCCTCGCCCTTACCCTCGGCGGCGGCCTTGCTGGCCTCCAGGCCCTCGATCATCTTGACGTAGGCCGCGAACTTGCCGTCGTCCGGGACACCGACGACCACGCTGTTGGCAATGATCTGGCCAGCAAAGAGGACCATTAGCGTGGGCAGGGAGGATATCTTCAAGTGCTGCACGAGCGGCGCCAGCTCCTGGGCCTCCACATCGATCTTGGCCACGTTGAACTTTTTCGAGGCCTTGGCTGCCTGGTCTAGCTTGGGCGAGAGGGTCTTGCAAGGCCCGCACCAGTCGGCATAAAAGTCCAGAATAATCGGAGCCAACTTGGACGCCTCCGCGAGGGACTGGAAGTCCTTCATCGACTGGACCTCGATGATCTCCCCCAAACCCGCATCGACCGCGTCGGAGGCATACGCCCTCCGCCACCACGCCTCCGTCGCCTCCGTCGTCGTGGACGGTGCTGCTGGCCCGAGGTGGTGCAGGTGCCGACTCGAAGCCACCACCGGGGCCGCCAGGCTGAAGATGCGGCGGCATAGGGTCGCTGCGGTTCTCGGCTCCGTCCGGCGGAGCCTCAGCAGGCCCCGCAACAACAGCCCTGCGCCCGACATCGTCGTCGCTCGTGGTCCTCGCCAGCCAGCCCAGTCTAGGACCTCCGGCCTTCTCGGGCAAGTTTGTGAAGTTTTCCAGAAAAAACGAGGATCCTTTTCCCCTCAAATATCTTTCGGGGGGGGGGTCGAGGTAGGTGATTCACATCAAGGTGTAGGCGGAGGTGCCTGGGCCACCATGAACGCCCTCTTCAGGAGCCTCGGCAGGAGCACGGCGACGAAAGTAAGCCTCCGAAGGTCCCTTCACCACCGCCACCAACGTCTCTCGCAGCTGGAGAATTCTCGCTTGACCTCCCCGAGTCCCCTCGCCGGTACCCGAAACCTTTTTTTTTTTTTCCTAGTTTCTGACCAAAGGCATCCTCACCCCGTCGTCGTCGTCGTCGTCGTTGTTGTGGTTTGGTGTGAAGTGGCGCGCGGTGGTGACGCGCGGTTTGGCGTCTAGCTCCTCCAGCGGGAGCGAGATGACGGTGAGGGACGCCCTGAACTCTGCGCTGGCGGAAGAAATGCGTAAAGATGACAAGGTCTTCGTGATGGGAGAGGAGGTGGGAGAGTACCAGGGCGCGTACAAGATCACCAGAGGGCTTCTCCAGGAGTTCGGAGCGGATAGGGTGTACGACACGCCGATCACGGAGGCCGGGTTCACGGGTCTTGCCGTGGGTGCCGGATTCTCCGGCCTCAAGCCCGTCGTGGAGTTCATGACCTTCAACTTTGCCATGCAGGCCATCGACCAGATCATCAACTCAGCGGCCAAGACGCTGTACATGTCCGCCGGCACCATCAGCTGCCCGATCGTTTTCAGGGGGCCCAACGGCGCCGCGGCCGGCGTCGGAGCCCAGCACTCGCAGTGCTTCGGGGCCTGGTACTCGTCGTGCCCAGGGCTCAAGGTTCTCGCGCCCTACGACTGTGAGGACGCCAGGGGGCTGCTCAAGGCCGCGATCAGGGACCCCGACCCCGTCATCTTCCTCGAGAACGAGCTGCTGTACGGAAACTCCTACCCGGTGGACGACGGCATCCTGGACGTCGACTTTACTCTGCCGATAGGGAAGGCCAAGGTCATGAGGGAGGGTACGGACGTTTCCATCGTCGCGTTCAGCAAGATGGTCGGATACTCGCTGGAGGCCGCCGAGGTCCTGGCGTCGAAGGGAATCAGCGCCGAGGTCATCAACCTGCGAACTCTCAGGCCGCTGGACCGGGAGACCATCGCGAAGAGCATCATCAAGACCACCAGGCTGGTTTCCGTGGAGGAGGGGTGGCCACAGAGCGGCGTGGGGTCGGAGATCACAGCGGTGGCAAACGAGGAGGCCTTCGACTACCTCGACGCCCCGGTGGAGAGGGTCACGGGGGCGGACATTCCCACCCCCTACGCGGCCAACCTGGAGAAGAGCGCCTTTCCAACGGTGGACGACATCGTCACGGCCGCGGAGAGGGCGTGCTACAGGAGCAAGTAGTGGCAGGAGGGCGAGGCTGAACGCACGCTTGCTTTTTCTCTCTCTTTTTTTTCGTTTTGCTCCCTTCGAGTGGAGTCGAAGGGAGCCAGGCCGCCATTCTTTCCCTTAAACAAACACCGTGTAAAAGGGCAACCCCCCAAAATCTGATAACAAACCATCGTGATGGTGTCTCCCTCACTGCTTTCCGGCCTCTTCTGTGTTCGCTCGAGAGAGAGAGAGATGTGCGTGTGTGTGCGTTGTGGTTGATTTTCTAGCTCGCTGTTGCCGACTCCTGTTGTTTTGAGCGGATGGAGGAGGGAGTGAGGGGGGTAGAGGAGGCAAAAAAAAAAGTGTGGATTCAGGGGTTGATATCCTTGTCCCTTCACGAATGGAAGTGGGTGATAAAGCAATCGTGATTCTGCCACAGTATATTGCATCTCAATCGGCGACCATTGCTGTCATCTAAAGCGCAGTGTCTACCCAAATACCCCCCCTCATCAGAAAGGGGAACGATAGCAATGCGAGTTGCGGTTCCATTTCCTTTCGTTCGTTCGGAGATGTGGAGATGGGACGTGGCGGGGGGGGGATTGGGGACGGGAGCATTGTTTTTTTTGAGCCCCAGCGTCGTCGACTAGGGAAGCGAGAGCGAACAGGCAGGGAGAGAGGGAGAGAGAGAGAGAGAGAGGGGCACCAGAGGGAAGATGTACCAGCAACCAAGCGGCTACCAGGCCGCAGGGCAGTATGACTCAAAGTACGCGTACGACCCGGAGATGGGGTACGGAAAGACGGAGGAAGAGGGCGGGTACGCCACCTTTATGGAGAAGCAGGTACGGACGGACGGACCCTCGTGTTCGCGACGACGTGCTTCGCCTTTCTTGAGACTGACCCGCGACCCCTCTCACCACCTTCCTTCACCTTATTATTTTTTTTTTCCTTTTCTCTTCTTCTCTTCTTCTTCTTCTTGTCCAGGTTCGGCAAGGTTTCATCAGGAAGGTTTTCAGCATCCTCGCCGTCCAGCTGCTCGTGACCTTCTCGTGCGCCATCGGCTTCGCCTCCAGCGCGCCGCTCAAGGCCTACGTTTCCCAGAACATGTGGCCCGTCTACGTCGCCTTCCCAGCCACCTTTGGTAAGCGGCACCACCCGGTCCCCCTCTCCTCCTTTTGTTGAACGCAACTGACCCCGTCCCTTTTTTTTTTCTGTCAGGGTCCATGATCGGCCTCATCTGCTGCGGAGACCTTCACAGGAGGTTCCCGCACAACTACTGCCTGCTCGGGGTCTTCACCCTTGCCGAGTCCTACCTCGTGGGGGTCTGCACCCTCGCCTACGACACCCAGACGGTGCTGTTGGCGGTGGCCATCACCGGAGTCATCACTGTCGGCCTGGTCGCTTACGCGTTCCAGACCAAGTACGACTTCACGACGATGGGAGGGGTCCTCATATCGGCCCTCTTCGGGCTGATCGCCTTCAGCTTCGTGCTCATGTTTTTGCCTTACAACAAGATTGTGAACGTCGCTTTCTCCGCCGTGGGAGCCTTCCTGTTCAGCTGCTACCTCGTGGTGGACGTTCAGATGCTGATGGAGGGCAAGCGTATCCAGCTCAGCCCTGACGACTACGTGCTGGCCGCCATGAACCTGTACCTGGACATCCTCAACCTCTTCCTGTACATCCTGCAAATCTTGGGAGAGTCCCAGCGTTGAGGACGAGGGAGCGAACCGGACGATGTGATATAATATTGTAGTGAGTGCCTGATCTTTTCCTTTTTTTTTTTCTTCTGTACCCGACGCAACGCACGCTTCCCTCGTTCCACACCACCACCAACAACAACTGCCTTTTCCCACCACCCTCTTGGCCTCGTTCTCATTCTCTTTCTCTCTCTCTCTCTCTGCAGAGCTGCTCGCCTTTCGCGCGAAAAAAAAAAAGAGCAGAATCGATTGGGAAGCAGTACGGGCGCGCTCAGGATCGCTGTCGTCGAGGGCGTTGGTGGTGGATAGAGATCTCGCGGCGCCGACGACCCGGACGCCATGGACATGCTACCCTACGTGGACTCCCTTATCAAGGAGTACTTCTTGTTTCGTGGGTTCACCGCATCGTATCACGCCTTCGAGACCGACTCTGCTTCTGATAAGTCAAAGGTTTTCAACGCAGAGGACTGCGCGTCCCTGCTGCTGGACACGTTTTTGCCCAGCTACCAGAGCAAGAGGATGGTGTCCCTGTGCCAGTTCCTGGAATCGAACGTGTTTTCTAAGCTCGAGCCCGAGCTACAAAGAGCCTTCAAGGACCTGACTTCGTCTGTGTACAAAAAGTACGTTGTGAACGCCATCGAGAACGACAGGACGGACAAAGTGACGGAATTCTTCGACCGGGTGGCGGGAAGGTTGCGCCACCAGGCCGCAGAGTGGGGACCCTGGTTCTCGATCCAGTACGTGAAGAACGCGGCGAGGCACCCGGACTTTGCATTGTACTTTACGAAGGCCTGGTCGGAGAGTCTGAGGGCGTCTCTGCAGAACTTGCTGTCGAGGGCCTTCCACAAGGTCCCGATGCCGAGCATACTTAGGTTCCACCTCGACAGGCTCTACAGGCGAAACCTGCAGCTCCGGGTCGAGGCCCTTGAGGTCGAGAAGACGAGGTTGGAGACGCTGCTTGCCATCCAGAGCGGGGACGAGGCTGCGGCCGCGGTGGCCGCAAAGGCGAGGGAGGGCGACCGGCGGGAGTGGAACCCTAGCGAGGCCGCGGCCGACATGGCGCCCGCGAGCGGCGAGGAGCCGCGGGGTCGGCCGGACGGGCTCGAGGTCCAGCTGGAGAACCTCCCGCTCGACATGCTGGATGCTCTGTCCGATGGCGGCCAGACCCCATCGCCGGAGCGGCCATCGACGGCCAACCTGACCGCGACGACCGCCTCCTCGTCCAGCTCAGTCGGCCCCGGGACGGCTGCTGGCGAGGACGACGGCGCGGCCTCCCCAATAGCCCCGCCCGGGCCCGAGGAGAGCGCGAGCGGTGAATTGGTGGGGCCAGAGCGGGAGACTCCTGGCTTGGGACTCGACCTCGTTTCGAGCTTCCAGGGCCACGAGGCCCCCATCGTGTGCTGCCGCTACTCCCCGGACGGTGACTCCATCGCCTCCTCGTCCTCCAACGGCACCGTGAGGGTCTGGAGCGCGGACGACGCCACCCCGAGCAACAGGAACGTCACGATCCGCACAGCGTGTAAGGTTTTGTGCCTGGAGTGGGAGCCGAGGAGGCAGAAGCTCGTGCTCTTCGGCACGTCGCTGGGAACGGTCAAGGGCTGGAACGTGGACTCCAAGCGCTTCGTCTTTGACGTCGAGGTCAGCAAAAGTCTCACCGACGTTGTGTGTGTCAAGTGCTCTCCCAGAGACCCCATCTTCGCGGTGGTTGCCTCGACCCCCGCGAAGGGCGCGGAGGGGGCGCAGAGGGGTTACCTCTCGCTGTGGAACTCCAGGAGCTCGTCCAAGATCGCTGACCTGTCGGTGGGCAGAAGCGTGGACCTGGACTCCGCCGTAACCTGCGCAGCCTTCAGTGCAGACGGTAAGTCCATCGCAGCTGGCAGCTTGGACGGGATGGTCACACTCTACGACTGCTCGAGCAAGAACGTGGTCGCGGGCTTCCCCGTTGGAGCGGGGTGCTCGGTCTGGGACGTCAACTTTGGAGCGGGCGATGCATCGTTGTGGACCCTGAGCGGCGGCGGCGAGGAGGAGGGCTCTGAGGGCGGCTGCAGGGCACAGGAGTGGAGGCTGGCCACCACGGAGCTGATCAGGGAGGTCGACCTGGGCCCTGGCGGGTATTCGAGGGACGAGATCGCGATCGACCCTTCGGGATCCTTCCTGGCTTCGACGCTGGGCGGCGCGGGGTGCGTCAGGGGTCTGGGGGGTAACGCAAGCGCCGCCGCGGGGACGCAGCTGGAGGGAGTGGTGTCCGTGGACTGGAACCCGAACGCCTCTGAAGTCGTCGTGGGGTCGAGCTCGAGCTCCGTGGTCCACATCTACGAGGCCGCCGCCCTGGTGGACCCTTGATGTTGTATGTACTTTAGATCCAACTCCGCTTTCCATCCTCGACACCATTCTCTT
>Ga0160423_10001438_pt1 | contig 19887 bp, 17 predicted proteins | sample CRUFie14St8metaG_FD_108191 | JGI IMG/M metagenome (GOLD analysis project Ga0160423, IMG submission 108191) | Marine microbial communities from the Costa Rica Dome - CRUD Field 142mm St8 metaG | ecosystem: Environmental > Aquatic > Marine > Oceanic > Photic zone | place: Costa Rica: the Eastern... | reverse complement strand
TTTTTTAGAGTTTCTAATAAGTATTTAATAAAAATTAAGATTCCAACAATATGTAAAACTGTCGTAATTCTTAGATTGCCTGAACCAAGACCTGAAAAAAATCTTCCAAATGATATCTGTAAAAAAATTACTGTAAAAAATAGGAACTCAACTATTTTAGATTTATTATATTTTTGAAAAATATTCATTTAGTAATTTACAAATAAATTTTATATCTTCATCGGGAAGATTATAAAAGACTGGAAGACAAATAATTTTATCGGCAAGATTATTTGTATTTTCTAAATCGCTATTTTTTAAATTTGAATAAAAATCGTGTTTGTGAATTGGTGGGTCAAAATAGGTTTTTATATTTACTCCTTTGTCTTGTAAGTAATTGATTAAATCTTGTCTATCTTGTCTTGATTTGATTAAATTTGGAATTATTGCAAAATCTTTATATGTCGATACTGTTTCTGGATGAATTTTTTGATAAGTAAACAAATTACTGTTTAGATTATTTTTATAAAGATTAACTTGATGGTATCGTCTTTCCAATAATTCATCAATAATTAAAAGGCTTTCGTAGCCAATTAATGCATGGATCTCAGACATTCTTGCATTAAGCCCAGGTATAATCGTATTGTAATCACCCTTGTGTCCCCACTCCACCATCCACCTAAGCTTTTCAGCCAATTCTGAATTATTAGTTGAAATAATTCCTCCTTCTGCAGAAGTTAGCACTTTCGTCGGAGATAGAGAAAATACTTGAGCTAAACCTTGAGAACCTACCATTTCATTTTTATATGTACTCCCTAAAGCATGTGCTGAGTCATATATAACATGTGAATTTGTATCCTTTGCAATTTTATCTATGTATTCGAAATCACATGCATTTCCAAATAAATTAACTGGAACAATTAAAGATTCATTTTTAATATTTGTATTATCTAATGATTTTTTGCCAAGAGTCCACTCACAATTATCAATATCTAAAAAATTTATGTCTTTTATGCCTGCCCAACTTGCTGTTGTTGCAGTTGCCCCAAACGTAAAAGAAGGCATATATGCTGTTTTGGAATTAAGTAATGTAAGTAGATAAGCCAAGCCTATTGTTCCACTAGAAACAAGAATAATATTATCAACTTTTAAGTACTCTTTTAACTTCTCTTCAAAAAGTTGATTATATTTTCCTTTTATTAAAACTCCAGAAGACAAAATATCGTCAACTTTTTTACCTAACTGTTTCAATGGTTGTGTTGGCGCTTTAAAAAAAGGGATTTCTTTTGACATATTGTTATTCTACATAATTTAAATTTTGAAATTAATTAGTTTTAACTATCTTTTTTAGAATAAATGTAATTAGAAATAACATGTTCAGCAATAATCTCGGAACCAAAATAAGACAAGTGAGAACCATCTATAAATAAGCTATTATCATTTTCAAAATATTTACATTTTTTATCTTTACAAAATAATTCAAATGTATCAATAAAATAAAACCTCTCTAGTTGATCCTCATTAAATTGAATCTCATCAAAACGGGATAGAAATTTTTTGTTTATTTCTAACTTTTTAAAATAAAAATCTTCATTGTTATGATAAATGTGTTCAGAGTTTATCAAGTAATACATTAATTCGTCATTTTCTGGTTTTGGAATCAAGCCAATAAAAAAAACTTCGTTTTTGTTGTCGAGGAGCATCATTAAGGTCTTTTCTAAATTTTTTATACTTGTAGTTTCTGTATTAAAGTCTCCACCAAATATTATTTTTTTGCTTTTGAAACCTTCAACTTCTAACTGGTAGTTTAAATTATCTTGGAATTGACAAACACTATAGATTGGGTAGCAACCAGATTTTGTGTATTCAATTATCTTATATTTAGATAATAAATCTTCGACTAAAAATCCACTTACTAAGGATGAGATTATCGAATCACCCAAAAAAATGATTTCATCATTACCTTGACCATACCTACAAGCATTTTTAAGTGAGTCTTTATCAATGCAGTATTTTCCATCATTATCTAATAAATAATTTGCTCCAGGTTTTAATGAATATTTAAAGTTATAAGGTTCTAATTGAATATCGTTTCTAACAAAATTGGTAGTTATTAAGCTTGGTGATAAAACTATTAAAAGTAGAAGAATTGTGCTCAGCTGAATAGTTTTAAACTGATTAGTTATGTTTTTAGAGTTTCTAAATCTATTTTCTATAGTATAAAAATTAAATAAGGATATAGCGTACACAATTATGATATAAACAAAACCTACTAGGAAATTATCAAGATCATAAAAAATTTTACTTTGTGAGGGTTTGTAAATAAATACATTCCTTACCGCAGCAAATACAGGCTGATGAAATAAGTAAATTGAGTATGAAATGTTCCCAACATGTATTAAAGCTTTATTAATATAACCTAGCTTGATTGTTGTTTCGTTTGATAATAAAAAACTTATAAGTATGCAGGCAACTATTTGATTGTATCCCGCTAGATTTGAAATAAATGATACTAAAACAAAAATTATTAATAGATAATTTAAGTAATGATTCTGTTTTTTTAATTTTAGAAAATTAAACGTTGTTACAGCACCAAGTAGTAATTGCCAAGCTCTAGTAATGGGACTGTAAAATATATAATTATCATACTGAAAAAATATCCTGTCTAATTTAAATAGATCATAAAACAATTCATTACGGCTAATGAATGAAATAATCATAAAAAATAATAAAATATGTGGAATATATTTTTTGTTAACTTTAAATATGAACAAAACTACTAATGGAAATAAAAGGTAGAATTGTTCTTCTATACTTAAACTCCACAAATTTACAATCAAATTTTGAGACGAATCAATTGAAAAATAATCTAATATTCTTGAAAAATAAATATTACCAACAAAAAATAAAGAATACTTTATTCCTCTAATTAATTCATAGAAAGCTTCTAAAGACAATACTTTGTAACCAATAAAAATTGTAAAAAGTGAACTTGATACAAGTGATGGCAGAATTCTTTTGATTCTTTTTGTATAAAATACTTTTAGCTTGAAATTGTTATTATTTAGATTTTTATATATTTGCTGAAATATTAAATAACCACTTATTACAAAAAAAATATCAACACCTAAATAGCCAAAGGGAACAAGGTCTTTATTTATATGAAATAGAACAACTGAAATAATAGAAAAAGCTCGAAAAATTTGTATGTCATTTCTAATTTGAGATTTTGTTGATATTTCCATTTAATAATTAACTTAAATTTTGCTGTACAAAATATCAACAAATGCTTTTTCTGAATTGATAATTCGATCTATTGTTGCGTTTTGAATATCTTTAGATGCAACGATTTCAAAACCATATTCCCTTAAAATTTTATGAACCTGTAGTAAGTTTTGATTATCTGGAAGTTCATCTGTTGATTTTGATACTTCTATACAAATATGATTAAATTTAGTAAAAATCTCTTTTTGATTAAGTAATACTTTTAATTCATGCCCTTCCACGTCTATCATCGCTAGATAAAAATCCGAGTTTTCACCCATTAATATTTCTGATAATTTAAAAACTGGTACTTTATATTTTTTAAATTCATTTAAATTACTCGATGAAAAAGAAGAGGCTCCAATATTAGGAACATCTATTTTTTCTGTATTTTCATAAAATGTTTTTAATTCATTTTTATCACCAATTGCGAATGGGTAAAAATAAATCTTATTTTGGAAATTTGACTTTTCAATATTTTTTAGTGATTCTTTTATTCCTGGAATACTAGGTTCAAATATATATGAATTTTGAAAATTGAATTTTTTAAGAAAATATATAGAATCTAAAGCATCCCTTGAGCCTATTTCAATAATTGATTTTGTATCAAGATTTTTGCCATCGATATATTTAATTATCCATTCATAATTTTTACCTTTATTCCAATAGTTTTTTGTAATTTTTTTAGACAAATGATCTAAACCAAGTTTCCAAAATATATATTTATAGATTTTCATAATTAACCTCATAAAGTAGTCAAAAACAGAATCGAACTGTAAAGCCTAATGTTAATAAGGCCGACCACTTGACTTAGGTTTATTTTAATTAGCTTAATTTGTGTACGCTTAAGTTTTAAAAACGTTTTCAAATATTCTATTAACTTTATATTCAACTAACTTTACTTATAAAAACATATTTTTTAAATATTGTTGCAAAGTATTAAAACCGATAAGGAAAGTGGGATAGATAAGAAGAAAAATTGTGTAGAAGAATAAATGTAAAGTAAAAAATGAGTGGTTTGTAAATTACATGTTTAGACTCTCGAAAGTTAACTAGTTTGATAGTGGCAGGTATAAGTAATAAATTAAAAAATTGAACCATATAAGTTGCTTTAATAGTATCACCAGTTGGTAATTCAGGATAACTAATTAAGAACCAAAGGTATCCAAAAAAAGAAATAGTTATTGATAAAGTAATATACCTAGAAAAAATAATTTTTTTATGAAATTTTCTAAAATTAATAAAACAAAAAATGAAAAAAACTGTTGCAAAAATAGAAAATGAATTCACTCTTCCTAAATATTCTCCTATCAATAGCTGATTTCTTCCTTCTTCTAAATTTCTACTTGTGAATGAAAAATAACCCCAATAATCTCCCCAGAAATCAGAATATAGAATTGTTAAAAACTGGTTGCTAAAATTTGGCCTTATTGGCTCTGTAAACATTAATAAGATATCTGAAAAATTTGGAATGTAGAAACTTATAGGTTGGTTAAAAAAACTAAACCCGATTGGCTCTTTATTAAAAGAAGTAAAAGAACCATATCGGAAAAAAAGCGAGAAATAAAACCAAGAAGAAACTATAAAACCAATAAAAAAACTACTAAATATTAAATTAATATATTTCTTTTTTTGATATTTATTTATAAAAAAAATAAGAATAAAAAATCCTGGAAATAATAAAAATGCCCACTGTCTACTAAGAGCTAATAATCCTATAGTTATACCTAATCCCAATAAAGTAATTATTTTAAATTCAAAATTGTTTTTTTCAGCCTTGAGAAATAAATACAATAAAAAACTCATAAAAAATAAAATGTAAGTCTCTCCTCTTATTTGAACAATTGTTTTGTAATTTACAGCCATCAGGGATACAAGAAGTAAATATTCGAATTTAACATTTTTATTATTTTCAAAAAATAAATTGATGGTTTTTATATTTATGTAAATTGATAATAGATACAAGAGTAATTGTACAATCTGACTTACTGTTGCATAAATCGGACGACAATCTTCAAGTAATGTTTGAGAGGTTAAAATATTTCGGCATAGTACTTGTGCTAATGAGGGGACTACGTAGCCTATTGGTGGATTAAAAAATTCACGAGTGTTTTCAATATCAGGTAAGTTTATTTGGTATGGTAGGTATCTTGAAAAATGGTCTACATAATTGTAATGAGCTTCCGCATCATATCCGTAGAGAGGGTCATAATGTAATATATTATAAAAACCAATAATTAAAATAATTAATACTAAAACCCATGAAAGTTTTTTTTCATAAAATACATTCATTAAATGACTACTTTAATCAAACATAAATTATTTATTTGAAAATTTAAAAATATACCGATGTTGTTAATTATTAAAAAAATTTGTAATTTTACTAACTTTTTGAAATTTGCCTGTTATTTAGCTCGAAAAAGATACTTAAGTTGACTTTGAAAGAACATAATTGTATAAGTTTTCATAATTTTGAACTTGATTTGATGAAATAATTTCAAAATTATATTTTTGAATTTCATTTAATGCTTTTATGCTGCTTTCTTGTTCATGGTCAATCTCTATAAATATATTTTTAAGATTGCCCCTTGTTAAATTTTCTTTCATACCGACTACACATTGCTCTTCATAGCCATCCACATCAATTTTAATGTCAGTGGGCCAGATATTTTCAAGATTACAAAAGTCATCCAATGAGATTGTGAATGTTTTTTGTGAATATGCTGGATTAAAATTGTAATTTTTGATCCTTTTTTGATGAGTTGATATTCCAAATTTTTCAACTTTAATTTCCTCGAATTTATATTTTTGTCCAATTGCTATACAGTAATTGTTTAAATTTTTCGAATACTCACCATTCAATATAGAATTCTTTAACAATAAGTAGTAGTTAGTAATTTCCGGTTCAAAAGCAAAAACTTCAATACCCTTAGATGCAGCATATAAGCAAAAGTTTCCAATACTTGCACCAATATCAAAATAGATACCATTGACTTCAACATTATCTATAAAATCTAAAAGATCTGGTTCGATATACTCTTGACCAGCAGATTGCCATAGGGACCTAAGATTCACTATATTAAATTTTATATCTTTACCTCGTAAAGAATTAACAAATACAATCTGACTATCATCTTCTAAATTTTTTACAGCGTTGAAGGTTTCGGATCCAACTAATTTTTCAAGATTAATAATTTTACTCATTTGTGGCCAGAGGCAGAATCGAACTGCCGACCCCTTGTTTTTCAGACAAGTGCTCTACCGACTGAGCTATCTGGCCTTGTGGCGGGGACGACGGGATTCGAACCCGCGACCTCCTGCGTGACAGGCAGGCGTGAACTCCAGACTTCACCACGCCCCCAAGTATTATGAATTATAATTCAATAAATTTGATATGTACTTTTTTTTCTTGTTTGCAACTAATTTTTAAGAACAACATATAAAGAAATACCAAATTTAGGATTTAGGCCAATCTTAGTAAGAATCATTTCAAGTTTTGAAACTGAATACATTAAACTATTTAAAATTGCACCTGTACTATTTATAGAGGTTGGTTTTGTAAATTTAACTTGCAAATACCTAACCGGCAATAACAAAAAGTTGAATCCATATTTTTTTAATATCATGAAATGCTTAGTTTCCTCTTTAAGTAACTGCCAGTTATATCTTCTAAAATGCAACAATTCTTCATCATGAACACTCCAAAGAGAATCATATGCCGGAACACCAATGATTATTTTGCTATCAGCATGCAATATTTCCTTTAAATTTAACATGAATTCTTTCGAATTCTCTATGTGTTCTAAAACATCTAGCATTACAATTAGGTCATATTTTTTATTTACTTCATCTAAAGATTTAAAAATTTGATCTTCCTTTAGTTGATTTGTGTTTTTCAAGTAATCGATAAAATCTTCGTCTGTTTCTAAAACGTCTACTATTCCATACTTAGACAGAGTTTGAAGATTGTTGCCAAGACCAGGTCCAATTTCTAGTACATTTAGATTTGAAGCGTTTATGAATTTTTTAAGAATGTGGGTAAGCAGATTGTTTTTTGCTTTATACCACCACCAATTTAAGTCTTTTTCAAGCGGAATACTTCCCATATAGTTTTGCTTTCAACGTACAGATATTTCTTTATTAAACATTATTTTACAATTTTCGATTTATTAATAAAGGATAAACAAAATCAAAAAGACTTTTTATGGTGATAGCAATAAAGAAATAGAAAGAAAAATCAAAATAATAAAGTTGGTCATTCTCGACTAACCTAAAGTATTTTGTATAGCTATGCAAGAGTGTTGGGGACGAAAAAATAAAAACAATAAGTACTGAAGTAAAATACTTATTGTTAATGCAGATGGCTGAATTAATTAAGGTAAATAGGAAAATTAATCTGTAATCATAATTTACAAATAAAGATAGGCCAAGAAACATAGCCAAAAAATGAAAATCTAACTCAGATATCTTGAAAAAACTTTTACTTCTAATTAAATAAAGAAAAAAAACAATTAACAATATCAAAATTATTGACGTTACATTTATATTTATTTGAAAAAGTTGTGACAAATATAATGAGTCATTGATAAAACCGTAGGCTCTGTTTGACTCTGTGGTTTTTATGAAAAAATTAACAGAATTCAAATTAGATTCATAAAAGAAAAAATAATAAAGACTGGAGAGACCAAATATAAGATACCAATATGAGTCTTTAAATTTTTTGCCTAAAATCTTAACCAAAAACTCCGAGAATAAAATAATTATTGGATAAAACTTAAGCAAAGATATTAACGATATTACTAGAGATTTTACAAAGCTATTTATATTTTTATTTTGATAAAGATAATACAAAATAATGAATATTACTAAATCAATATTCATTCTCTGAGTAATAAAGTTAATTGGTGGGCTCAAAAATAATCCAGCAATTAAAATGATGTTTTTTCCATTACTTCTTTTTATTTGATCAATATAAATTTTGAATAACAATAGCAATATTACGACACTTATAAATAACGTTACAGGCCAGACATTTGCTGAGTTAATGTTGAAGTACTTGAGAGCATAACCATAAGGGACATCAAAAGGACACGTTAAGTTACTGTCAGAAACAACTCTTCCTGAAAAACGCATAGGATAGATACTAAGCGTATTGTTTGCTGTAGAATTACAACTTATTGAAAACAGTACAATTTGTAAATCTTCGAAGATATTTTCTGGAATTATTTTTCCATTAGATAATAAATAGTTATGTTGAAAAATTTTATTCCATATAGAAAAATATTTATCAAAAATAATTGGTATAGTTCTGAAAAAAACTAAAAATAAAAATACTTGTAAATTAATAACTATTTTTTCGTATTTAGTTATAGATATATCTTCTGAATAAAACACTAGATACAAAAGCAATAAAGCTAGTGGAAAAGGATAAAAATCATAGTCTAAGAAAACTAAAATATTTAAACATATAAATATTTTCACCAGGGGCAATGCTTTAAGATTCATCAATGAACAACCTCAAAGCAAATAAAAAAAGTAAGTTATTTAAAAATATTTGGTTAAACATGTTCAATCCAAAATTGTAATTAAAAATCACCTGAATCCCTAGACCAATAATCGATGTATAAAGAAAGAACCGGACTCTCTCGAGTTTGAATATAAAAATTAATATTAAGGCCAGTAAAAAAAGTGATATTTGTGAGATAAGAAAATATATTTTTTCATTCACACTAACTAATAAATAACTTCCCTTACTCATTTCAATAACCTGGCCATGACAAATTACTTCATTAATGTTTTTAAGTGAAAAGCTACTCTCAACTAGATAAATTTGATATCCAGAGTCAAATAAGTCTTTTAAATAAGGATTGCAATAACTATAGGTGAATTGTGTAATCAACAAAACGGTTATAACAAACGTTAACAGTAAGAAAAAGTCTATATTTATCTTTTTTCTCATGACCTAAGACTAGTAAGTAGTGTATTTTTATTTATCAACTGTAAATAAACGGAATCTGTTAAATTCTTTTGTCGTGTATCTTATAAGTTCTTTTGTATCAAATTTTGTATGGTACTTATAAGTTAAAACAAAATCAGCAGACTTAACTGATCTAAGTTTGTTACCCTCTTGAGAATTTACTAAGTTATGTTCTTTTAATAAAAGTAAATCAAAAATTCTTCCATAAGTAAATGGATATTCATAGTACGGATAGTAATTGTATCCAAACTTTTCAACCCACCCCATTTCTGTACCGCCAAGATCATAATAAATTGATACAACTTCAAGATCTTTATTAATAGCTGTATTATTAATCTCTTCTACGACGTCATATTTATAAATAAGTGGGACATCAGAATTTGAGAGTAAATTTCCATCATAATCTAAATAATCTTTATATATATTAAGTGAAAATATAAGATTTAAAAATATATATCCAAACAAGCAAGAATTGAATATGTTTCTCAGAATTTTATTTTTCGAAATACTATCTATCATCAAGAAAATCATCAATAAAGTTAATGGAAAAAACTGGAGTTGTACATCTGTTCTTTCTTTTATAAAAAAATTTTCTCCACCAATTAAGGGAGAGATTGATGTTGATAAAAATATAAATGAATACAGTACTTTTATTTGAACAAAATTATTTTTAATATTTCCTCTACTAATTACAAAAATTAGAAGTAAGAGTAATAAGAAGCTTAAAAATATAACTTTATTTGATAAGTTTAAGAATCTATAAATTAAGAATGTAAGTGAGCTGTAAATACTGAAGTCTGAATGCAATGTAAAAATTTCATCAATATTTACAAACACTAATGTTTTGAAAACATCAATAAAGCTAGTGGTCTGTTGAGTGCTTTCAAGTCTATTCAAAAAAGAATTTAAATCTACTGTAGATAAATAACTTACCCAAACAAAATAAATTAAAAAAATAGTAAAAATAAATTTGCAATAGTCATAAAAACTTTTTGGTAATTTAAAAGAAACTTTTATTTTTTTAGTGATTATGAAAAAAGAGAAAATTAATGTAAAAACTAAAGTATTTAAAAAACCCCCTAAGTAAAAAGAAGGGGTTAACAATAGCATAATTAGAAAATCCAAAATTTTTACAGTTTTGTATTTCAGTGAATAAAATATAAAACCTAAACATACAAAATTGAAACTTAAAAAGAAAAACTGTGCCCATATTTCAAGTGATGAAACAGAAATATAAAATGAACTCACTATTGAAAAAAATATTAAAATTTTCGTAAGCTGATTCTCTATATTTAAAAACCTAAATAAATAATAAATCATCAAAATTTGGGAAAGTGAATAAAATATTATTGATAATTTAAAACTAGGAATAAAAGAAAATAATTTTGTGTAAAGTATAAGCCCATTTGGGTTTGGAATAAGTCGAGATGAGATTAGTCCAACATTTATTTCACTTATTTTATTAACATAGGATATCCAATAAGTTGTTGCTTGGTCTTCTCTCCATTGCGTTATATCAAACAAGAAGTATCGCTGTAATATGGTCAAGGAAGTAAGTATTAGTATTAAATAAAAATAATTTGTATTAATAGATCTTTTTTTAACTAGTTGGTGCATTTTAAACTTTATTTAACAAATGTTAGTTATATTTTAAAAAACTATTTGAGCAATTCTATAAAATTTTTGAAAACAACAAACTAATATAATTAAGTGAAAAAAATTAATATAATTATTCCAATATTTAATGAAGAAGAATCTATTGCAGAGCTAGTGCAAAAAATTAAGGAAACTTCACTCAAAATTAAAGAAGATATTGTAATTACCATGGTTGACGATGGTTCTTCTGATAAAAGTTGGGAAATAATTCAAAACATTAATGATTCAGTTCTTTCGTTTAGAAAAATTAAGTTTTCTAGGAACTTTGGCCACCAACCAGCAATTTTTTGTGGATTAGAGCATTTTCAAGAAGATGCTGCAATAATAATTGACGCAGATTTTCAAGATAACCCTGATTATATCCCTCAATTAATTGATAAATGGAAAGAAGAAAACGATATAGTTTTAGCAAAAAGAATATCTAGGAAGGAATCATTTGTTCGTAGGATTTTAATAAATATGTATTTTAAAATTCAAAATAGATTTACCGAAGTAAAAATCCCAAAAAATGTAGGACATTTTTCACTACTTGATAAAAAGATTGTTGATAATTTAATAAAATTCCCAGAAAATAAAAAATTTTTATTGGGTTTAAGATCATATGTTGGATTTAACGTCGCTTATGTAGAGGTTGTAAAAGATCCAAGAAAGTATGGAGATCCTAAAATGAGTTTTGCTCAACTAATCAAACTTTCATCTGAGGGCTTGATAGGATTTTCAAATACTCCTTTGAATTTAATTGGCATATTAGGTTTCATAGTTTCAATTTCATCTATTATTTTTGCACTATATACTTTTATCCAAAATCAATTTTTTGGAAATAAATTGCTAAATTGGGATTTCGGACTTACCTCTATTTACTTTCTTTCAGGCATTCAACTGCTCTCTATAAGTGTTTTGGGTCAATATATATCAAAAATATTTGATGAATCAAAAAATAGACCTTTTTATATCATTGATAAGTCTTTATAAAAGAAATCGGAATTAAAAAATTTTTATTAATTTCAGATAATTAAAATATAATCAGTGAAAATTAAAAGCTTTTTAAAGTACACAATAAGATTTGTAATTCTACAAATTGTTCTAACCCTAATTACTATATTTTATTTTGACAGGTTTCTCATGAATGAGTACCAGGATGGTTACATAATTATAATTCAAAATCTTATAGAAGACAGGGACAGGTTTTATCCGTTTATTTCAAATAGTTTCATCAAGATTGACATTTATATTGCTATTTTCATATTTTTATTTCTTATAGTTTTATATTCAACAAAGTTTTTTACTTATGTAAATGAGCTAACTTTCACAATTGATAAAAATTTTTTAGATGAGTATTTTAGTATTTTCCTAGTTTGGACATCTAGTTTGATGACATTTCTATTTTTATTCAGATTCTCTGTAGTATCTAGATTTTATTTATTTATATTAACTTTACTGATCCCCGCTGTACTGCAAATATTCAGAAATACAGAAATTATTTCATCTATTCTTGGGAGGCCTACAGCTAGTGAGAACTTCATTACGATCAATCTTGCTTCAGATTCAGTGTTTAGAAATTTAAGAATTTTGCAATTTCGAAAAAACTTGAGAGAGTTTAATCTTGACATTAGCAACTCAGAAACTGTAATTAGCTCTATAGACAATCTCAATAAGACTGAACAAATAAATTTGATAATTATAGATTTAAAAAACAATAGTAGAATCTCAGAGAAATTAGAAAACTATCTTTTGAATTTAAACAAAAAAGTATTGATAATTTCTGATTCTAAAATTCAATTTAACAATTTATTTATAGGAAAAGAAACTATTCTCAATAATAATTATTTAACTTACTTTAATAATGATATTCAATATGGCTCTAAATATATTATTAAACGCCTAATTGATATTGTTCTATCAGTAATTTTAATTTTATTATTTTTTCCTCTATTGGTGACTGTAGTTATTTTTATATATTTGCAAGACGGTGGACCTGCCATTATAAAACAAGACCGAGTTGGATTACATGGAAAAATATTTAAAATGTACAAGTTTAGAACCATGTATAAAGATTCTCATGAAAAAAGAGAAGATCTAGAAGAATTAAATAAAAACGACCGAGTAATCTTCAAGATTGAAAATGATCCAAGAATTTTCAAAGGTGGAAACTCAATTAGAAAGTATAGTTTAGATGAACTACCTCAACTTATTAATGTAATAAAGGGAGACATGTCCTTAGTTGGACCAAGACCTCTCTTTGAAGAAGATACGAAATTTTTTAATGAAAACTATATGAGAAGATTAAATGTTCTACCTGGATTAACTGGTCTTTTACAAATTAATGAAAGAAATACCAGTGAGTTTGAAACATGGTATAGATACGATATCGACTATATAAACAATTGGAGTATTTATCTAGATTTGAAGATATTGCTGCAAACACCTAGTTCAATTATAAAAAATAATACAAAAGGATTGTGAGATGAAATTATCTTCTAAATTTTTTGATAAAAATCATATAAGTGAATTAAGACGATATACCAATGTTTCTAATAGATCTCTTCATGTAATTAGTAGCAAAAATTCCTCTATTGATACATTTAAGGAGCTAGGAAGTGAATTGCTGGTTGTCGAAAATGAAGATTTACAAAATTCTATATTACAAATAAATGACGAGTATGATTTGATTGTTATAACTGATTTGTTTGAGCTAACTGATGACATCTACAACATACTGAAGTTTACTAAATCTATTTTGACTAATGATGGAAAACTGCTTGTAACTAGTGTCAATCCAAAATGGAATCGTATATTAAAATTATTCGAAATATTAAAATTAAAAACAAATACTTCAAATAGATCTTATATTCACCCTAAGAAAATCGGAAATATTGCAAGAAGTACTGGTTTTGATGTAAATCAATATTATTCACGTCAAATTTTTCCTTTTTTTCTTTTTGGGGTTGGAAAAGTATTAAACAAAACTTTAGAATTCTTACTTTTATATTTCAATGTAGGTATTAAAAACTATTTATTATTTGGTGTATCAAATATTGAGAAAAAAAGTTATACAAAATCAATAATAATTCCTGCAAAAAATGAGGAAAAAAACCTCGTGCCATTAATAGAAAGAATTCCGAGCTTTAATGAAAATTATGAATTAATAGTGGTTTATGGACATTCAAAAGATAATACTGAGCAAGTTGCTTTAAATTTACAAGATACATTTAATGAAATCGACATCACCGTATTCAAACAATCTAAGGATGGAAAAGCTAACGCGGTATGGGAAGCAGTCGATAAAGCAAAGTATGATTTAATAGCGATTCTAGACTCCGATATAAGTGTGGATCCTGAGACTTTATATGACTTTTTTGAAATCTTAGAGAATGGAAATGCAGACTTTGTTAATGGTACGAGATTAATTTATCCAATGGAGGATAAAGCTATGAGAGCTATTAATACATGGGGTAACAAAATATTTCAATTTTTGATTTCTATTGTTATTGGTCAAAATTTGACTGATTCTTTGTGTGGCACAAAGGTTTTTAAAAAATCGAATATAAAAAAAATTAAAGTGTGGCAAGATACAATCTCTGCAAAAGATCCTTTTGGAGATTTTGACCTACTGTTCAGCTCTGCATTTTCTGGAGACAAAATTTTAGAATACCCTGTTCATTATAGAGCTAGAGTATATGGGGAAACCCAAATTTCTAGATTTAAAGATGGATATAAGCTAATAAAATACTTTCTTGAATCATTTTACTTATTCAATATAACTAAGTAATTTATTGTGGGTCGGGTGGGAATCGAACCCACGACCTTGAGCTTAAAAGGCTCCTGCTCTGCCGATTGAGCTACCGACCCAGAATCTAATAACAAAGGATATTATAAACATTTCTAATGTTTATATGGAATATAAAGTTTACTCTTCCTCAGTATCAGCAATTGTTCCTTGATCTAAAGAATCTGTAAATTTTTTTTTCACATCGTTTATTAAGCTTTTTAGTTCTGAATTAACATCGCTAATAATACCTTTTGCTTCTTTTTTGATTTCTTCATCAGTAACAGTGGCTTCAACTGTTTGTATTAAATTATTAATAAGTTGAGAGGTATTCTCTATAGTGTTTTTAAAGGTGTCTTTTAAATCTTCTACTAAATCTTCCTCGTCAATATGAGACTTAATTTTTTTTGCAACATTTGTTATATCGTTTGATATTTCTGACCATTTTTGTTCATCATTCATATTGCTAATTATATTGATTAATAGTTGGCTTTGTCACTAAATTTTAAGTTAGGAGATTTAGTAATCCTTTGTTTTGCCCACCTGGCTGGAGCTATTAATCGAAAAAAAGGTGGAAGAAATGGCCTTGAAAATTTTAACAAAAAAAGATTAAAATTTACTAAATAAGTTTTTAAATTAGAACTAGTAATTCCATATACATCTTTAAACTCTTTAGGTAATGTATTGAAAGCTGTAAATGCAATAAAAGGCCATATTGGTTTTATGTGTTTAGGAACTGGCCCACCCCCGATAATGTCATAAACATCCATAGCTACATCTGTTTTTACTAGATAGCTTTTCTCCCTTGATTTTGCGATAACCCATTCTTTTAATTCATTATGAGTTTTTGGCATAAGGCTTCTGTCAACTAAAACCATTTCAGCTGCAAAAGAATTTTCTTCATGATATTTATTTTTTTCTTCATCAGTTAACTTTTTTACAGTTTTTTCATAGAAGTATATTGAAGATATTTGTAAACAAGCATGCACCCACAATAGTTGCTCATGATCTAAAGCATCATAATAGCCACCAGTGACTTCGTCTTCACCTTTTATAACCTCATGCAATTTATTAATCCTGTGAGCACTTTCATCAGCTTCAAGTTTTGTTCCAAAAGTGACTGAATTCTGCAAAGATAGGGTTCTAATTAATCTTTTCCAAGGATCTCTCTGGTAGAAAGAAGTTTGTCGAGCTCCCGCAGCGATTAATGGGTGTGCTGCGTGCATTAGCAATGCTCTTGCGCCGCCAAATAATACAGTAATTTCTTTATTTACCTTCCACATCATGGAATTGGGGCCAAAGTAACCCGGATCTGCTTTCATATAAAAATATTATCAAAAGAGTGTTTTATAATGAATCCTAACATTACGATTTTGAGGTAATAAAATTGTATAAATGAAATTATTTTTCAATATACAAAATGTATGTGGAGATCAAATTGGTGATTTTGACTTAAGTAGTATAGGTAACGATCCAAACTTTGTTTTTAAAGTAGATTTAAACTTCAATCCAATAACACTTTATGGTCCTTCTGGTGAGATAATAACCGTTAACTCTTGGATAGAGTGTGCAAATTATGTAAATGGTGGTTGGTCAAATAATTTAATTATTAATAGTAATTCAAATATGTTCTACTTTTTCTTTTTACTAGGTTTCACAGCTTCAGTATTTTTATATAACTTTATAAAGAAAAATTATGAAAAAAATTAATAATAAATTTCAATTCCTAAGTACTATTTTTATATTTTTCATACCTTGGCTTAGGGGAATCTTTAATAATGAACTAGTTTTGCCAAAACTTACTGCTGAAAATATCATTAACTATCAACAAAATCCCTGCGAGTTGTCAGTTATTAATTTTTTAAAAATTAATAACTTATCAAGTAACTATATATTCCGATTTGATTCATATAGTGACATAACTTGTTTTGCTAAAATTCAATACATTGAGCCATTAGGTGATGGTTATGTTGTATTTATTGGAATGAATATGCTGATATCCATACTAATACAAGCTATTATTTGGCTATCTTTGATAGCCTTAATTAAAAAAAAGATTGCAAAAGATAGTTTCGTTTTGGAGGGGATTTTAACAAGTTTATTGTTCACTTTTCACTTAATAAGCGAACCTACATTTTACAGTAAATCAAATTTGGACTACTCAAGTCAAATAGAGCCGACCAATTACCTGCTTTTTTCATTCTTTTTATCAATTTTTTTAATAACTTACTTTATTTCAACAATTATTTCTCCAAGATTGCATATATTGATTATGTATTTCCCTTTTATGTTTTTAATAGGTGGTGTATTTACAGGTACTAATATAAATTTTTTTGTTATATTACTTGTTTTTTATGGTTTTAAAAATTTTATAAAATTAAGAAAAATAAATCTTATTTTAAATAGCTCCTATATGGTTATTTTGTACTTTTGGGTAAGTAATGATATTAAAATCTATAGCTACTTTGATGTAGATAAGGTAACAGGGTTATCAGCTTCCTCAAACAATTCTCAATCATTATTTTTTTGGAGCTTTGTTTTTTTATTAATAATTAACGGAATAATTTATGTAATAAATAAATCAGAACACCTTGATTATGTACTTATTTATAAAAATTTAATTATCTCGGGATTTCTAGTAGTGCTCTTTGGACTACTTTCAACGATTAATAGCTTAATTAATAATTTAATATTTTTTTATTTCGGACAAAATAAACCAGGTAGTTCTGAAATTGAAAGTATTGCAGGCAATACATGGAGGGGGTTTTCACCTAGTGCAGAAATGATAGGAGAATTTTATGGGATTATTTTGATATTCACTATTTATTTTGTAGTTTTTAAAAAGTTAAAATTAGAAAATTATGAAGTAATTTTCTTATTTTTTATTGTCTATGGATTTGCTAGAGCAAATAATGTTTCAGCGTTTGTTACACTTGCTTGCATAACGGTGGTTTTATTAGTCCAAAATTATATTGACCAACAAAATGTTCGTTTGATTATCTACTTGGTTCTTATTTTTGTTTCATCAATTTCTGCATATTATATTTTAAGACAGAACACATATGCATCAATGGGTCAGTCAATAGTCTATGAGGGACTCTCAGTAACTCTCTCTGGTGTTGAGGATTCAGATAACACAAAAAGATTGCTGGAAGAGAGAGATTTTATTAGTGTATTGAATTTTTTAGCAGATAGAGATGTTGTCTCTTCATCGCTTTCATTAAAAACAGAAATGCTAACAAGCCAAGGAAATATATCAAACATACCAAATATAGTCGCAATTTTCGGTACTTTAGGATTATTTATTAATAGGGCAGAAAAATGGGGAATATTTTTTGCAAAGTATGACCCTGGATTAAGTGAGTTTTTATTTGGTTATGGACCTTATAATTTAGTTAACTACAATTTTGATAATTCAATTCCAGTAAATGGACTAATCCTGCCTCACTCATCTTTCCTAACTTCACTGATCTTTTTTGGGGTTTTTGGTATGTTTTTAATTATTGTAATTTTTCTGAGAAAATTATTAATACACAAGGATAATAAGTTAATTGTTAGTTCAATTATATTTATCCTCATAAATTATCTTAAAAGTGACTCTGTAATGTATCTTCCGTCTTTTATCATGCTGATATTTTTTTTCCATGCATTAAAAAAGAAGGTTATGTAAAGAATTGAAGAAATGAAAATCTATTATTTGACATACCAAGACTTTCCAGCAAATACAGCAAATTCACAACAAACCATAAGCACTTGTAAAGAATTATCTAGAAAAGATATTGAGGTTAAACTACTTTTTCCTTTAAGAAGCTTTAAAAGCAACGATTCTTTTGATCAAATAAAATCACACTATCAAATTGAAGGAGTTAAATTTCAAACAAAAGGATTGCCACATAAAAGAAACTTTGAGTCAAGACATTTCAAAAGATTAAATTTTTTAATTTCACATATATCTTGGTCCTTTTCGTCTGTAAAGTTCGTAAGTAAAAATTATGAAGCTCCATTCTGTTTTATCACGAGGTCGGAATGGGTTTTCTATTTTTTATGCAAAAAAAATTTATATACTATTTTTGAATGTCATAAATTAACTTACTTAAGAAAACTTATTTTAAAAAATATTATTAAAAATAGTAATGCAAAAATTTTATTTACAAATCAAGAACTTAAAAATTCTATAAATATTAACCAAAAGTATAAAAACAGATTGCTCGTTCAAAACAACGGATATGATAGTGATTTTTTCTATTCTTTAGAGAACAAGGATAAAAAAACAGTCGTTTATTCTGGAAGCCTTCAGAGATTGGGAAGAGATAGAAATCTAAAGTTTATTTTTGACGCTTTTAATGATCCAAGGTTGTCGACTTTTCAATTAAAAGTTTTTGGCGGTACTGAAAAAGAAGTTAAATATTTTAAGCAACAATACAGTACTGCAAAAAATGTTTCTTTTTTTGGATATGTTACTAAAAAAGAACTTTCTAAATATTTAGCAAAATCTGAAATTGCAATTTTGACAAGTGGAAGAGATGATTTTTCTATGTTTTATACTGACCCAATTAAATACTATGAATATTCTGCATCGGGGTTAAAAATTGTTGCTACTGATTTTCCATCTCACAAATCATTAAAAAAATATGGGAATATGTTATTTTTTGTAGATCAAGATGCTGAAAGCTTTATAAAATCAATACTTGAAATTCATAAGAATAATCTAGATAAAGATTTTGAAAAACTGATTCCAAGCACAACTCAGCGAATTAATAATTTCCTCAAATTTATTAATTAGCACGCCTGGAGGGACTCGAACCCCCAACCCTCTGATCCGAAGTCAGATGCTCTATCCAATTAAGCCACAGGCGCAAGAATTTCTTTTTTTGTATTTTTTATACTTATATAATAGTTGCAATAATGAAAACAACTAAGGTGCTGCAAACAAATGTGTCTCAAACAAGCATAAATGAGGTATCAAATATATTAAACACTACTAAAGGAAATACAATTGCTATATGTAATGCAAATACGTTAGTTCGAAGTGTTAGAAATTCTACTATTTCAAATTTAATTAACAATTTTACGATCAAAACTCCAGATGGTTTTCCTGTTGCAAAAGCTCTCTCAATGTTAACTAAACAAAGCTTTCCAAGAGTTGATGGATATAAAGTTTTTTTGCAAACTTTAGAAGATGGTTTGGACAGAAATCGCAGTCATTATTTTTTTGGTAGTGATGAACTTACAACAGAATTAATGA
>Ga0160423_10001437_pt1 | contig 19904 bp, 17 predicted proteins | sample CRUFie14St8metaG_FD_108191 | JGI IMG/M metagenome (GOLD analysis project Ga0160423, IMG submission 108191) | Marine microbial communities from the Costa Rica Dome - CRUD Field 142mm St8 metaG | ecosystem: Environmental > Aquatic > Marine > Oceanic > Photic zone | place: Costa Rica: the Eastern... | reverse complement strand
GCATCCGACTCACAGAGCAACACGGCTTACCGATTATTGGTCGCGTTGCTGCGGGCGCGCCGCTGCTAGCGCAAGAGCACATCGAAGATTATTGTGACCTGCGTGCAAGTTTCTTTACACCACCCGCGCACTACCTGCTTCAGGTCTGTGGTGACAGCATGATTAACGTCGGAATATTCGACGGTGATCTACTTGCCGTTCACAGCACGACAGAGGTCAATGAGGGTCAGATTGCTGTTGTAAGAATTGATGATGAAGTGACGGTTAAGCGCTGGAAGCGAATTAGTAACACACGCGTCGATCTAGTTGCGGAAAATGACGACTACGCCACAATCAAACTCGATCTCCTTGAACAAAACGTTTTCATTGAGGGTGTTAGCGTAGGAGTCATCCGACGCTGAGCTAGTAAGGCACGCTAATGAAGGGTGCGCTGCTCAGCTTTTTTTACGCTTTGGCTGCTTTCCATTTCGAGTCCAGACATTTCAGCGATCTTAGCCGCGGCTTGGATACCCGCCTGAATCATCACCTTGGCGACTTCCAGATTGTTTTCCATGAGGTACGCGCAAGCCTCTTCAGAAAACTGAATGCTCACCAAAGGCTCTGAATCGTCGTCTGCGCGCTGCAGAATTACCTCTCCATCTCCTAGGTCAACGATTTCCAAAAGCGATGTAGACATGGTCCAACCTCACAATATATCGTGTCGTGTTCCCGACATTAACACTATAGATCGGGTTTTACCACAATCCATGAAATCCGTTTACGACTCGTCTATCGCATCGGCAACACGAGCCATTAGTGACTCGAGTTCCGCGAAACAACGACGCGCAGTGTCAAAATCAAACACATTGCTGGAAACCGCAATAAAACTCCTCGAGGCCTGCGGAGCAAGACCCGGAGGAATCTCTCTTTGAAGATCGGCTAACCAACCTGATCGCTCAAGCATAGCCATCTCACTTACCTCGGGCGATTGTGCGATGCCGGTTGCCAGTGGCGGAGTGTCCGCGGCTCGGTGGGGGGGCTTAGTAGGTATCGATGGGACACGGCTACAGGCGAGCAGCTGCCAACCATAGGCGTCGAGTAAATGCAGGCGGACGGCTGGACCGAAGGATGCCGCCAGAACCGATAACGGTTTACTGTCTTCCGCAATAGCGCTGCGCCAGCTTTCAAGGACGACTGAAGCCATGTACATGCTGTGATTCGCAAACGACTGCGCCTGACTCACGCGAGACTAGCTCCGTTTGGACTTTGATTTTGCTTTCGGCCTCGCTTTTCTCTTTTTAGGCGCTGATTTACCTGATCCATCAGATACCCATTTCCCACTGTCGAAGAATGCCTTCCAACCCGTCGCCTTACCATCTACCTCAGTCATAACGAACTGCTCCTTGGTCTTTCGACTGAAGCGAATTTGTGCTCGATTAGCGGCATCGTCAGTCACAGGCGCATCGAGAATGAAGTGGTACTTGGGATCAAGCTCAGCTTGATGCGGTATTAACTCATCCACATAGGGAGCCCGCGTTTCGCGATGTTTGGGGAACTGACTAGCCGCCAGAAACAAGCCTGCGGCCCCGTCTCGGAGAATATAATGGTCCTCAACCTTGGCGCACCTAAGCTCTGGCATCGGAATGGGATCCATTTTGGGTGGTGCGGCCTCACCGTTACGCAATAGTTTGCGTGTATTCGAGCAAGTATCGTTCGTGCAACCGAAGTATTTACCAAATCGCCCGGTCTTTAGCTGCATCTCCGCGGCGCACTTATCACACTCGAGCGTTGGACCATCGTATCCCTTAATCTTGAATTGGCCCGCCTCGACCATGTACCCATCGCAATCTGGGTTGTTACCGCAGACATGTAGCTTCTGTGTCTCATCAATAAGATAACTATCCATGGCGGCATTGCATTTAGGACACCGCTCTTTTGTTAAGAGCAGCCTCGACTCAGCCTCATCGTCTGCATCCGCCGACACGACTTCATCCCCTGGAATAAGATTGACCGTGCTCTTACAACGCTCCTTTGGCGGAAGGTTGTAGCCAGAGCAGCCCAGAAATACTCCCGTGCTCGCTGTGCGAACGTGCATGGAACGGCTGCATGAGCTACAAGCAATACCTGTAGGCGTGGGCTCATTCGCTTGCATACCGCCATCGCCAGGCTGCTCCGCAAGATCAAGTTTCGATCGAAAATCGTCATAAAACGCGTCCAGAACATCACGCCAGTCCTTCCGACCCTCGGCAACGTCATCAAGATTCTTTTCCATCGATGCGGTAAAGCCGTAATCGAGCAGGTCGTCGAAACTCTCCTGAAGCCGCTGAGTTACAATATCGCCCATCTTCTCGGCGTAAAAACGGCGATTTTCAAGCTTCACGTAACCCCTGTCCTGGATAGTAGAGATGATCGCCGCATAAGTAGATGGGCGCCCAATACCGCGCTTTTCCAGCTCTCGAACTAGGCTCGCCTCTCCGTAACGTGTGGGTGGTTTGGTGAAGTGCTGCGTTGGCAGGAGCTCATTTAACGACAAACGTTCATTCAATTGAAAATCAGGAAGAATGGCATCGTCGCCCTTCTTAACCACGGGCGTCTGCACCCGCGTATAACCATCGAATTCTACCACGCGGCCTCTAGCCGTCATATCGTAACCTACGGCACTGACGGTCACCGTCGTGCTCAAATATCGCGCTGGCGTCATCTGGCACGCCACAAACTGGCGCCAAATAAGCTCGTAGAGCCTCTGAGCATCTCTCTCAGCGTCTTTCAGGGATTCTGAACGCAGCTCAACGTTTGACGGACGAATCGCCTCGTGGGCTTCCTGAGCGCCCTCTCGAGCACCGTATCGAATCGCTGATTCCGGCAGGTAGGCTTTACTGAAGTTTTCCTCAATAAACACTCTACACGCAGCAACAGACTCACCGCCAAGATTTGTTGAATCAGTCCGCATGTAGGTAATGTAGCCCGCTTCATACAAGCGTTGTGCTAGCGTCATGGTCTTCTTGACACTGAACCCGAGACGAGTACTGGCTGCCTGTTGCAATGTGGACGTAATAAAGGGAGCAGGCGGCTTCGAACTTGTCTTCCTTGCCTCAAGGTTGGAAACCGAATACTCAGCATCTGAAAGATGCTTGACCGCTTCTAACGCCTGCTGCTCTGTCTTTGGGTCGAACGCACTACCCATGTATTTTGTCACTTCAAAACGAACTGGGGGCTGCTCACCTAGCGCTAAATGAGCATGAAGGTCCCAATACTCTTCGGGTACAAAGGCGCGTATTTCTCGCTCACGCTCGACGACTAGGCGCACGGCTACGGATTGAACCCGTCCCGCAGAAAGGCCGCGTGCAATCTTAGCCCACAGTAGCGGCGAGACCTCGAAGCCAACGACCCTATCTAGAAACCGGCGCGCTTGTTGCGCTTGAACTCGATTGGTGTCTAGCTGTGTTGGTGAGGCAAACGACTCCTGAATCGCGCGCTCGGTAATCTCGTTGAAGACCACACGCTGATAGCGGGATTCGTCGCCACCGATAATTTCTTTTAAGTGCCAGGCGATCGCTTCACCCTCGCGATCCAAGTCTGTCGCCAGATAAATGGCATCAGCTGATTTAGCCAACTTCTTGAGCTCGTCAACCACCTTTTCCTTGCCTGGCAACACCTCGTAACGAGCAGCCCAACCATTTTTCGGATCAACACCCATACGTCGTACGAGCTGCTGGCGCTTCTTTTTCGCCTGGTAGCGAACTTTTTCATCCGGCGCCATTTTACGTGTGATCGCCGCTTGGGCCGCGCGCTCTTTCGGATCCGAGGCAGGCGCGCTACCTGCGGTGGGCAGATCACGCACATGCCCAACACTGGACTTCACAATGAAATCCGAGCCTAAGTATTTATTAATCGTCTTTGCCTTTGCAGGTGACTCGACAATGACTAGTGACTTACCCATAGACGCTACATCTACTCAGTTTTGTATCCGCGACGCGCCGTCCGAGACAGCGCAGACGGCGGAGTGTACGGGACAGTAATGGGCAAAGGTCAAGCGATAAATGTGAACAGGTTCGAACGAAAGCTATTCAAAACCTCGGTAGTCGAGTAACGAACCTAATGCATCAGCCACACAATCAACCGCTTCAGTGTCACCTTTCTCATCCCAATAAAGCGCAACTGTAAATTCAGATAACTCAGCGATGTGAGCACCATGGGGCACGGTCGGCATGAGATCGGCCAGATCTTTCTCGAGCGGCACGGAAATCCATCTTGAATCGCTTTTTACGGCAAGCACGCTTTCTGTAAAAAAAGGCTCGGGCTTTGGGCGCCGTAATCGATAGGCCACCAGGTTGGTGTCGCGGCAAACCCTAAAACGGGCTGGTACATCCGGTGGGGTCACCAACTTTACCAGTAATCCGGACTGCATTGCGTGCTCACGGATCCTTGCCTCATACCGCTGTGCTTCGCTCGGAAGTGCTGCCACCAAGGGTGCTGCGGCCACAGCGATAATGACAATAATCCAAAGAATCGACACGGAATCCACCTCTAGTTCATCAGAAGCAGTAAAGGTATGCTCATCGCATGATAAGTCAACGTTGGAGTGGATATGGCTTATAAACGCCTTCTTGTCGCAATTGACCTTGGCGCCGCATCAGACAAAATCGCTGTTAAAGCGGCGACGATGGCCCGTAACCAGCAAGCTGAAATCCACATTTTGCATATCGTTGAACCACTGTCGCTGACCTACGGTGCTGACCTTCATCTCGATACATCGGCACTACAGGAGGAAATCAACGAGCAAGCCGAAGTTCACTTATCAGACCTGGCGGAAAACCTCGGTATTCCAAAGCAACATTGTCATCTCGCCAGTGGTCGGCCGGAAAAGGAGATTCCAACCGTGGCAAGGGAGATAGGCGCCGACCTCATTGTGTTGGGCAGCCACGGCCGATGGGGGTTGGAACTTCTGTTGGGAACCACGACCGATGGCGTTGTCAGTGCAGCAGACTGTGACGTTCTAGCGGTGCGGGTAGACAGAGCGAAGTAAGCAACTCATGCAGTGAAACGCTCCACGTCTAGCACATCGAAGGGCCAGCCTAGCTCAGCACCATCACTGCGCTTTAGTACGGGAATGCGGACACCATACAGTCGCACCAGGTCAACATTTAATGAAATATCAACCACCTCAAAGGAAACACCAACGTGATCGACAATTTCCTCTGCCTGATCACAAAGATGGCATCCCGGACTACTTAACAGCATTAGTGACATGGCTAATAATCCCCTATCTTAGCGGGCTCTAGCCCGTTGCAGCGTACTAGAGTTGACCACCGATGAATTTATCTAAAATCCTCACAATCTACGGAAGAAAGACCGTCTTGGAAGCACTCCAGGACGACCGCTTGTCTCCCTCTCGTCTGCATCTTGCTGACAGTAATAAACGGGGCGGAATTGTAGGTCAGATTGAAGACTTAGCAAAAGTGCGCGCTATCGATGTTCAGATTCACGCGCGGCAGGCCTTGTCGCGCATATCGAAGAATGGGAAGCAGGATCAGGGCGTGGCACTCGATCTTTTTTGCCCTGAGTTCGACTCGTTCGAACATTTCATTGACGCGGGAATGCACTTGAGCAATGGATTCAGGGCTGTCCTACTTAATGGCATTACAAATCCTCAAAACGTTGGAATGATCATTCGCTCTTGCTGCGCAGCAGGAGTCAACGCCATTTTTTATCCAAAACGTTCGGTTGCTACTCTCGGACCACTCGTCATTAAAAGTTCTGCTGGAATACTTTTCAATGCACCCATTGTTCAGTGCGAGGATGCCCGCCTAACCGCTCAGTCATTGCAAGAACGTGGATTCGATATTGCTGTTTTGGACAGTCACGCGCGGAAATCATTGTTTGACTTCGCACCAATAAAACCCACGGTGTATGTTCTCGGTGGTGAAACGATAGGTGTAGATAAGGAAATCAAAAACGCAGCGAATGTCTCGCTGCGAATTCCTATGAGAAACAACGTTGAGTCTCTCAACGTTGCTGCCACTGCGGCGCTAGTGGCGTTTTACGCGAACTAGCGAAAAACAATTCTACTGATTCACTGCTGCCGCGAGCTCAGGTTCATCGGCTGTGCCATTTTCCACTGCCAGCCACGCCTGCCGCAGGACGTACAGTCTGATGGCTTCGATCTCGTCATCATTGATGATGTCAGAAAATCCTACCATGCCATTTGCCGTTAGCGCTCCATCGCGAACTACAGCTGCCCACGAATCCTCACTAGCCGAAATTGCAGACCACCTCAGATCGGGAATAACGCCAGAGCTAATGGCGTAGGCGCCGTGGCAAAATTGGCAGTTTTCGGCAAAACGCTGCATTCCGACCAGCCAAGTGTCATGATCGCCTGAAAGCGGCGCCTTCGGTGACTCCACGACCAGATAGTCGAGTGGGGATGGTAGCTCGGCATTTCCGCCTAGTTTGAAAGTCACAATCCGACCTGGCTCTGGTGTCACTGGTTTCTCTAAAGCAGCACCATAAATCATCATCGAAACGTTTCCCCAACCAGATAGCACCGACACATATTGCTCGCCATCTAGCTCGTAAGTCATGGGCGCGGCCGCCGCATCGCCAACGAGACGTTGAGCCCATACTCGCTCACCTGTGGCCGCATCGTAGGCTACGAACTCACCGCGCTTGTTACCCTGGAAAACGAGACCACCATCGGTGCTGAGAGTTCCGCCATTAAACGCCTGTGGGAACGGCACCATCCAAGCAGGCTCTCCTGCAACTGGGTCCCACGCGACAAGACTGCCGCCATCGAGTGTTTGAGTGTAGGCGATGGTACCTTTAGGGTACTCGTACGCCCAGGCTGATGCCGCGTCGTAACCAGTGTTCCAAATGCTTTTTGCACTCCGCGATGCCTCGTTGTCCGCATACACGTAGGGCAATGGCAAATTAGTAGGGATGTACACTAGACCCGTATCGGGGTTGAACGACATGGGATGCCAATTGTGAGCCCCCGTAGGTCCAGGAATTACCACCATGTTATCGAGCGCAATCGCCTCGTCTGTAATGATAGGTCGTCCATTTTCGTCGACCTCGCCAGTGGTCCAGTTTTGCTCGGAGAACGGAGTGGCTGAAAGAAGCTCACCATCAGCAGCGTCAAGGACGTAGAAAAAACCATTCTTTGGCGCCTGCATGACTACCCGGCGATCCTCACCGTTTGGACCCAGTGGCAGGTCTGCCAGTAACATTTGTTGCGTGGCCGTATAATCCCACTGATCTCGAGGCGTTGTCTGATAATGCCAGCGGTACGCTCCAGTATCAGCGTCGAGAGACAGAATTGAGGACAAGAATAAATTGTCGTAGGCGCCGCTGAAATCACCCTCAGGATCTCGAATTGAGGCGTTCCATGGCGAGCCATTACCTACGCCGACAAGAACTTGATCGTTCACCGTGTCGTACACGATGGAATCCCAGACCGTGCCACCACCCCCATCTGTGGTCCACGCTCCGGTATCACCCCAGCTATCGTTGGCCAGCTCTGCAAAAATAGCATCTGATGCTGCACCGTCTGGCTCTTTGTTGGGGTTCGGCACGGTGTAGAACCGCCATTCAAGTGCACCTGTTTCAACATTGTATGCAGTTACGTACCCGCGCACACCCAACTCAGCCCCAGAATTCCCAATAATGACTTTGTTCTTGAAGACCCGTGGCGCGCCCGTAATGGTATAGGGCTTTGACTGGTCAACAGTGACGTTACTCCACAGCACCTCGCCAGTCTCTGCATCCAAAGCCTCCAAGCGTCCATCGAATACACCGACAAAGACCTTACCGTTGTGCACCGCCACTCCTCGGTTCACGACGTCACAACATCCTTTAACTGCGTCCTCGCCCGATACCTTGGGATCGTATGTCCAGAGCTCTTCCCCTGTGCGTGCATCAACCGCATACACAACTGACCAGGATCCGGTCACATACATGACGCCGTCCACAACAATGGGTGTTGCTTCGGCGCCGCGAGGCTTGTCCATGGTGTAAACCCAATCGACACCTAAATTTTGGACCGTATCGCCATTAATTGACGCGAGTGATGAATGGCGTGTCTCATCGTATGAACCACCATAAGTCAGCCACATTTCCGGCTCTTCCGCTGCGTCCATAATGCGCTGTGTATCCACAGCTGCAATTGCAGGCGAAGTTTCTTCCTGCTTCTCCGCAGGAACGTCAGAATCAGAGCAAGATGACAAGAGGGCAACCGCGACCAAACTTGACACAACTTTCTTATACGACATTTCAAATCCTCAGAGTTTTAATTGTTATTTGTCAAAGTTTAGCCAATGTCGCGCCTGTGTGGAACCACAGTTACTTGGCGAGGGCACCCATCGCATCCTCTAATCCGCCTAAGGTTAAGGGATACATTTTCTCTTCCATGAGCTGGTGAGTAATGGAGATGGACTGAGTGTATTGCCACTCGTCCTCAGGCACAGGATTGAGCCAGACGCACTTCTCATAGGTCGAGCGCAAACGCTCCAACCAAATGGCACCCGGCTCTTCGTTCCAGTGCTCCACGCTACCGCCTGGCTGAACGATTTCGTAGGGCGACATGGATGCATCTCCTACGATCACTACTTTGTAGTCGTGACCGAATTTATGCATCACATCGTGCAACGGTGTTCGCTGATTGTGACGTCGGATGTTGTTTTCCCACACGTTGTCGTAGAGAAAGTTATGGAAATAAAAGTGCTTAAGATGCTTAAACTCGCTTCTAGCTGCAGAGAACAGCTCTTCGCATACCTTTACGTGGGGATCCATGGATCCACCTACATCAAGGAATAGGAGCACCTTCACGGCGTTGTGCCGCTCTGGGACCATCTTGATATCAAGAAGCCCTGCATTTTTCGCTGTGGAGCTGATCGTATCGTCAAGGTCGAGCTCATCCGCCGAGCCGGTGCGCGCGAACTTTCGCAATCGACGGAGCGCAACTTTGATATTTCTCGTACCAATCTCGACACTGTCATCAAGATTTTTAAAGTCTCTGCGGTCCCATACCTTAACCGCTTTCTTATTTTTACCCTGGCCGCCCACGCGGATACCTTCAGGATGAAAACCATCGTTACCGAAGGGCGATGTGCCGCCGGTACCAACCCATTTATTGCCACCTTCGTGACGCTTTTCCTGCTCCTCTAGACGCTTTTTGAACTCGTCGATCAGCTTCTCAAGCCCGCCTAGGGACTCAATTTTTGCCTTGTCCTCATCTGAGAGCTGCTTTACGAACTCGGAGCGCAACCACTCGTCAGGAATAAGTGCTTCAATAACGTCATCCACGCCCTCAAGGTCGCGAAAGTGCAGGCCAAACGCCCTGTCAAAGCGATCGTAGTACTTCTCGTCTTTCACCATGACCGCGCGTGACAGGTTGTAGAAATCGTCAATACTTCCAAAGACAAGCTGCTTGTTCATTGCTGCGAGCAAATCCAAAAGTTCACGGGGAGTTACGGGTACACCACCGTCTTTTAATCCCTGGAAGAAATTAACGAGCATCGCGGGGCTCCTTACTGGCTGCTTTCTCGACGATGCATAAATGCGAGACGCTCCAGCAATTGAACGTCTTGCTCGTTCTTGACCAACGCACCATACAAGGGCGGTATTGCCTTGCTCTGATCTCGATTCTTCAGTATTTCATCTGGGATGTCATCAGCCATCAGCAACTTCAACCAATCAATCAACTCAGATGTTGAGGGCTTTTTCTTCAGACCCGGAATCGCTCGGAGCTCAAAGAAGACTTCTAGCGCCTCTTGCACCAAGTCTTGCTTGATGGACGGATAGTGTACGTCGATGATCTGGCGCATCGTATTCCGGTCAGGGAAGTTAATGAAGTGGAAGAAACAACGCCGCAAAAAAGCGTCGGGGAGCTCTTTCTCGTTATTTGAAGTAATAATGATGACTGGGCGGTGCTTAGCCTTGATCGTCTCGCCTGTCTCGTAGACGAAGAACTCCATTTTATCGAGCTCTACGAGGAGATCGTTCGGAAATTCGATGTCTGCCTTATCGACTTCGTCAATCAGTAAAACCACCTGCTCATCAGCATCAAATGCGTCCCAGAGCTTGCCACGCTTAATATAGTTGGAGATGTCATGAACACCTTCATCACCCAGCTGTGAATCACGAAGCCGTGATACGGCGTCGTACTCGTAAAGACCCTGCTGCGCTTTCGTCGTTGACTTGATATGCCATTGAATCAGCTTCATCCCCAAACCTGACGCCACTTCTTCAGCCAACATGGTCTTGCCAGTACCGGGCTCGCCCTTGATGAGTAAAGGACGCTGTAACGCGACCGCCGCGTCCACAGCCATTCTGAGGTCGTCAGTCGCTACATATTTATCAGTGCCGGTGAATTTCATAAAACAGCTCCCTAGAATCGAGACGTGAGACTAACGGACAATCCGCATGTTTACGAGTCGTTTTACCAATTCTAACGATTCGCAGACCTACTGTTGGCTCGGACGTGAGATGGACAATCGCACGCTGATGATACCGACAATAATACCAATTACCGCGCCCAGCGAGAGCATTAAAAAAGGCCCCAGTGCCGCTTCCGTGCCACCTACAAATACTAGATTAAACAGACTGGTTACTAAGGCTGGTGCGAGCGTGTTAGCGTCAGTAGCCGCGTATGAGGGAGCAAGCAGCACCCCGGCAACTAAACCCGTGGTCGCACCAGACAACGTTGTCGATAGACGACAGAAAACCATCACGTAGAGCAACCGGCATCCCACGCCCGCGGCCAAACAATAAATCACAAGTGCTAATAGGTAACTAGTACTCGTCATCATGACGCGAACGATCCCCCGGCGGCATCTGTAAATAATAACCCGCATTAGCGAGGCCCTCGAGTACGTCTGCACCCGTGCACCTTGCGAACTTTTTTTCCGACGTAATGTCGAGAGTAATAACCTCTCGAAGCTCGCCGAGTAACAAAAGCAGTTCGGCTGGTAAATTGCCGGTTTCCGTTTCTGACGGAATAAACAGATAGGTATCGAGCTTACGCTTTCCCGCCAGTACTCGGATGTTTACTCCTGCGCTCATACTGGTACTTCCCCGTCTTGCACGAAATGATCGCAGAGCCTCGGCATACACAGCCATAAAGTGATGGCTCGGGCAATGACAAACACTACCATCGCCCACCACAAGCCTGCGAGCGCGTAGGTTTCTGCCAGGCCCCCTACAGCTAGCAAGAATACCAACACCGATACCAATGATGTATTTCTCATCTCTTTTGTCCGTGACGTGCCAATGAAGACACCGTCCAATTGAAATGCCGGGAATGACGCGATGACATAAACAGCACAGATGGGCAACAAGTCCGATGAGGTCATAATGACATCATCAAGATCAGTCAGCACGCCAACCACAGTCTCGCCAAGAAACATAATCGTGGCAGCGAGTACCAATGCAGCAACCGCAGCTAATAACGTTGTTCGATGCACGGCGAGCTTAAACGCCTCCGCATTTCTTGCGCCGTAACTGCGACCCACCTGAGATTCAGCCACATAAGCAAATCCATCCAGGAAGAACGTGGTAAATGCCATGATCTGAAGCACTATATGGGTGGCGGCAAGCGAGATGACACCGAACTTTGCGGCCTCGTTGGTAAAATAAGAAATTGCGAAGACCAGCAGGAGCGTGCGAATCATAATGTCCGCATTGGCTGTCAATAATCGCCACATCTGAGTCATTTCCAGTACACGTTCAACTGGCCAAAATGCTTGCCAAGCCGGCCCAACATCGTGTTTCGCCGAGAGGAATCGTTTTAATCGGTAGAAACCTAATAGGCCAGTGATAATTTCGGAAAAAACGGTACCAAGAGCGATGCCAAAAGCGCCGAGCCCCAAAACACCGGCCGCGAGAGTGTCCAGAAGCATATTCAGCCCATTGAGAAAAAGCTGTAGCTTCAGTAACTCTGTCGACTCACCGAGTCCAATCCAAACGCCCATGATGACAAAGACCAACAAAGTGGCAGGTGCACCCCATATTCGCGTGAAAAAATAGGTTTTTGCGACGCTCTCAACCGCTTCATCGCCAGACAATAAACTAAAGCTGAGCGCACTGATCGGCCATTGGGTCGCAAGTAATAGCACCCCGATGATCAACGCAACAATACTAGATCGACCCAGTATGGCTCGGACCTCTGTGTCATCGGAGGAACCGTAAGCTTGAGCAATAAAACCGGTTGTCCCCATTCTGAGAAAACCAAAACTCCAATAGACAAAGGAGAAAATAAGGGATCCGAGCGCGATCGCTCCCAACTCAACGATGGAGCCTGTATTACCGATTACTGCGGTATCAACAATACCGAGCAGCGGAACCGACGCATTTGCCAGAATGAAAGGCCATGCCATTGCGGTCAGAGACGCATAACTCAGGCTATTAGTACGACTGCTCATCAATACCTTGGGTTCCAGTCGACGATTCCACTAGTGACGTCAACATAGCTACCAGATGCTGCGTTATGACCGTGTCTCGCCAACCCAGCAGGTCTTCCGGTACTTGCTGAGACACTAACGTTGCTTGAATTAGACGCTCAATGTCCTTACCTGCGCACAAAACCTCAGGCGCAATGCCGAGTTTCAGTGCAGTTGTGGCAACGGCCTCTCCAAGTATTGAGGCCCATTCTTTCTGATCTGGACATAGTGGTGACCGCCAGGCAGCTGGCAACTCTGACCCGCAGTCGCTTGCACCTGAAATGACCTCGAGGATGCGCTTACCTCGTTTTCTAATAATGGCGTCATGCAGCCCATCGACGGCCGATAGCTGTGCCATGTGCAATGGCTGACGTTTCGCAAGTGATAACATTACTTTGTCAGGTATCACCCAGCTTCGAGGTCTGTCCAGTCGTCTCGCCTCTTGCTCACGCCACTCGATCAATCGATGGAGTATTTCCCGCTCACGAGGTTTCATTTTCCACGCCGACTTAAATTTTGCCGCTGGTCCTCGGCCACCCAAGGTCAGACGCGCAGTGTCCTCCAGAACCCAACCCAAACGGTGACTTTCATCGCACGCATCGTACAACTGCTCTCCGATCTGACGAAGGTAAGTAACATCGAGGGCCGCGTAACTAAGCTGACGGTCGGTCAAGGGTCGTTTGAGCCAGTCCGAGGTGGTTTCCTCCTTGGATATCACTTCACCCGTGTACATCTCAACCATTGCACGATATCCGAGTCCGAAGCCTCGCCCGAGTACAGCTAACGCTCGTTGAGTATCAAACAAGGGTGCTGGTGTCATTTGAAGCCACCTATCAAACACTTCTAAATCTTCACTGGGGCTGTGGATCAACTTGATCAAACCGGGATCAGCTAGTAATTCCTTCACTGGATCAAGGTCATAAATACGATTTGGATCAATTAGATACGCTTCTTTTTTCCAGCAAAGCTGAAGAAGTGCAACTTGCGGGTAAAAAGTATCACGACGGCGAAATTCGGTATCAACGGCAACGAATCGCTCGCTGGAGTACTGCTCTAGCAACGCGCCTAGAGCCTCATCTGTTTCTATGAGCTGATGCGTCAAGCTAGGCCTACTTCCTTTCTACCACCCAATGCGTGGGCCAACGTGGTCGGATCGATAAATTCCAACTCACCACCAAGTGGGACTCCGTGAGCGATGCGTGTGACTTTGATATCGCGTCTTTGTGCGAGCTCCGCAATGTAATGACCCGTTGCCTCGCCCTCAACGGTTGGGTTGGTCGCCAGAATGACTTCTCCAATCGATTCTGTATCGAACAAGTAAGTAAGAGTATCGAGACCCAGCTGCTTTGGACCAATTCCATCGAGGGGAGACAGGTGCCCCATAAGTACAAAGTAGAGTCCGCGATAACTTCCCGTCTGCTCAATTGCCATCACGTCGGCTGGCGTTTCCACCACGCACAGCACGGCATCATCGCGCTTGGGGTCGCCACAGATCTCACAGATGGTCAGCTCTGTGAAATTACGACAGCGTTGGCATCGTTCAACTTTTGCCAGCGCGTTTAATAGCGCATCTCCTAACACTTGGGCCGCCTGGCGATCACGCTCGAGGAGATGTAACGTCATACGCTGTGCAGATTTCGGCCCTACGCCCGGCAAATGCCGCAAAGCCTCAATCAATTCTTGTATTGCAGGACTAAGTTTCACGGTTCTAAAGCTCTACCAACGGGGGTCGCACCGATTCTGGAACCACGATCGCATCAAAATCGGTTAACAACGCGTTGAGACAATCATCGGACTCGAGCGCTTGACGCGCTGCTGAGAGCCTTTGCTGCTCCAACAATTCGCGTTGATACGCCGGCGTTTTATCTGAGGTTTCACCCAGACCCACCTTAACTATCACTGGCTCCTCTAAAACCTGTTCAATAGCAGATGCCAGTCCTCTCTGATGCCGTTCATTAAATAGCATTGCATTCGCGGGTGAGAGTGTGAAACACAAGGTCCGGTCAAAGGCCACAGACAGTTCGAAGTGCGAGGCTACAGAGTGTATAACGCCCTTGAGCCCCAAACCTTCAAAAAAGTCAGGCCAGGACGCACGGGTTGGTAGATCCTCATCTGGTGGCTTCGCACCCTCAGGGGCATCCATGACGCACGCGGGCGGAACCTGACTGCCATTCGCGACGTTGCTTTTAGACCCTACGGGAGCAGCGATATTAGTTGCAGCTGCAGTTGGCGCCTTGATGGGTGCTTGTAAGGTTTTGTCGACAACTCCTATTCCAGGCTCTTCACCCTGTGAAGAGGCTCTAGGCGCTGCCTCAGTAGCCATAGCTGACGTGCCGGCTCCATACTCACGGGCTTTTTCATCGGTGCTTGTATCGGGGTTATTAATCTTAACCGATGAAATGGTCGGTTGTTGCTGTGACGTCGCGGCCAGCTCCACCGGCATCACCGGTGGCTCAGGCTTTTTTGCCGGTGGCACCTCCGGCGTGTCAGTCAGCACAATGGCCGGCCTAAAGGCGATCATTCGTAAGACAGCCATATCAAGCCCGCTGCGCGGATCGGACGCCAAATAAAGTTCCCGTTTAGCAGCCACCGACATTTGCCACCACAGGTGAGCATCATCAACTGTCATGACCTTAGCCAAACTTGCCAGCCTATCATGCTCGGGTAGAGTCGAATCCACTGCGCCTGGCACTGCGTGAGCCAAGCTTATCTGGTGTAACACTGACGCAAGCTCGTCTAACGTAGCGGCATAGTCGGGCGAGTGGGACGCGATGTCCTCGACCACAGCTAGTGCCTGCTGAGCGTCGTTCACAACAATTGCATCCAGCAAATCAAATACCTTGGTTCTAGAAACCGTGCCCAGTATTTGACGGACTTCATCAGCCGCCAACTTCCCCGATCCATGCGCGATGGCTTGATCAGTCAGCGACAGTGCGTCTCGCATTGAGCCTTCAGCCCCGCGCGCAAGCAATGCAAGCGACTCGTCATCAAAGCTTACCGACTCTTCCACCAGCACACGACGCAGATGATCAATGATTTGCTGTGGCACCATATTTTTCAGGTTGAACTGCAGACATCGTGATAACACGGTTGCAGGCAGTTTTTGCGGGTCAGTGGTTGCCAGTAAAAATTTGACGTGCTCAGGCGGCTCTTCAAGCGTTTTCAACAGCGCATTGAAGCTGTGATTCGACAACATGTGAACTTCGTCGATCAGGTAAATTTTAAAGCGTGAGCGCGTTGGCGCGTACTGAACATTGTCAAGCAGGTCTCGCGTATCTTCGACCTTGGTCCGAGAGGCTGCATCGACTTCGAGAACATCGACGCTTCTGCCTTCGGCGATTTCAATACAACTCGCGCACTTTCCACAAGGCTCGTCGGTTACACGGATGTCGCAGTTAAGGCTTTTGGCGATCAACCTTGCAACGGTGGTTTTACCAACCCCGCGCGTACCCGTAAACAGGTAGGCATGGTGCAGTCTCTCGGACTTTAGTGCCGTTGTCAGCGCCTTTACCACGTGCTCCTGTCCAACCATCTCGGAGAAGTTGGAAGGTCGCCATTTACGCGCAAGAACTTTGTAAGCCATTTTAGAGCCCGACCTTTATTGGAGGCGACTCGGACAGCCACACCTCGGCACCCGAGTCGATAACTACCGTTGCTCCCTTCCGGGCCTGGCGGGGTTCACTATCTATCGCTGCGAGGGGACCGTCCGAGTCACCAGTGAGCTTGCCCGTGGACAAGGTCAAGAAGTGTCTCCAATTAGCGAATTGTACGCAAGTGCAAAGGATGACACCCATTACCTATACAGTTTTAGGGCAAGCTGATTTGCGTTTGTTCGCGGTGGTAGGATATAAAGTTAATGGAATTAACATATAGAAACCTCGACCATGACATCAAGGATATTTTTCACCACCCTTTTCAGTGCCATTGGTGCGGCTGGCATCGTGCTTTTCGGATCCAACGCAATCGAAGCCAATGTGCGGCCCACCATCTCAACCGAGGCACAGCCCCTCCCAGTTTCTGTCGTGCCGTATGAATTGAATACGAGTTACGCGACCAACACACGGTTTCTCGGCGTGATTGAAGCAGCCTCCGACAGTAATGTCGGGTTTGAAGTTGCGGGGTTACTGCAATCATTAAGCGCGCGTGAAGGTGACTTTGTGACTACAGGGCAGTCTCTAGGGCAACTCGATATTCGTCAGCAGCAAGCAGCGCTTTCACTGGCGAGGGCGCAAGTAAAGGAAGTAAGCGCTCAACTGGAGCTCGTAAAGCTTAACCTGCAGCGCATTGATGCCTTGCTGAATAAAAATCTGGTATCGCAGAGCGAGGCAGACGATGCACGCCTAAACGTTGCAGCCCTGACCGCTCGGCTGGAAACCGCGCGAGCCAGTGTTCGTAACGCAGAAATCGTAATCGATAAGAGCCGGCTTATTGCGCCCTTTGATGCAGTGGTCTCTAAAAGGTTGCGTGAGCCGGGCAGTATCGTAAGCCCTAATGTACCCGTCTTACGATTGGTATCCGTTGGTGAACGGCATGCCCATGTGGGGATTCCCCCAAAATATGCGGATCTAGCTAAAATCGGCGACGAGTATTCGCTCTACCTCAATGACACTTTCGTCCCCGCCAAGCTAAGAAGCATTGGTACCGATGTAGATCCACAAACGCTCACCGTTTTGGCCGTCCTCACCTTACCTGAGGGTGTGCCCGCCCGTGTTGGCCAGACTGTAGTCATGCAATTCGAAGAGCAGGTTACCGCTCTGGGAGGATGGCTACCGCTGAGTGCTCTTATTGAAGGCGATAAGGGTCTTTGGACTGTTCTAGTAACACGAAAAAGCCAGGCGGGCTTAATAATCACCGCGCGCGAGAGCATCGAGGTCATTCACAACGAAGGCGACCGAGTTTACGTGCGTGGCACACTCGCCAATGGGGCAACGGTCGTGGCCTCCGGCATGCAGCGACTGAGTCCAGGATCTCCGGTCGAAATCGTACCAAATATCCGCGTAGTTAACTGAGCTCCTAGCCATGATTTCTAAAAGCCTCTATGAAAACGGGCGTTACCTAGCGCTATTAATAATATCGGTACTTGTCGTCGGGATTACCTCGTACAACAGTTTGGGACGGCAAGAAGACCCGTCGATTACGCCCTTTGTCGCCAGTGTCCAAACATTTTATCCAGGTGCCAGCCCCGCACGGGTCGAGAGCCTCGTCACCAAGCCCCTCGAGGACGTGCTGCGCGAGCACCCAGATATTAAGGAGCTCGATTCGAGTTCAACCAATGGTGTGTCTACGATCATAATAGAGGCCGATTACTACCTGTCTCGCGCCGAGATCAAGCGCGTGTGGTCAGAACTGCGCGGTAAGGTGGATCGCATAACCGCGGAACTTCCCGAGGGAGCCAGTAAACCCGTCTTCGACGATGACCTCTTTACCGACTTCGTAAAAATTATCGCCATCAGCGCAGATGACGGGGTAAACATCTCGCCATCTCTCCTGAGACGAGAGGCACTCCGCTTCGCCGATGCTGCTCGTAAAGTCCCTAAAACTCGACGCGTAAAACACTATGGCCTGCCCGACGAGGAAATAAATGTCGAGATTAATGCAACCGCTCTGAGCTCCCTGGGACTCTCGGTTGATGACGTGGCCAGAACCCTCGCCTTAGCCGACGCAAGAACACCGGCAGGTAGGCTCGCCTCACCCAACAGCTCGTTGACCATAGAGGTTGCGGGCGATTTTGCTAACATTCAGGGAGTTAGGGATACCTTTATAAAAGCCAATCCTGATAGCGTTTCAGGCATTCGAATCAGTGATGTAGCTACCGTCACCAAGTCTGAAACAGACCCTCCTCTCAGGCTCGCATTATCGAATGGGCGTCGATCAGTCTTCCTCGCTGTCGAAATGAAGCAAGGTTATCAAGTTGATAAGTACAGTGCACAATTTGACGCTTTCCTCGAGGAGTATCGTGCTAACGCAGCAGAAGGACTTACAATCGAGACAACCTATGACCAGAGTGGCTACACGGAGGCCAGGTTAGCAGGTGTCGCTAAAAATATTATTGCCGGCGTTCTAATCGTTGTAGCGGTATTGTTTGTCACACTCGGATGGCGCGCAGCGCTCATCGTCGCGCTAAGCCTGCCACTCTGCACCCTGTTATCGATGGTTGTATTGAACTACCTCGACGTGCCCATTCACCAACTATCGATGACCGGATTAGTGGTGGCGCTCGGATTGCTCGTCGATGGATCTATTGTCATAACTGACGAAATCCGCAAACACTTACTCGAGGGAGACGAGGCACTGGAGGCTATGCAAAAGGCGGTTAAGCGAATGACCGTACCACTCCTAAGCGCCACTGCTACGACTGTACTCGCGTTCACGCCTATGGCCATCTTAGAAGGCCCCTCAGGTGACTTTCTAGGAAGTCTGGCAACCTGTGTGATTGTCATGCTTATCATGAGCCTGCTTTTGGCGATATCGGTCACGCCGGCTCTTGGGGGCCGGTTGCTGCCGGGGGCAATGAACGAGCGCCGTGCCTGGTGGCAATCTGGCATCGTCTTACCAAAAGCGCGGAGCTGGTTTGCAACGTCAGTTGATTGGTCTTTGAGGTACCCACTGGCCTCAGTGTTACTGGCCGCATCGGTTCCGATACTCGGATTCTCTAGCTTATCGACTCTTACTGCACAATTTTTCCCGGGAACGGATCGAGACCAGCTCTACATTCGTGTCGAGATGCCGAAAAGTTCCGGTATCGAAGCAACGCTCGAACTCGTCCGAGCGCTTGATGATGATCTAAGAGTAGAACCGCTCATCCGTCGGGTCGACTGGTCAGTTGGAGAGAGCCCGCCAGCCTTTTACTACAACCTCCGTTCCAACAAGCGAAATACGCCAGAATGGGCAGAGGGTATGGTCCTCACGCACGACGAGAACCAAACCAATGCGCTCATCCGAAAGCTACAGAACAACTTTGATCGGAAGTACCCACAAGCTCAGATTCTTGTCTTAGGTATTGACCAAGGGCCACCAGTAGGTGCGCCGCTCGAAGTTGTTCTGTATGGCCCCAATACACATAAGCTGCGGGTCTTGGGAGAGCAATTTCGACAACGCTTGCAGGAGCTACCAGATATCACGCATACCAAGTTGTCGATTAGTCCAGCAGCACCAAAAGTCGAGTTTCAGCTCGATGAAGAGAAATTAAGACGTCTCGGTCTGGAGCGAACGCAGTTAGCAATGCTTGTAGACGGTTATTTGCGAGGCCGCTTCGGTGGAGCCGTTATTGAGGACACCGAGCAGTTGCGCGTGAGGGCCAAATTAGAGCGCAAAAACTGGCAGGACAGTGATCAGCTTCTGAATTTGCAAATTCCTGTACCTGGACAGGTGGGTCCACCTAGGTTTTTGCCATTGTCGGCCGTGGGAGAGCTAAAAATCATCCCCGACGATGCCCCGATCGGTCGTAAGGACGGGGAGCGAATCAACGAGGTTCAGGCATTTCTGACGCGG
>Ga0160423_10001436_pt1 | contig 19908 bp, 22 predicted proteins | sample CRUFie14St8metaG_FD_108191 | JGI IMG/M metagenome (GOLD analysis project Ga0160423, IMG submission 108191) | Marine microbial communities from the Costa Rica Dome - CRUD Field 142mm St8 metaG | ecosystem: Environmental > Aquatic > Marine > Oceanic > Photic zone | place: Costa Rica: the Eastern... | reverse complement strand
TTCTTCGTAAACGACGGTGCCAGTAAGTTTGTATCTGGATCTCAGGTTGCTGCCTACGTTTTCGGTGAAGCATCAGATTCAGGAGATGCAACTATTGGAGCTGACGGAGGAATAACAATTAATTCTGACTCGGTAGAAAACTCGATGTTAGCAAACATGACTAGAGGTACTGTTAAAGTCGGTGGTGGTTCAAATGCACCAACTGATTTAGATGCAAAAACTGATGGTCAAATATTAGTAGGAGACGGTACAGATATTAATTCTGTAGCTGTTAGTGGAGATGTTACCTTAGCAAATAATGGTGCTGTAACTATTGCAAACGATGCGGTAGATAATAACAAATTAGCAAACATTGCACAAGGTAGTGTTAAAGTTGGTGGTGGTTCAAATGCACCTACTGATTTAGATGCAAGTGGTGATGGTAAGATACTTGTTGGAGATGGGACAGATATTAATTCTGTAGCAGTTTCTGGTGATATTTCCTTAGCTAATAACGGTGCAGTAACAATAGCTAACGATGCTGTAGAAACAGCAATGATAGCACATTCATTAGGTACCTTAGGAACACATGCCTTTACAGGATCATTTACTGGTTCATTTACTGGAACAACTAACTTACCAGACTTAACAGATGGTAATGGTATTGCAGATTTCACTTACGACGGTTCTTCAGCAGCATCAGTTGCTTTAGATCTAGATGGTTCTACATTAACAGTAGGAGCAAGTGGTGTTAAAATCTCAGACGGTGGAGTAGATACTGATCAATTAGCTAATGATGCAGTAACAAATGCTAAATTAGCAAATATAACACGAGGTAGTGTAAAAGTCGGAGGAGGTTCAAATGCTCCTACAGACTTAGATGCTAAAACTGATGGGTATATTCTTGTAGGTGACGGCACTGATGTAAATTCAGTAGCAGTTTCTGGTGATATTTCATTAGCAAATAACGGTGCTGTAACGATTGCATCTAATGCAGTGGAAGGCTCGATGCTTAACTCTAACGTAGCTGGTTCTGGTCTTGATTATGGATCAAATCAACTTTCTGTTGATGTATCAGACTTCATGACTAATGGGGTAGATAATAGAGTATTAACTGCAACTGGAACTGATGGTATAAATGCTGAGGCTAACTTAACATTCAATGGTTCTACTTTAGGATTGACTGGAGCTATGACAATTTCTTCTAACTTAACTGTTAGTGGAAATTTAACTGTTACTGGTGATACTATAGAACAGCAAGTAACTAACTTAAACGTAGAAGATAAATTTATCTTATTAAATTCTGGATCAAGTACTATCGGAGATGAATCTGGTATTATCTTTGGAGGTTCTGGAGGTGGAGCAATGACTGGTTCTGCACTTATCTGGAATGGTGATTATAACAGTAATGACGGTAGATTAGCAGTTGCTAATAATGTAGCATCTAATGCAACAACTGCTACTGTAGCTTATTATGTTGGTGGTGTATTTTTAGGTAATACTTCAAATGCAGCTTCAGCACAAGCAGATCACCCAGGAAATATAAGAATCGAATCTAACGAAATTTATATTTACGTATAATAGATATAACTTGTAATTGTTATGGGATTAGTAGATAAAGCTGGAGGAACAGTAAAAAGAGGTTCCACAAAAAAATTAGAATTAAGTAAAGATGAAGCAAACTTTATAATTCTAAAACTGAGACAAGGTAACTTTAAAGGTACTGAATTCGAAATGTTTTATCATACGATTCGTAAATTACAAGAATATATTGAAAATAATTAAAATAAAATTGGGCCTTTCGGCCCTTTTTTATTATATTATAAGAGCTATTTATTTAAAAGCTTTATTGGCCCCGTAAGGGGAAGTGGGCTGTATAGTAACCAACCGTAAAACTTAAAATTATGCCAAATTGGAAAAAACTCATAACTAGTGGATCAGCCGCTAGTCTCTCTTCACTACAAGTAACAGGAAACACAGGACATACTGGTTCTATAAATTTCAAAGATGATATTAATCTTACATATAATACCAACGGAGATAATATAGGTATTGGACTTAACACAGAACATACCGGTAGTGGATTTAATAGTATAGCTATAGGATATGTAGCAAAAGCTAATCACCCACAAGGTATAGGTATCGGATATTCATCACAGGCAGGAAAAGAGTCTGCCGCTATAGGATACGATGTTAAATCTGACGGAACAGGATCGGTAGCAATAGGATATGGTTCAGAAATAAGACGTGGTAATACCGGTGCTGTAGCTTTAGGTTACGGAGGTGAAGTAAATGCAAGTTATGCTCATGTATATGGAGGTGGTACAGTAACTGGAAGAAATACACACCTTTTTGGATCTGGAGTAACTACATCCGAAACATATAAATTAATAGCTGGAAATCTTGACTTATGGGCATCAGGTTCTTCTAGAGGTAATATGTACATTATGGGGTCTGGTTCTATTGGAACTAGTTTAGATGTAGGTACTGATATAACAGTAGCAGGAAAAGTAGGAGCAGCTACAAATGACGAATACTTAGATTTCGGCACTGATGCTATGATTAAAGTATCAATAGATAATGTCGAAGACTTTAGATTTGCAGACGGAGGTACTTTTCATGCTAATGCAGACATAGTAGCATATTCATCTACAGTTTCTTCAGATGAAAGACTAAAAACTAATATTGTAGATACTAAATACGGTTTAGATCATATACTTAAACTAGAATCTAAAGAGTTTGACTGGAAAGAAAAACTCAACGGAAGACATGATATAGGATTTATAGCTCAGCAAGTACAAGAAGTAGTTCCTGAACTAGTAAAAGAGGTAGATGGACTTAATGGAGAAGATCCTCATCTTACTGTAGATTATGCTAAAGTAGTTCCTATTTTAGTAAATGCTATAAAAGAGTTAAAAGATGAAATCAACGAATTAAAAATAAAATAAGTTATAAAATGGGTTTCGTAATAAATGCAGATCTTGAGACAAGTCAAGGTCCTACACAGGAGTTATACATAAGAGTTGAAGGATTCTCCTTTAATAAAGTTACAGCAGAAGTTGGGTTTCAAGTTACATATTGGTTGGATAGAGAATATACTATAAAACATAATAGAGTATATTTAGAAGAAGAAGTTAAACCTATGATAGGATTAGTACAAAATAAAGTACTTTACTATGAGGATAGTAATGATAAAGAAGGAAAAGAATTAACCTTTAGTCATTATATAAAAACTAAAGTTGCAACTACTAAGGAAATAGAAATTCCAAAGTATGGTGTAAAAGAAATAAAAGAAAGTGTGCCTTATGTTAGTTTTGATGAAAATGGAGATGAAGTAATAAAGTACAGAGATATAATAAAAGAAAAAAAAGTGCAAGTAGGAACAACTAAAGAAGTAAGATCAGTGATAGATTTCAAAGCATTTGAAAATTTATATGAATATTGCTATAAAAAATTATATGAACATCTTGCTGAAAGTTTACCTAAAGAAATAATAGAAACTGTAAAATAGATGGCAAGATTTATATACGGTAGTAATGATATATCTGCATCAACTTTTCCTAGTTGGTCTAATGAAATAGCAGAAGGTTCTGGTAATATCTCACAAAGTGTTGCATTTGGAGATTTTTATCCTGCACAATCTTCTCCTGATTTTGGATTGCAGATCCTTCAAGGTGCATCCGTATTCTACGGTAATGTTGTACCAGGGACTGGAGGTACCGTACAAGTAAATGCTCCTTATTCAGTAGGTGCTACTACTTCAACAGTTACAGTTAAAAACTTAGATATATCAGCTCATTCAATTACTTTATATGCAAGAGCTAATTATCCTTATGCATTTGATTCTTGGAGAACAGCAACAGGCGGAGGAGGAAGTTCTATTGCTACAACCAATACAGTAACGCTAACAGATGCCTCGATAGCTGATCATAATAATTATTACGCACATTTTACAACTACTCATCTAAACCCAGGAGATACTTCTAATGATCCTACATTCTTAGGTACTACTTTATCAGCAGACCTTGCTGAAGTATGTGCAGCTTCGGTAGGAACAACGTACTACTTTAATGGTGACGAAACTAATAACTTCCCTATATTAGGTGATACAGTACAATTTAGTCAGGCTGGTGATATAGTTAATGTTAGTGCTGGATACATAAAAATGAGTAATAATAATTATATTAGAACTAATGCAAGCGGTGTTGTTATAGAAGTAGATTCTTGTTAAAATAAATAAATAAGGTTTTGAAAGTAATTTGGGTTTTAGAAAATATTGAACAAAATATTAATTTTTATAGTAAGTTACATACTTCTATAATGATAGCATCAATAAGGTTATGGAAAAGGTATAACCCTGAAGATTACTGTGTACTTTACTGTGATGCCATGACTCATGATTTATTTTATGAGTTACAGATAGAATGCCTGTGGGATGAAATTATAATTTTTCAAAGTCAACTTAATGTTAATAAAAAAATATTCTGGGCTTCTGCTAAATTAGAAATACTACATAAACAAAGAGAACCTGTTATCATACTAGACAACGATACACATGTTTTTTGTAATATTAAAAAATATTTAGATAAAGATACTGTATATGTACATAACCATGAAATAGGTCAAGGCTATTACCCAACAGGTTTAGATGAATATGTTAGAAAACTTTCCTATAAAGGTAGATGGAAAACTGAATCAGTAAATGTTAGCTTTCTGTATTTACCTAACCCTTCTTTTACACAAAAGTATGCTAAAATAAGTATGGGTATGATGGAAGAATTCACTCAAATGAATGTTCCTCATTCACAGTATCTTATATTTTCTGAACAACTTTTATTAAAGCATTTACTTGAAGAAGAAGAAATAAAGTATAAAAGTATTATTTCAACAGATTGGGACTGTAAAGAATGGGAATGGGGAGAAGATAACGATAAAGGTATTTGGAAGTTTACTGAATCTGGTAGATATATTAAACACTATGGACCTTTAAAAGGATGGATTATACATAATAAAGCAGACCAAAATTACGAAAGAGAAATGAAACATTTGGAAAATTGCATAAATTTTCCTAATTTAGATTTATCGATTATTAAAAAACCATAATGGGAGTTTTAGATAAAGAATTTATTAGACAGTTTTTGACAAACAATCCAAAAGTCGAAAAAGACGAAAATGGTAAAGAACATAAAACATTTACTCCTGTACGTTATAGATGGACTCACGGAGCTACTGATTATCATTTAGGAGATGGTCTACTTATATATTCTATTATTCAATTAATGAGATATAAAACCTGTGTCTGCTTAGGCTCAGGTGCAGGATTTATTCCTAGAATCATGACTCAGGCCAGGTTAGATTTACACGAACAAGGTATTTTTGAAGGAGACAAAGATTATAATCATGGTAATATAGGAGAAACTTATTTAGTTGATGCTGCAAATGGTGTTGGAGGTAAGATAGATTACGCAAAAAAAGACAGTTTTTTTAGATATCAATTTGTTCCTAGATTTATCAAAGATACTACTGAAAATGCATTTTATAATTATTTTGTAAAAAAAGACATAAAAATTGATTTTTTACATATAGACGCAGGACATTCTTATGAAGATGTAAAAAAAGACTTTGAATTATATTCTACTTTAGTTAAGGATACAGGTATGATATCTATTCACGATACAGACGAAAAGTATCAACAAGAATTAATCATTACTGAAGATGAAAAGGAATATTATGAATTATTTGATGGTCCTCCTAAATTTATCAAAGAGATATCCTCAGAATGGAAACAATTTAATTTTTTTAATACAGGTATTCATAGATTAAAACCTGCTTCAACCGGTTTAACATTATTACAACGTGCTTAATTTAATTACAGTAGTAGGTAGAAATACCCATATACTTCCTCATATGCTTAAACATTATAAAGATAAAGTTGATAACATATGCGTTGTAGTCTATAGACAGGATAGTGATGACGGTATATTAGAAGAAGTAGAAGAATTAGGTATAAAACCTTTTTGGGTAGTTACTGATACAAAATACCATTGGGAAAGAGTAACAGAAATTTATAATACAGCAAGACAATATAGACCTAATGATTGGTGGATTATATCGGATGATGATGAACTTCAGTCATATCCTACTGACATAGAGTATATAATAAAACAATGTGAAAAAGGTGGTTATTCTTTTGTCTCTGGTGGGTTCATAGACCGTATAGGTAAAGATGGTACTTTTCCAAAAGTTGATAGAGACACTAACATTTATGAAGCTTTTCCTAACGGAGGATTTTTTAGATATCCTATGTCTGGAGCTTGTCCTAATAAAGTAACATTAGCGAAAGGAACTCAAAAAATAACTCCTGGTCAACACTATGCTTTATTTGAAAATGGTTCAAATAGCTGGGGTAAATCTCACCCTAAAAGAATGCCAGTAGATGAGTGTTTTGTACAAGTACACCATTTTAAATGGGATAGTTCTTGTATACAGAGAATAAAAGAAGTTGCTGAAACTAAACATAAATATTCTTTTCATGAAGAATATCAAAAAATGTATGATGCAATTAAAGAGAGTCATTGGAAAATCGATATAAAAAAAAGTGAGTATTTAGTTGAAAAATTAAAAGATTTTACTTATATTAATTATAACGATTATTCTAATTGGAATAAACTAAAAAATTTAATTATTAAAATTTAAAATTATGCCGGCAAAACAGACAAAAAAAACTGATGCAGAACTTTTAGAAGAAAGAAAAGTTAAAGCTTTAGAAAAAATTGCAGCTTCTGTTGACGCACTAGCTTATTGGTTTGAAGATATCGATAAGAATGAGTGGAGTGAAAGAGCGCAATGGTATTTATCTGAATTCTACGAAAAGTACGTTAAGAAAGGATAGTGTATAAGTTAGCTATCATAGTACCTTATAGAGATAGGTCCGAACAGCTACAAAAGTTTATTGATTATATCGGTAAGTATTTAGATAATAGAGATTTTAAATACTTTATAATAGTTGTTGAACAAAATGACGAAAAACTATTTAACAGAGGTAAACTTTTAAATATAGGTTTCCAAGAAGCAAAAGCTAAACGTTGTGATTATGTAGTTTTTCATGATGTTGATATGCTACCTATTAAAGTAGATTATTCGTACAGTGAAATACCTTTGCATCTAGCCTCAGATAATCTTCCATTTGAACATTATTTTGGAGGTATTACCTTATTTCCAGTAGATCTTTTTGAAAAAATAAATGGATTTTCGAATAGATATTGGGGATGGGGATTTGAAGATGATGATTTAAGGTATAGATGTATTTCTAATCATATTTCTTTAAACCAGCTTAGTACCTCTTCAACATTTAATCCTAGAACTAATTTAAAGTTAAATGGAGCAAATGCGTATATATCTCTTGCTAATCCTATCAATGTTAATGATTCGTTTACTATCGATTTAAAATTTATACCTGAAGAAGGATTTTTCAATAAAAATAATCAAGTTGATAAGTTTACCTTATTTAGTATTCCTGGATATGATTTTTCTATAAATTATACATCGTTTAATAGATATCAAGTAGAATTTTTCGATGAAGATTTAAACTATCATCATATTTACTCTGATATAGAAATTGTCAAACCATTTCCTATCAATATATCAGTTACTTATAACAAAAAAGAAGAACAATTGAAGTTTTATTTTAATCATAATTTAATTGGTGAAATCGAAGGCTTTTCTAATTTTTATAACTATAATGACGAAACTAAAGTTTATCTGGGGTGTTCTAAAGGTAAAGAAAATTTTTTCAAAGGTAGTATTGAATCTTTTGCAGTTTGGAGTCAATGTTTAGAAGAAAAAGAAATTCAATCGATTCATTCTAATAGATTTTTTAGTTTAACACAAGATTTTAATTATTATAAAAAAAGTTATAGTTTGAAATTATTTTATGATACTAAATTTATTAGTAAATATTCATTAATAGACTTAGCAGGTAATAAACCAGGTACTATTATTAAATGTGAAATAGTTAAAACTCCATTAAAAGAAAGATTTATCGACTATATTCCATACAGGAGACCTAGTAAAATAAAACATTTACACCATGAAAATAACGGATTTGTTGACGGGCAATGGAAAAATCAGGCTACCAGATGGAACCAGTTAAGATTTAATAATGAAGTTAAACCAGGATTCACCGATACTAAAGTAGACGGTCTTAGTGATTTAACTTTTAAATTATTTAGTAAAAATTCACAAAGTAAGGTTATTTATTTAAAAGTAGGTTTATGAAATTAGGAGTTTGTGTTCCATATAGAGATAGAGAGTTACATTTAAATGAGTTTATTCCTCGTACAGGTAAGTATTTAAAAAATTTAGGTATAGATTTTCAAATGTACTTTTGTCATCAAACTGATGATAAACTATTTAATAGAGGAGCTACTAAAAACATAGCTGCAAAACATGCTTTCGAAGAAGGCTGTGATTACATAGTTTGGCATGATATAGATATGATACCTGAAGAAGGAGGAGGAGCAGATTACTCTTATCCTAAAGAACATCCTAGACATATAGCAACTCAGATATCACAAATGAATTATAAACTAAAATATCATGAATATTTTGGTGGAGCAGTTCTGTTTACTAAAGAACAGGTAGAGAGAACAAATGGTTATAGTAATGATTATTGGGATTGGGGTATGGAAGATGATGATTTATTTTGGAGATGTTATAAAGAAGGCTATACTAATGATACTTATTTAACATCTAAGCCTTTTAATCAAAAGTATTTAAGTCTAGACGGAGAAGGTGCTCATGCTATGATACCTTATACTGATACTCTTAATAACTTAACTTCTCGTTCCCATACAATTTCAGTTCTATGCAGAGTTTTTCAGCAACCTGAAAAAGAAAATATTTTTCTTATTGGTAATCCTGACGCTAAATATGTAGAATATCCTATCTTAAGAATACCTGGACATGATTATGGATTAGCATTTAACAACTCTAGAGCTATTTCATTACAGTATTGGAATATGTTTTATAAACACAATTATATGTGGGTCAAAAGATACGATAATCAATGGTCGTGGATAACCGCTGTTATAGATGATTATAATAAAGTATCTCATATGTACCTTAATGGAAGTGAAGTAGATTCTCGTGGTGGATATGGAACTCCTTCTCCTCATGAGTATGATGCAAGATTATTAAAGTATTCTAAACAAAACATATATTTAGGAACTACTCCTACATTTAATGAAAATGATCCTAATAGGTACTTAAAAGGAGATATAGCTAAAGTTTTTGCATGGAAAAGAGCGCTTGAACCTGATGAAGTTAAAAATTTACATATTCATAAACCAGAAGAAGATTTAGTAGTAGATTTAGATTTTAATAATCCTATAACTAATCATGTTACTTACAAAGAAAAGTTCAACACCAGTGATATACATATACCTAATTCTATCTTACCACATAGAGTAGAAGGACGTATGAGATGTTTACCGCATAGAGATGAAGGACTAGTTAACGGTAAATGGGCAAAAGGAGAAACAACTGCTAGAAATGAAAGAAGGTATGTACTTAAAATGCAACAAGATAAGTTAAATTATAAAGAAGATGGTATAAAACAAGTAGAATATAAGTTTATAGGAGAAGAAAAATTAACACCTTGGGCTAAAATGTTGAATATAAAATTATGAGTCAAGAAACTACGAAAATATCTTTTACTAACCCCGATTATCTGAAAACAAAAAAGAAATTAGATAAAATAGGGTGTGGTATGTGTCTAGCAAAATGGACTCAAGTTACCATTCACTTACAGATGGGACAAACACATTCTTGTCACCACCCATCTACCCATCATATACCAGTAGGTGAATTAAAACGAAATCCTTCCGCTTTACATAATACCTTATTTAAAAAGCAAAAAAGGAAAGAAATGCTTGAAGGTAAAAGACCAGCAGAATGTGATTATTGTTGGAATGTAGAAGATAACTCAGAGAGATTCTCAGATAGAGTTTTCAAATCAAACGAAAGTTGGTCAGCTCCCCATTATGATGAAATCATAAATACCCATTGGAGACAAGACTTTAATCCTAGATATGTTGAAGTAGCATTTTCAAATGCATGTAATTTTAAATGTTCTTACTGCGGACCTTCTTTTTCATCTTCTTGGGTGCAAGAGGCTAAAAAGCATGGACCTTACCCTACTGATGATAGATTTAATGATTTAGAGTATTTAAAGCAAAGTAAAAAAATGCCTATACATCACAAAGATTTTAATCCTTATGTAGAAGCATTTTGGAAATGGTGGCCTGAATTATATAGAGATTTACATACTTTTAGAATTACAGGAGGAGAGCCATTGTTAGCTAAAGATACCTGGAAAATATTAGACTATATTATTGAAGAATCAAATCCTAATAAGAAATTAAATTTAGCAATCAATTCAAATTTAGGTATTACTGATGATCTAGTAGATAGATTTATAGAAAAAATAAAAAGAATTGAAGATGAAGATAGAGTAAAAGAATTTATTATATTTACATCAGTAGACGGATGGGGCGAACAAGCAGAATATATTAGAAATGGATTAGAGTTTAATAGATTTTGGGATAATATGAATAAAGTATTATCTGCATGTCCTAGAGTAAACTTAACCATCATGTCTACTTTTAATGCTTTATCAGTACCAAGCTATAAAAAACTAGTTAACGGAGTTTATGATCTTAAAAAAGAATATACCTCTACAGATCGCTATTGGGCTTCTGCAGTATTTTTAGACTCATCATATCTTAGATTTCCTACACATCAAACTCTTCAAGTATTACCGTCGAAATGGGCTAATGAAGTTTTATTAACAGCTCAACATGCTGACTTTTTAGGTATTCCTAAATTTGATAACAAATTAGTAGGCTTTTCAGATGTTGAAATACAAAAAATAAAAAGATCTTATGATTGGATGATATCAGCTAAAGATAAAGAAGCAATACAAAGACAGAGATCTAACTTTGGTAGATTTTTTAAAGCACATGATGAAAGAAGAGGAACGGATTTTAAAAAAATATATCCTGAACTAGCTGATTTTTTTGAATATACATTAACACTTTAGAAATGAAAATAGGTTTTGATAATTCGTATCTTTTTCCTGCAGGAAATAAAAATGGTTTAGTTAGAAACGAACCTGATTTTATATGGACTAAAGATTGTACTGTATTAGTTAGATTTAAACCTGATTTAAAAAAATACTACGGTTCAATTGGAGATAATGTTCGTAAAGCAGGGTGTATTTTAGGAAAAAATGGTAAACATATTGGAATTTTTTATTCGTTAGGCAAAGACGGTAACGATATATATCATTTTTTATTATTTGAATACTGGGTATTAAATAAAGAAACAGGTCAAGATGAAATAAAAACATTAGTTTTTGATGTAACTCATCTTAAAGACGAAGAATATTTTGATGTAATATTAAAAAGAGAAAATAATAAATTCTCTTTGGAATATAAAGGTGAAATAAAAAGCGATAATGTTGAGGAACTAGCAGATTATAGCTACAGCTTTTTATGGATAGGAGCAGCTACTAGAGTTAATTCAGATCACAACGAAGTTTTTTATGGTGATATATTTAAAATGCATATACAGTATGGAATAACACCTCAAGAAGATATTGATTTATTTTTTGATAACTACGATGAATTTTTATATAAAACTAAATCTTTAACTAATACTGAAAATATTTTTACTTCAAATTTTAAAGATTTAACAGAGTATAAAATTTTAGATCAGTCATTAAATGGTAATCACCCTATAAAATATAGTAAGCAATGGTTAGATTAATATTTACTGAAGGTGATAGCTGGACATCAGGTGATATCATAGATCCAAAGTTGAAAGCTAAAGGTATAACAGATATCAATAATATTGAAAATGATAAGTATCGATTACCTAAAGTATGGCCTAATAAATTAGCAAAGAAATTTAAAGTTCAAGTAAAGAATACTTCAAGAGCTGGGTCATCAAACGACGGTATACTTAGAAGAACAATTAATAATATATTAAGTTTATTAGAGATTTATAAACCAAATGAAATTTTCGCTATTATTGGTTGGTCATCTCCTGAAAGAAAAGATTTTTTTCATAAGAGTAAATCTTGGGATACGTATTATCCCGCACAAGCTGATAGTTATAGCAAAGAAGATAAAGAAAGGTATGATTTTTTTAAAAGATATGTATCTTTATATTGGCAAGAAGAAGAGTACATAACTAGATATATTAATCAAACAATTCTTGTACATAACTTTCTTAAAAGTAAAAAAATAAAACATGTATTCTTTAATGCATTTTACGAAAATAATACCGGTGCATTCCATAAGCAGCCTGAACTTAAAACCTTTATTGAAAAATATCACAGGCAAGGAAAAAAACATCCACATTACTTAGAATATATTGGCTTAAATAAATCAATACAGGAATACATACGAATAGAAAAAAAATATTTTACTAAATATTCTTTTAGAGAATTTATCAGTAATAAAAAACGAGAAAAACACTACGACGGTATACACCCTAACCAATTATCTCATAGACTATGGAGTAATTATTTGCATTCACATTTAAAAGATAAATATAATGATCAGTTTAATTGAAGATTTTAATCAGATAAGATTACACGATCCTTATAGCCATAAACATATAATGGATTTGTATAATCATATACCAGAAATAAAAGAATTAGATAATAGAGGGTTTGAATTGAATAGACCATTATTTTCTCATTCTGAATTGCCTAATTTTATGGGGATCAAAGAAGTTAAAGTTAAAGATTTTAAATGGGATCAAAACTTTTTATACTCAGTTCTTTTACATCACAATAACGATTTAGCAGCTAAACATTTAGATATAATACCAGAATATATACTCGAAGAGGTTAGGAATAAAAAATGTAAATTAATTTTAGATAATGTACTTGAAGGTCATAACATAGAAAATTTTTTAAAACTTTTATATTTTTCTATTAGAAAATTAAAATTACCTGCTAATCAAATATTTTATGTAACTAATAATTTAGTTGCTGAAGATATTCATAAGATTTATTTAGAAGATAATCATATATCAAATTCAATAAACGTAGTATCTTTTATGTATAATGTTTTTGATGCTCATAATTTAATGCAAAGATTTTTATACCACAATCCTATAATTAAAGGTGCTAATTACCGTGTAGATGATCCGTACCGCTATAAAGCATTACCAGAAATAGTAGATATTTCTAAAGAAATTGAATATAAAAAAAATAATTTAACTAAAATAAAACATTTTTTAAAAATAAATAGAACTAACAGAGAAGAGAGAAATGTATTTATGTTATTTTTAAATCATCATAAACTAATAGATAAGTCATTGATAAGTTTTCCTGATTTTCCAGAAGAGTATGTATATCCACAAGAAGTAACACATTTAACATATAAAGAAAATATTGATAGTTTGAATAACCAACTACCGTTCGATATAGATGAAACCGATAGATCTAATCACGGACCTGCCGGTTTTGGTTTGAATGAATTTGACGCTGATTTACCTTTTAATCCTATACATTATAAAAATAGTTTTGTAAGTATAGTTATGTGTGCATTTCCTTTTGTACCAAATGCTTGTCATTTACATAGTTCAACATTTAATCCGATATACTGCGGACACCCAGTAATACAGTTTGGTCCGTTTAAGCATTTAGACGAACTTAAAAAAAGAGGATTTAAGACTTTTAATAAATGGTGGGATGAAAGTTACGATGACATAGAGGATCCATGGCAAAGATTACTAGCTATCATGGATATAACTTTACAGTTGAGTAAAAAAACTACTAAAGAAATGTTAGAAATGTATATAGATATGCAAGGAGTATTACAACATAACTCAAATCTCATAAAAAAATTTAACGGTAAAAAAGTATTAAGAGAAAGAATTTTATGAATGAAGTTTTTTATAATAGTAAGTATACAGTTATTACAAATAAACCTTTGAAAATCGTTTCTGAGAAGTTTATAAATTTTCATGGTAATTTAGTAGAAGCAGGATTTAAAGCAAAATCATACGAAATTAATAATGATACTTTTTTTTCTGGTAATATTATTATTAATAATTTAAAAAAATTTAATGAAGATAATTCTCTAACTTTAGAAAATAAATTAGATTATATAGTAAGAAAAAATATTCTAACTAAAAAAAATATTTTTTTAACTGATGTATTTCATGACGGTATAGATTCAAAATGTTTTGTTAACGATAATTTAATATACTGCAGTTCATGGGTATTACCTTATGTTACCAACAGTGAAAGAACAAATAATAATCTTTATGGAGATTTAATCTCTAGAAGAATTAAAATTGAAAAAATAATAATTAAATCAGCTATATGAGAATAGCAGTATGTCTTAGTGGTCAATTACGTAAGTGGGAATTAGCTTATCATAATCAAATGTGGTTTTGGAAAACAGCTAATAGACCTAATGTACAGGTAGATTATTTTGCTCATACATGGACATATAGTTGGGATAGAGAAGCAATATCTAAACCTTATATTGAAAGAATAGTAACAAAAGAAGAATTTTTAAAATTTGCTAACATATATAAATTTAAAGATGCAGTATACGATAGTAAACCACAAGATTATTTTTACGGCAACGACCATTGGAGTGGATTATTTTATAGTTTATCTAAATCTATAATGTTGAAAAGAGAGTATGAAATAAAAAATAATTTTAAATATGATATAGTTGTTAAAAGCAGACCAGACGTTGTATTTAATCCTGCTAGAACTTTTTTTGTACCTCCTGCTGAAGATGGGATTATTTTCAGTACACATGGAGGAACTATGCCTATGGAATTCAACATGTATAATTTTAACGATTGTGTATTTTTAGGTAATTCGTATACTATGGATCTTTTGATAGATTTGTATTTCTATAGACAAAAATTAATAAGAGAATCTGATAATAAAGAAAATAATGTTCACCCTATGGGACCTGGAACATTAATGCATGAATATTTTAGAGACTACGGTATCACTCCTATATTTAACTTAGGTTTTTTCGAAACACTACTTAAAGAAGGATGTCCTGAAAATTTAGATTTATTAAATGATGAAGAATTTATGGAAATGGATAGATATTTTAAAAATTGGTATAATAGGTAATGATTAACTTTAAGAAAAAAGGTACAGTATTTTTAACTCACTATCGTTCAGGAGGAACTCAACTGAGAGTACTGCTTAATGCTCTACTGAGCAATCAAAGAGATAAAGAGGAAAATGCGATTGAAAAACTATCTAACCTTTATTACGACTCATACAAAAACATGGGTGAAGTAGATTTTACCGATGATCATAGATTTCCTGATAAAAAAAGACACGATGAAATCGTTACTGATTTTTTCTATAATGACGATTGCACATACAGAATAATTCAGCTAAATAACCCAATAGTTATTAGTTACTTATATGATAAAAAACATTTTAAGTATATTACTGATAATTTTGAAGTTATTCATTTAGAAAGAAAAAATAAAACTAACTGTTTACTTTCATTAGCATTGTGGGAAAGATTTATAGATACCGGATGGTATAAAGATAGAAGAAAGTGGACTCAAGAAAATATGCAAAAATTTCATGATAACTTAATTAAAAATCCTATACCTTATTATGAACTTTATACCGGTATACACTTAGACCCAGGTGAACTCTATCATGATAATTACATAGAGTTTCAATTAATGATATTTAATAACTCTGTACATACTGTAAGAAGTATAGCTACTGAATTTAACCTTCAAACAATTTATTACGAAAATTACGAAAATAATCCTAAATTTTTATATGAAAATTACTTCAAAACTCAAGGTTTCGAAAAACAAGATGTTATAAATGTAGTAGAAGGGTCCTATCAAAAAATACCTTATCTAACAGAAAATTATATAGACTACTACTGTATTACAACAAAAAGAATTTTTGAAAAATGGGGATGGATATAAAAACTATAGCATTTTTTTGCTGTTCTAATGGGTTAGGTCATTTTAATAGAGTACTGAAAATATGTGAATACTTACCTAATAATTTTAAAATAGATATTTACTGTGAAAAATTTCAGTATGATAAGTTTAAACCTTTAGTAAATGCAAATTTTCATTTTTATAAAATAAGCAACATCAGGTGGGATGAAACTTTAAATAATAACAAAGTTAATTTTGAACAGTACTATAAATGGATAAGTATGTACGGCCCTGTTTGTAGTAAATATGATATCGTAATAAGCGATAATATAGTAGGACTTTTACGGTATAATAAAAATATAATTTTATCTGGATCTTTTTTATGGTCGGATGTGTTTTATAAGAAATTTGGTAAAAATAAATTAACTTCTTTTGATAAAATGTTATTAGAAGAAAACTCACCTGTAATTTTAACAAACAGGTATTTAGAAACTGACTCTATTAAAAAGTATAAAAATAAGATACAATTTGGTTTTGGTTGCTCTAATAAAAAATATAATAAACCTTCTAAATATACCCCAGTAGGAATTAAACCTAGTTTGAATTATTCTGATAAATATAATGACTACTTAACTAATTTGCCATTTAATATAAGTGAAGATATTACTATATGTAGTGAATGTGTTTACATAGTTCGACCGGGGGTAGGAATGTTAACCCATTGTGTAGAAAATAATATTCCTATAGTAGCTTTATACAGTAATGATGATTCATCTGAAATAATAGAACTTGCAAAAAGAGTAGAGGAATTGAATATAGGAATTAAACAAAATATTAATGATGATTTTAATTTAAAAAAGTATAATAATTTACTTAATAATTATATTTATAATAAAGATATAGAAAAAGAAGGTTATAGAGATATAGCAAATTATATAAAAGAGTTATAATGAAAATAGGAATTATAGGTGTAGGGGTTGTAGGTACTGCTATAAAAAAAGGATTTGAAGATTTAGGACATTCAGTATCAGTTCATGATATAAAACTCAACACAAGTATAAAAGATGTTATTGATACCGAAATTATATATCTTTGTCTTCCCACTAACTCTAATGAAAACGGTTCTTGTAATACAGAAGCATTAATCTGGACAGTCGATGCATTATCAGATAATGATTATAAAGGTATTGTAGCAGTCAAATCTACAATGATACCTGGTACTTTTGATAAGTTAAAAATAATGTTTGATAGTAATAGACTTTGTCATGTACCTGAATTTTTGAGAGAAAAACATGCTTATGATGATTTTACTAAAAATCATAATGTACTTATAATAGGTTCTAATAATACCGAATGTACTGAAACAGTTAAAAAGTGTCATGGAAAATATCCAAAATCTGTATTAGAATTAAAACCGGAAGAAGCAGAATTTGTAAAATACTTTTCTAATGTTTTTAAAGCTGTTAAAGTTACTTTTGCTAATTCATTTGGAAAAATTTGTGACAAATTCAATATAGACTATAGTAAGGTATTATTAGCTTATTCATTAGAAAATGTAGCAGAAACATCTTATTTAAAGTATTCTAAAGAGTTTAAAGGATTTGGCGGAATGTGCTTACCTAAAGATGTAAAAGCATTAGCTAGTTTAGCTGCCGCAGAAAATATTGACGTAAATCTTTTTAAATTTATATTACAAGAAAATAAAAAGTTTCATGAATAGGGTAAAGTACGCATACGATTTTTTTAAACATTTAAAAAGTTTTGATATTTTACCTTATCAAGAGGTAGTTGATCTCTATACTCAAACTCAAACACATTTAGATTCTATAATTCCAGAAACAAAGAAGTCTAAAAATACCAATGACAGACCAATTAACTCAGATATAGAACCTGTTAAAAAAGGAACTTGGTGGGACGGATTTCCTCCTAAGATGTTTAACGTAGATACTTTAGGATTAGAAACAGTAAATGCTAAATCAGATACGACTTCAATGGATATGAGAAGATTAAATAAATCTTGGGATCATTGGATATATTTTACACTTCCTTATGAATTCGTAAAAAAGTTTCAAGTACGAACTGGAGATAGTGAGTATATAAGTACTTTTAGAAGATTTATGAGAGAATGCATTTCAAATAATTTAAATAATGAACAAGTTATTAAATTAAGAGAAAAGTACGATAAAGAACTATACAGATTTTATCCTGTAGAAACTTGGAGGCCAAAATGGCCTTCTTGGCGTCATGATTTATTTGTAGGACAGTTTTATTCAATATGGAAACAAGGAATTATATACCCTATTGCTTACAATAGTGATAATAGTATTTTACGTAGAGGTACACATAGGTCGTTTATGCTAGCTCATACAGATAGTGATGTTCCTATTTTTTTACAATATCCTGTTCTTGGAGGTAAACCTATTGATAAAATTTGGGAAATAAAAATATTTAACACTTTTGGAGGTAAAACTATGTGGATGGAACCTGATTTTAAAAATAAAAAGTTGAAATTTTTTAACAACAAAAAAGATTTAGTATTCGAATCATGAAAAGTTTAGCTATAATAATACATGCAAGAACTCAGAGCACTAGATGCCCAAACAAACATTTGAGAGATTTAGGAGGAGGAAATACGTTAATAGATATAGCGATCGAAAATGTAAAAAATTTAAATAACGTAGAAGAAAAATATTTAGCAGTATATGATAAAGAGCTTATTGATAAAGGTACGGGTAAGATAGATATATTATTAAGAGATTATGAAGCAGTAGCTCCTGGTAATTGTCATCATAGTATAATGTATGATCACCTAAATGCAGTAGAATCTGATTATATTATAAATTATAACCCTTGCCAACCTTTTTTAAATGTAGATAAGTTACAAAAGGTAGTAGATTGGTTTAAAGCATCAACAGTTCAAAGTGCTATAACAGTAAAGCAAAAACGAAACTTTTTTTGGGACAGTAAAAAATGCCCTGTTAACTTTAAACCTAACGATAGACTTTCAACAACATCAGGTCCCTTTTTATGGGAAGCAACTCATTCATTAGTTATGTATAAACGTAATTATATGTTGGAAAATTGGGAATTATTTCCTAATTTATATAATGAACCATACCCCTACTTAATTGATTGGGATGATAATGAATTGGTTGATGTTGATACAGAATTAGATTTTAAATTAGTAAAAACATTATATAATGAAGTACGTAATTGATATAGACGATACTATATGTAAAGAAGTAGGACCTGTTATTGATAGAAAACCTTTCGAAAATAGGATAGAAAAAATTAATAAACTATTTGACGAAGGTCATACTATAATCTACTATACTGCAAGAGGCAACAAAAGCGGAAGAGGAGAGAAGTATTATAGACCTATAACTGAAGCTCAATTGGAAGCATGGGGGTGTAAGTACCACCACCTATATTTTAAACCTTTTGATGCTGATATATTTATAGATGATAGAGCAATTCACCCTGATAAATTTTTTAATTAATGAAGCAGTTTTTTAATATAGTATTACCGATGGCCGGTAAAGGTTCAAGATTTCAAGAACAAGGATATACAGATTCAAAACCTTTTATAGATGTAAATGGTAAACCTATGATTCAAAGAGTTATAGAAAATTTAAATATTAAGTTTGATAAAAAGTTTAAGTTTATAATTTTATGTCAAAAATCTGATTATGATAAATACGATTTTTCTATCTTTGAGAAAATAATAGGACATTCTAATATAGAAATTATTAAGTTAGATAAAACCACAGAAGGAGCAGCTTGTACTTTATTAGAAGCTAAAAAGTTTATTGATAATACTATTCCTTTCCTATGTTTTAACTCAGATCAAATGATAGAGTATGATGTTGATAATACTTTTAGTAGATTAAGTTTACATGATGGAGGTATGCCTTGCTTTAAAGGAGATGGAAATGAATGGAGTTATGCTAAAAC
>Ga0160423_10001435_pt1 | contig 19912 bp, 29 predicted proteins | sample CRUFie14St8metaG_FD_108191 | JGI IMG/M metagenome (GOLD analysis project Ga0160423, IMG submission 108191) | Marine microbial communities from the Costa Rica Dome - CRUD Field 142mm St8 metaG | ecosystem: Environmental > Aquatic > Marine > Oceanic > Photic zone | place: Costa Rica: the Eastern... | reverse complement strand
GATGAAATCGCTTACATATTTGCATAAATCACAAACTTTTCTTTTTTTCTGAAAAACTTTTAAATGTCAAAAAAAAGAGAAACATGTCTTTGCGGATACGAAGGTAGATACGATCAAGTCAGATTTGAAATTGTTTTTTATTTAAGTAATGCATAGAAAGAAACATTATTGTTCGTGTGGCTGGAGTGGAAGAGTAGACAAAATAAAACGTCATAAAGAGATATGTACAGCTTATAAGATTATAGATGTAATGAAAGAGCGTATAGATAACTTGGAAGTACAAAAAGATCCATCGTCAAATAAAGCAATGGACCTTATGATAAAAAAGTATATGCAACTTCAAGAAGAAAAGAAAAAGCTTGAAAAAGAACTACAAGACCATGTACAAGAAAAGCGAAACAATAGAGAAGGAATCAATTATATCATTCAAACTAGAGAGTCAATTAGAATGCAAGAAGATGTATATAAAATTGGAATGACGAACGATATAGAACGAAGATTGGCACAGTATCCTAAAGGAAGTCAAGTAGTAAAAACCATTAATGTATCCGATCGAATCAAATGTGAAAAAGTATTACTATACTTGTTTAATCTAAAGTATATCAAACGAACAGATATGGGAAACGAATATTTTGAAGGAGATCTACAAAGTATGATAGATACTTTTGATGAAATCGCTTACATATTTGCATAAATAGTACTCCCTAATAGACAAGGAAAAAACAAACAAATTTCCTTCTGGGTAAGGGATCATAAAATATCTTCAAAAATAACTTTCCTCAGATTTCAAAAAAGTAATTTCAAAAAATATTTTTTCAAAAAATATAAATCAGAAAAATTTCTGGAGGAGTATTATTTTAGTATTTTTGTAATCCTTAAAATTGAGGGACAAAAACCCTTATGGGACAGGGACAGTCCCTTAAGAAAATGCGTTTGAATCAAATTCCGGAAAATGATATTTAAAACAACAATGAACAGAAAACGTGGATATGATAAATGTCCATGCGGATACGAAGGAAGACAAGATAATGTTTTTACCCATAAGAAAAAATGCAAAACTCTTCCTCTTATTGAATCTTTGCAAGAACAACAAAACTTACTGAATGAAGAGAATCAACTAATAAAGCAAGAAAACGAGTCATTAAAAGAGAAGATTGAGTACTTGGAGAGTCTTTTGAAGACCTCGTCTAATGTGACGATCAATAACAACAATCCAGTGATCAACAACAATATAAACAACAATATCAACAACATAACGTTTTACGGGAATGAGGAATTACCAAAGGCTTTGACAGAGATTCGTCAGCTTTGTCGTGTAGGTAATTTTGCGGATTGTGTTCCTCGTTATATTGAGATGAAGCATTTTCCCGAAGCTGGCAAAGGAAATATTCGTTTTGATGCGGAAGGTAAGGTTCTTGAGGTATTCAAACACGATCGATGGGTTGAAGTTTCTAAGGACACTGAGATTTCTAAGATGACAGCTACGAATTCTGAAGAAGTGATTGAGCGTTATGGCGAGAAGCCTATAGCGAATTTTTTCAAGGATTGGGCGAGTAATAATTTAAAGAATACATCGTCTAGCGAGTTTCAGAATGTGAAACAAAGAGTGGAGGATGTGATTTTGAAGAATAGTTAGATTTTTAAGACACGCGAAATAAAAATGATGAATCAAGTAAAATGTTGAAAGCAAAGAAAGAAGAACCGCGGAGACTTTCATTGTTTGAACGCGAAGCAATTTCATCTGGTTTCGAACGTCGTGTAAAGAATTTGTATTTTACAGTGGGTGTAAATGATTCTGATTTACAAGGCGTGCCATCGTATCCGTTGTCTAGTACAGAAGTGCGAAGGATCATCATGAGTAAACAAAAATAAAAAAATATTGCAGGAAAAAAAAAATGTTTTCATATCTTTTATTCACATCGATTTTACTATCGTGTTTTTGTGGAAGATATGCACCTGATGAGAGATTTGTATACATTTTAATATATAATACACAGCTTGGTTGTACTTTAAATTTATTTTGGAGAGATCCGAACATTCAATTGGTTTTGCACGATTGTTTCGTTTATGTTTTAGTCTACGGTCTCATGTGTACAACAAATACATATACTAAATTATTTGCACTCATTATTTCAACTGCAATGCTAACTACACGACTTATATATGGTCGTTGCATTTTCTTATGGTGGAATCAAGATCGTAATATAGATTATGATGTTATTATACTTATCATGACTATATTATGTTGTTTTCGTAATACTTCTTTTTTAAATAATTTTGTATGCATTTCTATAGGTATTGTGAGTCATTTTTTACGAGATGCTTATGAAAATTCACTGTTGAAGCATATTCTTTAGTTCTTCATTGTTCTCTTCTGTTGATTCGAGTTGAATGTCTTTTGGTTGAATGTCTATGTCATTTTGATCTTCATTGTTTTCCTTCTCTTCTGTTGATTCGAGTTTTTTAATGTTGGATTCGGGTTGAATATTGGATTCGGGTTGAATATTGGATTCGACTTTTTCACCATCAATCGTTTCAATTTTTAGTTTCTCATCATGTCCTTTTTTCACATCATGTAACTGACTCAGCATAGAATCAGCGTTCCACATTTATATCATTCCATTTTTTTTATGTTAGAAATTTACGCAGTGATATGTGTAAAGTTGCGGATTGAAATTTGATAAATTTGGGATATGTATCTACAACAGTTACAGAAAAATTGTTGTTGGTATGCACATCGTATTCTACATCCACATTGTTCAATTTAAACCAAATATAACTATCTGTATGCTTCTTGTACATCGCTAACATTACAATGTAACACAGTATAAAGATGTAAGTAAATGAAACGTCTGATACTACGGTTAACTTGATATTTATGAAAAAGCATATAAAATCTATGAACAATAATAATGTAAATGACAGCATAAGTAAATTGATTGATAACATCTGGATCGATTTTTTAACTTTGCATTCATATTCAAAATTACACACGGAGCAATGCAAGTGTTTTCCACTATTGATACTTCTTTTCAACAAGGCTGTTAAGCATTTTTTGTGGACTTTTAATGCACATCTACAATGAGAATGTAGATCATCTTCTTCAAAGCAAATAAAACATCTATCACTCATTTGATTTTATCTACAATAATATTTGCAATCGATGAGTCATGTGGTAAATGATGGTTAATGTTTGGTACAATATATAATTTAGAATTGGGTATTTCATGATGCATTTTCCATGCATGATCTGTTGAAAATATTTCATCATTTTCACCATGTATAATCAAAGTAGGTTGTTGAATGCATTTTAATTTCTCAATTATGCTTGTCGAAATATGAAACACTTCTGCGTGTTTTGCATTTGGATTTATTCCTCTTTTCACAGATTTACTTACTATTTTGCGAATGTTTTCATCACTTTCATCAGAGAAGAATTTGTATCTATGAAACAATGCAGCAGATACATCATTTTTTTTAAAATATGAGAATTCTTTCTTCATTGCGTACATAGCACGATCGGACGGTGGTTTCAAATCTGTATATCCTGGTGAAGTAGCATATAAACAAAGTGTTTTGCAATGTGTTGGATATTTCAATGCAAAACGCATGGCAATATTACCACCCATTGAACATCCTATGATATGTGGGCATTTTATTCTATGAATCGTCATCGTGTGAAATATATCATCGACCATATCGTCCATAGTAAATAAGTTACCATCCCATGCTGTACGTCCAGTATCTCTATGATCAATTGTAACAACACAAAATCGATTATCGACAATTTTAGAAATAAAATCAGCAGGCCACATTGCGGAATTTGAGAATGCTCCATTTAATAAAAGAACAGTTGGATTGAATCTGTATCCAAACATATGAGTTGACAAGTTTGGTCTCATTTGAGTAGAAGAAAAAGAAAAATATATATATTTCAACGATTGGTTTTTTTATTGGATATATTTAATATGGAACGCGCAGCTAGACCTCCAAGTCAATATAGTGTTTGCGATTTGATTATTCACGGGGTTCTTTCTGAAACGGATGTATTAGAAGATGGTAATATTACAGAAGAAGTCCGTATGCAAGCAGAACGATTAATGAAATCGAAACACCCTAGTCTTAAGAGACCAAAAAGTGCTCCCCAAAGTATTCGTCCAGTAAGAGAAGAAGGTGATTTAAAATGCACCATTTGCTTCTCACAGTCACGCACTCATGTGTTTATACCATGTTTTCATTTTCATACATGTCAATCGTGTTCTTTGAGATTGAAAGATTGTCCTGTGTGTCGATCTCGAATCGAGTGTATTCAACGAATATGGTATTGAATCAAATTTATCACAAAAATATAAATATATAATGGAGTGTAGTATTTGCACGGATTGTTTAGAAAATGGTGCATCACACACATTAGAATGTGGTCATTCGTTTCACGCTGCATGTATTTGCCGATGGTTTCGTCAGGGTAATCCTTCATGTCCAGAATGTAGAGATGTTGGTCAAACATATCAATTATCATGGCCTGATGCAGATGCGAGAGCATCAGAATTACGTCTGCGATCAAGAAATAGCAACGCTCCCAAACGATTAAAGGAATTGGTGTCAAAATTACGAAACTCTGAAAAAAAATACAAGGAAGTTCGTCATCAAATGACAGAATATAGAAAGAAAAATATTCATGTTTTTAAGGAATGGGCAAAGTTTCGTCCAAAATTATATGGTGCAGCAAGATGTGTAAGAAAAAATAAGAGAATCTTGGGTAATTTCGCATCACCAGAATTTCCGCTACCTAATATCCGACGACCACCGCCATATGATACATAATATATTTTTTCACATTACACAAAAAAAAATATTTTGCTTGATAAAAATGGATCAAGAGTTCCCTCAAGATCAGCCACTCATACAAAAATCGAAATCTTCCAGATTTTTAGGTTCTGTTAAGCCTGCGACTATTATCATTTTAGTTCTCAGTATTCTTATTGCCGTGTATATGATGATGCAGAAAACTGAAGGCCGTGTAATGACGTTCACAATCTTTTTCCTGGTTTCATTCTTAGTATTGACAGCAGTGTTTTTGAAATTTGATATGGTTGGTGTATACACTGCAAAATGCTTCGAAGGGACACACATGATTGAAAAGATAAATAAGAAAGGAAGCACACGTATGATACCAGCATACAAAGACCGTATTGGATTTTACCGTGTATTGAGCATGTTTGGAATCGGAGATATTATGGCTCTTTTCGCATTCCACACTTGCAAATCCTAAATTAGCATACATTTCCAAGTCTATCTGTTTCAATAATACTTGTTTTCAACTTTTTCAAATGTATGTATTTTTTTGCATCTTCGTGCTCTTTAAAAAATATATAATAATCTTTTGATATTTTTCTTACATGTGAGCATACGACAACATTTTGCACTCTCTTGAAAACAGATTTGCATGACTTTTTGGACTGTATTTTAGTGCAGAAATATTTCATTTTTTTTTTCGACAAAAATTGTATATCATGTCTTGTAAGATGGTTTGCAGAGCTTTACGAAATTATCACTTGCAAAATAAGCATATGGACTATATACGAATCATTTCTAACAAAGATTATCAAATAGCGATGGGATATTCTAAAGAAGAGACTCAACAATATATCAACGAGGTTTGGAAGAGACACCTGGAACTATCTGCTTTTGATGAAATAGTAAATGGAAAACGTCGAAAAAAACAGACGCAATATATCGGTATTTGTATTGAATCAAAATAATTTTTTTTGTTTATTCTATAATAATGCGACTATCATGTTATCATGTATTTGCTATTCTAATATCATCCTGTGCATTCATATTCTCGGGGTTTGAAACAATACAGATTGTATCAAACAAAAACGACACCCGTATATTTGATTTGAATGCGGAAGATTTGGTATTAATTAATAGCAATATTTTGCTTGTGGTTTCTTTATTCTACATAATACAAACAATTACTTTTATAATTTTCACGCATAAAATATCAAAAATAAGGATACATTATGGCGATGATAACAACTATAATCCATTTAATTAAATCAGATCAGTATAAAAATATTTTCCTGTATAAAAAATGTCATCTCGTGCGGATATTGCGAGAGGGAAAGGTTTGAGAACCGAAGAGTCTGCAAGTACAAGTACTGTGGAACCGCGTACTATAATTCTTCCGAATTTAAGGAGAATGTGTGCTATACTTTTATTCTTTGTTGGATCATTTGCAGTCGGTTTCGGGGCTGGTTTCGGGGCCGGATATGTCATCAAAGAATGTAATGCTGTGTAATCGCGGATGCATAATTTTTTTTTTCATTATATTACATAAATGACTTTTATGAAAGATATCGAACTAAGTGACCTTATAGATAGTGTATTTTTGTATACAGAGTGGGATGAGTCAAGTGGGTGGTGTATTGTAAATGATTCTCAATGAGTCAAATGGGTAGTGTATTGTAAATAATTTTCAATGAGTCAAATGGGTAGTGTAAATAGTTTTCAAAAAATATAGTTTATTTTTTTCGCATTTTCTTGTATTTTTTTACATAGTTTTGAAGCAACAATTGCTGAATTTCTGCCAGCATATGTAGGAACAGAATGCGATATGCCTTCAAACGAACTTGATCTGAACACAGAGTTTGATATATCTTTTATTGCCAAAAATGGAATTTTATAAAAATATGCAATTTGCGCGATGGCAGCTGCTTCCATTTCTTCGCAATGTGTTCCAAAAAATTGTTGAGCCCACTTTATTTTAGGGATGTTATCCAACCAAACATCGGAAGACCCGATAACTCCTTGTACGATCGTAGATATTTTATCGCCACAGTAAGTTTTTAAATCATCGTCTTTGTAGTTTACAGATTTCAAGAGATCATAATCTGCATTCCATTTTTTGATGCAATCTGTATTTTGAAGTCTGATTCCATAATGATGTATGTCGTCATCTTTGTCTATGATCAGATTGGATGTTGGAAGACATAATTTCCCAATGACAACATCTCCTAAATTTAGTGTTTTATCGTGTGCACCAGCGCAACCAACATTCAATATGACATCTGGTCTCACTTTAGACAAAAAATGTGTTGTCATCGTTGCTGCATTCACCATACCTATTCCCGTTGTTAAAACAACAACTTCAAACTGGGTATCATTGCTAAAAAGTTCACACTTGTCTATTTGTTTATGAATATTGGTGTTGTATTGTTTCGTTGATATATGTTGTTGATCTAAATGTGTAATCACATGATGACTTTCTTCTTTCATGGCGCATACGATTAATATTTTAAGCGATGTAAGTTTCATTTTTGAAATTTTTTTGGGGGGGCAATTTCTTTTTTTTAAATTGAATCAAATTTTCAAAAAAATAAACAAAATCTGATGATGGCTTCTTCTGCTTCAATGCTTGTGCCTCCGAGACGTGGACAAAAGAATAAGAGCAAAGTTCTGCCTCATATTAATGCTGGTTTATGTTTTCAACTTGTTGAGATAAGTAATGACAGCAATTCAGAAAAAGAATATGGAATACTAGATGCGTCTTCATCCACAAAAGATAAATGTTATGTATGGAAGAGTTCTAATTTAGTTTGCGAATTGATTTCTAAAGACAATCTACGAGCTATACAATTACCACATCCTCCGCAAATTGCGTATCACGAATTTAGTGCTACTATAGGTGGAATCGGTAAACACTTGCGTTGGAAAGTTATCATGTCGAAGAAGAAGATGAAAGGTGATTGTAAACTGTTTGTGACTAACATAACAAACAAGGACAACTTTCAAACATTTATTGAGGAACAGGTGCGACCGTTTGGATTTTGTGAATATGAATACATTTGTGAAGATTCTAACATTGCAACAACTGTAAAAGTTCCTAATTACAAAGATTTGACCTTTGTCGCTGCAGCTCTACATCTTGCGAATTATAAAGCGATTCCATTGAATGATGAGATGGCATCATATGGAGCTCTTGGTATAGAACGATATGATAGAAGCGAGCACACTTGGTGGAATCAAAATCCGAAGACTGCTGGTCCATTACGAGATACACACAAATGGAAATATAGTTTTATACCGACAGATTGGAAAGAATTACCATTTACATGGGCATCTATGGCAGCGAATATAAAAGTCGATAAAGACGAAATAGAATATATACCACTTCCTTTGAGAAATTATGTAGCAGACCACTATTCACAACAAGCTTCTGACGAGCACGAAAGTATTTTATGGAAGAGTTTGAAAACAGAAAAGCATTGTGTAACCTCGCGATTGACGAATGATCAAAATAAGCAATTATTGATTGCCGCGTATTGGTCTTATATTGCTCCATTCCACAAACATATTACAGACTTGTCTCTTCTACTTCAATTCCGATATATGTTACATGGATATATTGGAAGAGAAGTTGGCGGTTATCGACAAAATGCAAAGTACATAGGTCATGGAGCTTATTGTCGAAAATTCAAAAATAAACCACAGTATAATGTGGAAAATTTGAATATGGAATTAAAGAACAAATTTCTGCAGAAAAATGGGGAACTTTTAGGAAACGGATTCAAAGGAACTCGTGGCAAATATGGGCACCAAAATTTTCCAAAATATGAACCAACCAAAAAAATGAAGAGAACTTTGGAATCTGAAATAAATATTCGTGAATATCCATTGAACAAATTTGAAGAATACGCGAAGAAGAGCAAGAAAAGCAAGAATTAACATATGTAAAAAAATCGATCAAGGTACCATTTAAGGTACTTTGCTTACTCGCTCAATTTTGGAATTAAAATTTCTTCTGCATCTTTGTATCCTTGATCATACAATGTTCTCCATACCTGAGTTGTAAGTAAACCCATAATAATATAATAAAATTTTTTAAACCAACACATGTACCTCAACGGGATTGGCAATCTTTTACCGAAATATGATATGCTGGGGGAGGCGCATATCATACAACCATCTATAAAAGGTCCGTTTTCTGGAAGCACTACAAACGAGCATGATGCAGAACACAATTCAACATATTCTTCAAAATTTTTGAAGTTTGTTTTTTCTTCACGTCTGAATGAATTTGCACAAACGACCATAATTTTATGATTTTCCATAGCATGAACTTTATCTTCTTCAGTAGCATATCTTTCTGCTAACCTTATATTATGTTCTTTTGCCATTCGAATAAATTCACCATTAAAGTAAATCATAAATCCGGATTTTTCCAGTAATTTTTGTTTCTTTGTCTCGAATGACGCAAGTGATCCTTTTGCAGGAGCATTGAAAAGAATCGTAGAGACTCCTGGTGTTGATCCACTGATAGTTGAAAACTTAAACTTGCGGACATCTGTGTTGTTTTGTAATGCTCCACACAACCCGTAAACATAAGGATACATTCCCCCACAACCTGGCAAATGAATGTCATTCATATTTTTGCGCAATTATTTTTTTCGAAAAAAAATGAAGCTTATTCTTCTCTTTTCTCTTCTTCTTTCCATTTCTTCGTACAATTTTCATAATCACCATCGCTTCTTTGCATTGAACTCGAAGTTTTCCAATAAAAGATTTCCAACAAAGTTACATCCACTTGCAGAATATAAACGTGCTAGATTTTTTGAAGAACGCAGACGTATGTATGAGCGTGAGAAATCAAAGAAATTAATTGAAGCTTTGAGAAGGAATGCTACGAATTCAACTTTGTCTCAATAAGAAAATTACGACAAATATGAGTGCAAATATGATACTTATACGACGTACACGATCATTTTGTGTCAAAGACCCCATTTTTAATTGAATATATTGTCCGTTTAAATCATTCACGTCTTCATTAAATGAGATGAATATTCCACATTGTGCATTTTTAATTTTTCTGTGTAGCTTATTGTTCTTCGCTATCTCAATTAATTGTTCCGTTATATCTTTTTCTTTTTTTCGTGTCGGCAAATCTATGATTTCCATTGCAATTTTTCCTTTTGGTACTAGAGGTGACATGAGGTTGACAAATTCATCAACGATGCGGAGTTTTCTGTCCAAGGGATCTATTTCTTCATCCATATTTACGAGATGAAATTTTTTTTTCTACACTTATTTTAACAAATGTTTTGCAATTTTGATTTTGTCATCACGAATGTGGTTGATTCGGAACAATACAAGGCAGTATTCGAAAACAGGAAATCAAGATACATGTTTGGATGCAATAATTATGGTGAAATACCAAAACTTCTTAATTCATCAGATGGCGATGCGTGGGACATTTTTGCGCCGGGGTATTCTTACAAACATCTCAAATTTGACCAAGAATACAAAATTAAAGATTTAATTGGTGTCTTTCAATTAAAAAATGGAAATCATAAACTTGCCATAAAAGTTTATGTAAATGACTTTGATGAGAGCAAAGCAAAGCTTGAGATAAAACGATATGTAAACATATACAAGAGAAGAACTGGAAAAATCGGAAAATGGATCGCTTTTGATAACGATTATAGATGGAGTAATTTGTAAAAAAAATTATATTTATTAGTCATCGTAATACGGTTTAGTCTGCGTCGATACTGGTGGTGCCAAAAGATGGGCCTTTGTTGGCCCCGCTTCGCTTTGTATTATAGTGACGGACAACGCAGGCAGGAGAAAAACAGACTTCTGTACCATTCGTTCTTATCCCGTGTAAAACTGGCCCATAATCTTTTATGGCTGTTATAGTTTCCTCACGTCCGTTTGATGTAACCACCCACCTCTTTGCAAGCAACGTATATTGCTCATCTTTACCAACGTGGTCAAATTCAATCCATGGAGCTGGAAGAGACATATGCTTGAGTAAATTTTGCGAAAAAAAAAATCGAAAGAATGTTTCTTGTTGCGGCATTGTTCTCTTGGCACTTTCATCCTCTTGTTCAAAACACACGAATTCCCATACATGATTGTCAAAATGGCAATTTTGTTGGATACATGCCTTCGAAGCATGTACAAAAGCTTGGCGAATATTACAAAATAGATTGGCACGTGCCTTCGAAGCATGTTCAAAAGCTTGGCGAATATTACAAAATAGATTGGCACGATGCAGAAAACAAAACATTTTTCAATCTGTAATTTCCATTTCATTCATTTCTTCAATTTCTGTATTTTCTTTTTTTGATCCTCTTATAAATGTAGACAATGTTTCTCTGTAAATGTAGATGGATATTCCCCCAACAATACCAAATAATGACGCAATACTCACTAAAATTATCGAAATAAAATTAAACGGTTCTGAAGATGTGTTAGGTGGAAATGTTGGAGGGTCAGAAGTGGGTAGAGGCTGAGGCGGTGGTGTGTTGGGGAATGGTAACCTTGGTGGTGATGGTGTTGTCGATGAAGAAGAGGGATCTGATGGAAGATAAGGATTCATTGGTGGATTCATAGGCGGAGGGAGGCGTGGAGGATATACAACTTCATAAATCCATCTGAGAGTTGATGGTTCTTGTAAACTTAAGGATCCTGTTTCTGAAATAGGATCTGACGCATCTGCAATCCAGTTATGTATTGCAACTACTTGATTTGCACGTGCGTGTCCAGAAGGCCATAACATTGGTCCTCCTGAATCACCTTGTCTTATACCTTCTTGTGCAGACGATGGTCTTACTACATATGTTTGTGTCGGTTTATAACCACTCCCTCCCGCTCTATATGTAATTTCCGAAAGTTGACTATCAACTTTTCTCAATATTCCAGCATTGAATGTAAAGGGTGGATGGCTAGCGCCCATTCTATCATTCAAACCGTATCCAAAATGCGTCAAAACATCATTATTACTCATTGGTATTTCGGAAATATTGGCAAAGGAATGACATGAAATCGAAGGATAATTATTCAAATTGTCTAGTTTTACTAACGCAATATCTTCGTGAAATCTTTGAAAATGATTGGGTCGTGCTATTTGAATATTCTGGTGTTCAGGGGTTGGTTTAAGAATTATGTGATTCATACGCAAATTATTTTGAGTACTAGCATATTTGAATCTTCTAGTCCCGTAATTTGCACAACCATTATTCGCGCATGGATTTGCCTGCCCGCATAAATAATATTGAGTGTTGACAAATGTATTTCTTCCATATACGGTCATATATTCACGATCTATACAGTGCTTTGCAGTGAGTACCCATGCATTCTCTGGTCCTGTTCCTATCAATGCACCTGTGCATTGAGTACGACCTCTTATATAGACAAGAAAGGGTAATATATTGTTCAGAGTATCCACTCCTCCATATATTCTATTTCCTACATTAGTAGAGTTCATATTATTTTTTATTTGAAAAAAAAATCGATCAAATGAAGAGAGCATGGAAGATACATTACATTCATAATTACACATCATCAATAGTATTAGGTGGATAAGTTCATATCATCACAAAAATATATACAACCCCTTATAAAATGTGGAATATTTTGCTGATATTAAGCTTTGTTCTATCACCCAAAATGTATTACAACCGTGATCAAAGAGACTGGTTCCTTGTATCAAAGCCTATAGATGATCCTACATTTACTTGTTATATTTTACAAAATAATTCATGGATGTGTATTGAAGACATAAATTTAAAGTTATACGACTCAGATGATTCTTATTAACTAAAATTCCGCATCCAAATTAAATTCTCTACCCTTTTCATCGTTGAAATGTCCCGCCTTTGCATATTCAGCAACACGTTTTTCAAAAAAGTTGGTTTTCCCTTCCATACCAATTATATCCATCCATTCAAAAGGATTTTCAACATTATATAGTTTTGAACAATTCAAACTCACCAATAAATGATCTGCGACACATTTCACATATTGTTGCATCAAATCTGAATTCAACCCAATCAGATCAGCGTCGAGACCTTCTCTTACATATTCATTTTCAGCTTCCACTGCACTTGATACAATGTCCTTTACCACATTTTCGTCCAACTTATTAACCAATATATCGTTATAAAGATGTACAGCAAAATCTCTATGCATAGATTCATCACGAGATATCAATTCATTAGAGAAAGTTAGACCAGGAAGCTTTCCTCTTTTTTTGAAATAGAATATCGCACAAAACGATGCGCAAAAGAAAATACCTTCCACACAAGCAAACGCTATCATTCTTTTTGCAAAGGAAGATTCTTTATCACTTATCCATTTCATTGCCCAATCTGCCTTTTTCTTTATGCTGCCATTATACTTCAGAGCACTTGTTAATTTATCACGCTTTACCGTGTCTTTTTCATAAGTTACAATCAACAATCCATACATATCCGTATGTATTGTTTCCATTCCAATTTGAAAGCCATAGAATACTTTTGCTTCTGGAATCTGTACTTCTACACTGAATCTTTCTGCCAGATTTTCGTTCACAATCAAATCAGATGCGTTAAAAAATGACAAAACATGAAGAATAAACTTTTTCTCATTTTCTGTAAGAGTTTTCCAATCATTTATATCTGGTCCAAGATCTACCTCGTCCACCGTCCAAAATGATGCAATTTGCTTCTTGTATAGATCATATGTCTTTGGATATTTTACGGGATGTAGCGAAAATCGATCTAAAGACTCGGTGAGTAAAGGTTCGGTTTGCATTTTTTAAATGTTATTTCGAAAAAAAATTTGACAACAAACATCTAAAAATTTTCAAGAATAATTTCTTCGTTGATAAGTTGTTTTTTTACCATCGTTTGTGTTTTTTTTGGTAGATAGTTGTAGTTTTCTTTTAAATTATACAACTTCTCCAGGAACTGATTTACTTCATTTCTTTTGAATCCTCGATTCATAGCATACTGAACGAATTTGTTTTCTTCTTTCATAATTGTTTCGATTGCAATGTTTACATTTCTTGGTTTTAGCAAAAATTGTTTGTAAAATGATATAATTATTGGAAATATATCTCTTGTCCACTGTTTTATCTCATTATATTCACATCGCAATTTGACTTGTCTCATTTTCTTCCAACGCATCAATGTCTGCCGTTCTTCGTTTGACATTTGAGGAACTGATTGAAGACATCTTGTCATGTATTTTTGATTACAAATATTACATTTCTTGTCCACAAGTTTTCTTGCGCATTCTTTGTGAGCATAACTGCATCGACAAATTTTTGTGTTGCATTCGTACATGCATACTAAACATGTTCCTGTCGTTTTGGTACAACAATTACCCATTTGTTTTCAAAAAAATAAAAAAAAAATCATAATAAAAAAATGATTGGATTATGTGCACAATCTAGAATGGGCAAAGATACTGTTGCAGATCACATACTAAACACTCTTAAAACTTGGGAGAGACGTTCTTTTGGTTATGAATTAAAGCATCTCGTAAGTAAATATTTCGATGTATCTTTGCAAGAAATCGAAGAATATAAATCAAAAGATGAAATACATCCTAAAGTTGATAAAAAAATGAGAAATATTTTGCAAATCGTAGGTGAAACATTCAGAAGTATTTGTCCAGATGTGTGGGTAAATGCTGCGATAAGAGATGTGCATTCCAATGTAGTTTTTACAGATGTTCGACACGAAAACGAAATGAATGCAATTATAAATCGCAATGGCTACCTAATTTTGCTAGGAAGAACTCGATATTTAAATAATGATCCACATGCTTCAGAGAGCGGTCTACGGGACGCAATCACATGGTTCCTCGAAAATACAAATGATGATTGTGTGTGTACAAAAGATATCTCAAATCTTCCTGAAAAATTCAAGAAATTTTCGTATTTTGTGAGAAATGATTCTACACTAAAGGAATTACAATCCACTATATCTCAAATAATACACGAATTAAAACTGAAATAAAATTAAAAGAAACAAACATATTTTTGAAAAAGTTTAAAGATGCAAGAAATACACAAGAAAAACGGACCAACAAAGTATCCTGATCCCAAAAATAGTATTCCGAATGATGTAAGGATACTTATAGATATACTAAAAGAGGGAATATTTTTTGATGTTCCAACTATATAATAAAGTAAACTTGCTAATATTATAGGTCCAAGCTCAATACACAAGCATACAACGGTTATAGTAAATATAAAAGTTTGATCAAACACATTTGATGTTAATGAAGCAGCAATCGTATGATATAATTTCGATCCAGCACTAGCAAGAAAGCCTGCACATGAATAAAGTAATAAAGAATTAAAAAATGTGGTATTTTTTTTAGTTTCAAGTGAATTTGTCAATACTGCCATACCGAATGTGATTAGAAAAAAGATCCAATCGTAAAATGTTTTCGACCAATAATATCCATGTAATAATATCATGTCTAAAGGAATAAGAAACAATTGATACGGTGTGAATTGTACACGCTCACCAATTTGAATTTGCCAAACAACTGTCTCGTTGGATTCAACTGAAATCAAAGTATTTTCCGAGGTTTCACCACTGACAATATTATACTGTAATATTTGATAGATGGGACTGAATTCTGTGGTTACATTCGAAAAATTTGTATATTGATTTATACCCAGAGAATTCGTAATGCTAAGATTTGTGTGCTCATATGCATGGGCGAAAAATATTGTATAATTTGTTCCGTTTGAAATATTTACTGTCATTTCGTCCGTAAATATATATTGTTTTTGAATATTTGCATTCGTGTTCACAACACACGGCGCAGAACAATCATAAATAGGTCTTGCACATATAACAATCGAAATTAATAGAGCATGTATAAAGCATCTCATTTATGTTTTGCTACATAAAAAAACTTGTAGAACATTCAAATGGAAAGTCTTACTGTTCTCAATTTTGGTACATTTTTAGCTGGACCTATGACATGTCGTCACTTACAGAATATGGGTGCACGTATAATAAGTATAAAAATGCACGATACTGAAACAGCTGAACTCAAATGGAATAAAGATGTTGTTGAAGAACTTATGGATGGTCATGAAATCCACTACATAGATTTGAAAAAAGAGTATGAAAGAATCATTCCACTTATCAAACAGGCAGATGTTTTAATTGAAAATTTTAGACCAGGTGTAATGAATCGGTTGAATTTGAGTTACGAAGAATGTAAGAATATCAATGAACTCCTCATTTATGTTTCTATACCCGGGTTTGCATCTGGGGATGATGAATTTTCAAATGAAAAAGGATGGGATAATATCGTTATGGCAGCATCCGGTGTATACAAAGATATGGGATTAAATAGACAATTAATGAAAATACCGGCAAGTTATTCATCTTTGCATCTACCATCTTCATATGCATCAATATTTGCTGCATTCGCAATAGTTAGCAAATACTTCATGTTCAAACGTTCGGGTAAACTAGAAAACTCCAAAATAGAGGTTTCTTTAGCAAGCAGTCTGTCCGAGGCACTTGTACACAATTCAATCAACTTTCCTATTCCATATTCGTACTTGACATTTAGAAAACTAAGACTTTTAAAAAATTCAAGAGCATTAACATACAAGGAAGTCACAGAATTGATGGATCCGTTTTTTAGTCATTATGTTTGTGCTGATAACCGGCCATTTTACCTCGTTGCGCCCTCACATATATCACATCAAAAAAAGGTTATCACTGTGCTTAATTTAGAACATATGATGTCGAAAATAAGAATTGCAGATCCATATAATAAAGAAAATGATAATAAAACTGGATTAGGTGGAGCTCATGTGGGTGAACAAAGTGCAATATTACGAGGTATTTTTGCAAAAAAATTTAGACAAAAAACCTCATTCGAATGGGAAAAAATTTTCGGGGAAAACGGTATCCCCACGTCTGCCCATAGAACATTTTATGAATGGCTCGAATCGGAACATGCTGAAGAATCCGGTCTTTGTTCTATAACAGAAGATGGACACATCAAATTAGGCCCTCTTGCATGGCTTAACAATTTGCAAGGTGTTGATGACAATTGTGTTTTACAACATGAGAATCCTGAGTTTTGTCTATCAGGAATAAAAGTTTTAGACTTGTCTAACGTAATTGCAGGTCCAACCATAGGATGTATGCTAGCACGCATGGGCGCAGAAGTTATAAAACTAGACTGCACCACACCAACATATGCTCCTAATGTTACTGTCATATATGGATTAGCTGCAAATAAAGGGAAAAAATCCATTTTGATTGACATTAAAACACCAAATGGAAAAAACAAGTTGAATAACTTGCTTCAAGAATGTCACATAGTTATTGTAAATAGTACGCAAAATCGCATGAAACAACTTGAACTATCTTGCGAACAAATTCGAAAAATTAATCCACGAATAATTTTAGCTCACTTTGATGCGTTTGGAGGTCCCAAAGAAAAAGGATCTATGTCAGAATATTTGGGATACGATGACAATGTGCAAGCGGCACAAGGAATCATGGAACGATTTGGTGGTGGATTCGAAAATGTAGAAGAACATGCACATATTGGTACAATAGATGTCATTGCAGGAGTAAGTGGTGCTTTCTCTACAGTTTGTGCCTTGCTAAAATTGTTGCTACAAAAAAGAACGTCTGTTGCTCGAACATCTCTATCTGCAGTTGGTCAATACATTCAATTCGCCTTTTCATGTGGAAATATAACAAAACTTAAAATCAAGGCCATGCAATCATCAGACAGATTAGGGATCGATTGTAGAGGGGAACATGCTCTTAATAGATGCTATCAAGCCAAGGATGGTTGGCTTATTTTTGTGGGGAGTTATGTGTACGATGAATGTGCAGTGAAGCATGTTTTAAGAATACTTGGAAACGAAAATATCCCAACATCTGAGTATGAAATGTTTCTAAGCAAATCCTTCATGCAAAAAAATATACACGAATGGAAATTCATTTTTGAAGCACACAACATGTCAATTATGCCTTTAAGATCGTTGAAAGAAATTAGAGAAACTTATACTGTCGAAAAAATAGATATTCAAGGTGGATCCTATCAATTTTTAGAAGAATCACACCCAGTCGGAAAACTGGTATCAATCGCACCTGTAGCTATACGCGGTGCGAATCTTAATTATAATCTCAATTTTTCTCCAAAATACGGAATAAACAATGTAGAGTATGACATGTGTGATGTAGAATGGAGCTCTAATTATTTACCGTACATGGACGAATGTCCAGCATGTTTTGAAAAAATTCAAAAACCATTTAAAATTAAGTGTGAACATACAATTTGCACAAAATGTGCAACTATTTGTTCTATACAAAACATAAACAAATGCCCTCTATGTAGAACAGAATTTGATCTTGATTCAGTAAATATACAATTAAAAATTAAAACATTTAGAAGTTCATATGGTGATTGGAGAAAAGGAAAAAAGACTGGAGCAAAGGATATGGAAAGAATACCAAGAAATAAAACAGATATCAATCTGCTGATGAAGCATTCTTTTCCACGTTCTTCTTCATTTTAGTGTTCGCATTACCCCATAAAATATTCGAAAGTTCACTCTTGCTGTCCTTGTGCATTGTAAGAACAAGATTTCTACCACAGTAGGTAATATGATTCAAATTGATTACGACATTGATTGCGGAATTCATATTGTAAAAATACATGAAGAAAAGACGTAGTCCGTGTTCGTTTTCAAACATTCTTGCATGATGAATATTATCTGCGCCATAAAACATAAGAAATTCTTTTAGATGCTCTACTTCAGTATTGTAAGGAGCGTTCTTTACGACGACACAACGAAAAACAGATTCAGTAGACATTTTCAAATTTTTTTTAATCGAAAAAAAAGTCAATCGAAAAAAAAGCACAGATCAAAAAAAAAAATGGAAATATTGTCGATACTCGACGACATCATTGAGATAGCATACATGAAAATGTGTGAACGAATTACGAAAAAGCGCAAACAAATAACATGTGAAGGATGTTCCGCCTTAGCAGTTCAACTTTACGGATATGGTGGTCATCCATCTCAACATAGACATATGGGAATCGGTGGGTGTCTTTCACGATAAGAAAAAGGCTCTTTGTCTCAAAAGTGAATCCTTTATTTCCTCGCATCTTCTTTCTTGATAAATCCATCTACAGTTTGATTCCTGTTTTTAAATTGATTCCTGTTTTTAAAAGGCTCTAAAAAGGCTCTGTTTCTCAAAAGTGAATCCTTTATTTCCTCGCATCTTCTTTCTTGATAAATCCATCTACAGTTTGATTCCTGTTTATTGTGATCTTTATCATTTTGACAAGCTTCTTTTGAATAGTGTTTTTCACAATTATGTTTTTCGATATCATATCTCGTAATAAATCCCATCTTATTTGTGATGTCTTCACGCTTTTCTGGAGGAATCTCTTTACATTTTTTATCTTCGTGGATCCAATAACATCTTCTCAATTTATTCTCATCTTTCACTGTCTCATAATGACAGTCGTTTTGTGTGCTATAAGTGGAACAGTCTCGCTTCTTTTCGGCGGCTTGTTCTCGATCTTTAAGAATTTGTTTACAAAAAGGGCTCTCTTTTTCTTCCTCTGCGCTACATATTTTACCGATTTTACCGGGAGCGGTCTCAGAAGGCTTTTCAGTCGTTTTGTGTGTTGTTCTAAGTGGAAGCTTTGACGGCTTCGTTTCTTCACATGGACCACAATATTGCTTTTTGTAAGTTTCATCCGTATCCTCATTATTACATAGGTTTTCAAGAAGTTTACTACATTTTTGTTTTTTGGGCTTACCACCAGGCGACGCGACATTTGGCTTGTTTTCGGCGGTTTGTTGTGTTTTCAAAAATTTTATATTGAATCTTTTTTTCAACGTTTCCTCTTCAATTGCAATATGATAATACGTTTCCCAATTATTTATACCACTCAAACGTTTTAAACCTGGAATCCAATCAGTAAGAAAAGGTATCTTAGGACAGCAGAATATGTAATACGACTTGCCGTCTTCAACATAAGTGCCTTTCCAATTCAAAGTCATTTCAAAAAACAAACGGTTATTATGTTTTCTTTTACTGTTTTCAAAAAATTTCTTTAT
>Ga0160423_10001434_pt1 | contig 19923 bp, 17 predicted proteins | sample CRUFie14St8metaG_FD_108191 | JGI IMG/M metagenome (GOLD analysis project Ga0160423, IMG submission 108191) | Marine microbial communities from the Costa Rica Dome - CRUD Field 142mm St8 metaG | ecosystem: Environmental > Aquatic > Marine > Oceanic > Photic zone | place: Costa Rica: the Eastern... | reverse complement strand
TGGGGTGTGGCTCGCTCAGGACAAGCCCTCTCCACACTCCTTTCAAACGTACCGGTAAGAATCGCCGTCGCGGTTGTAGTCGCACAGCAGATATTGCTTGGACAACTTCTTGTCCTTCGCAACTTGCAGGGGCTGGTCCGCGTTCGCCAGGAGGTCCTCCGCGATCTCTGGCGCGAGCTCCAGGAGACACTTTGGGGTTGGGGGTGCGAGGAGGTTGTTGGTTCCGCCCGTCAGCAAGCACTCACGAGGTCTCGGCGGGTGGGGGCGGGTGAAGTGCAAGGGCAATCGAGCTCACCTCAAGGTAGGTGTACACCCGGCTCGGCGGCAGCCGCTTCAGGAGGTCAAGGGCCGCGGCCAGCTTCTCATCTTCCGTGGCAGTCATCAGGGTCTCGTCTTGGGTTTGCCGTGTGGTTTGCCAGGTGAGGCCTCTCGCTTTTTCCTCTCCTTTTGGGAGAAGGCAAAAAAAGATCGGACCGCGAAATTTCGTACATCGGCCGATGCATCCGGTGACCGGCAAATCGCTTTGCGCGAAAGGGAGCGGTATTTATTTCGCACCAATTCTTTTTTTTTCCACTGGCGATTGCGAGGTGCAAAATGGGCTCCATAGTCCTTGAAGACCCGGCCATTCATAGCGTCCAAAGGATCAAACCTTGGATAAACCTGAGATACACTCGATGATCATGCCACCCTCCGACCACGACGGAGAGGCTGCGCAACACGAACCCCTGAATCAACACTTTTTTTTTTTTCTGATTCCCTACCAGGCTCGATCGGTTGCAGAGAAAAAAAGGAAGGCTGGTGTGCGCCAAACTCATCCCATACTCTGACCTGTCCGATCTAAATACCCTCAGCCCTCCGGGAAGTGCTTGGAAGTGGCCCATCTGCTCGTTCTGAAGACGGTACGAAGGCGAGAGTGAAAAAAAAAGGAAAGGTCTGAAATTTTTTTTACACAACACACACACACACACAGAGAGAGACAGAGAGAGAGAGAGAGCGCTAATATCATATCATGTATTATAACTATTATAACTACTTCTTGAAGCTTGGTACAAATTGCTTGGCGTTCGGGTTCAGGCTCCTCGGGTGGAAGAGCGCGGCGTTGGGGTTGAGGACAGGGTCCTTCTGTGCGGCCGTTGGAGTCCTCTTCTCCCTCTTCTCCCTCTTGTCCCTCTTCTCCCTCTTCTCCTTCTTCTCCCTCTTCTCCCTCTTCTCCCTCTTCCCGACGACCACCCACACACCCTCCTCGTCTGCCGCCTCCGCCTCCTTCCTGACCGCGGCACGGGCCGGTCTCACTGGGGCATGATCCTCCTCCTTGATGCCCTCCGCCTCCTCGTCGCTCCTGCTGGTCTCCTCCCCGCTGGAGCTGGAGCTGCTGACGCTGTTCCTTTTGAGCACACTGTCAGGTGTCTTGCTCCTCTTCTTCGCCTTCTTCTTCTTCCTCTTCTCCTTCTCCTTCTCCTCCTCCCCGATGAAGCTCATCAGCTCCTTCACGCTCATGTGGCCCTTGCTCGCGATGTTGCACTCGGTGGCATCCGCACCCTCCTGGGCCTTGAGGTCAAAGTAGTCCAGCCACGCGATGGCGTCCTGTGTGCGGAGGTCGTCCGGGCCGAGCTTGGCCTCCAGGATCTGCAGGCATGTCTGCTCGTGCTGCACAGCCAGCGGATAGAGCGGCGGCTCCATCAGGGACAGCGCAATGGCGATGGCGTGGTACGAGGCCGCCGTCTGAACGTGGTCTCCGCCCAGCAGGCGCTGGTTTATCTTCAGGGCCTCCTGGAGATAGCGCAGGCTGAGACCAACCCTCCCCTTGCTCTCCTCCATCATCGCGATGTTGATGTAGGTGGCCGCGGTGTTGGGGTGCTGCTCGCCCACGCAGAGGTGGAGGAGGTACAGCGCCCTCTCCACGTAAGTCAGTGCGAGGTCGACCTCCCCAACCCGGTAGTAGAACACTGCGAGGTCCCCGTAGGACTTAATGGTGTCCGGGTGGTCTAGCCCGAACTCCCTCTCGTTGATCACGAGCGCCTTGGCCTGGAGGACGGCCGCCTGGACGAAGTCCCCGGTGTGGTACAGCACCACGGCGAGCAGGCTGAAGGCGTTGGCGCAGCAGGCGTTCTGGGCGCTGCCGCACACCGCCACGATCTTACTGAGCGCAGACGTGCTGGCCATGACAGCGTCATCCAGCTTTCCCTTGTCCAGCAAGCCCTTGGCTTGCTCCAGCAGCTCCCTGGCGTCCGTGGACTGGAACTGCAGGCACTTGACCACGGGAAAGAAGGACACGATGTCCGAGGCGCGGAAGGGGCTCCCCGATGCAAAGTTGTAAGTCCTTGCAACGACCTCAATGCCGCACCTCTTGCAAATGTCCCTCAGCACGGCCAGCTGTGCTCCCTCAGCGATTCTCCCGTCCAGGTCGTAGCCGAACCTGGTCCTCAAGAACCGGCCAATCCATTCCCAGAGGTCGTCCCGGCCCCCAAACAGGTCGTTGAACAGCCTCGCGACCGAGGAGGCCTTGGCGGCCAAGTCTTCAGACCCGGCCAAGATGGCCCTCACGATCCTCTTCACCGACCTGACCACCATCTCCTGCACGCAGAGGTGGTGGATGTGGATCAGATTCTTCCGGCTCATCGTGGCAAGCCTGCCGAGGAACCTCATGTTGATCCCCCTAGAGTGCATGAAGTCCGTCAGAGTCTGACCGTCGATTGGGGAGAGCTCCAGGCTCTCAAAGTCGCTCACGATCTTGGCGAGCGCGACATCTGAGTAGAACCTGTTCGCGAGGTCCATGAGCTGCCCCAGCGTGCAGCGGTGCAAGCCCAAGTTCAGCTTTGCGAGCTGATTCCACCTCTCCTCCCCGATGGCCTCCCTGAGGGCCCTCTCCCCCTCGTCCGAGCCCCCCAGGAACCTGAAGGTCCGCCTCAGCCCCGAGCTGGAGGCCTTCTCCTTCTCCTTCAGGTGCTGCACCCACGAGAACACGAGCTCCCAGCGGAGCTTTGGGGGCGTCAGGTCCCCCTCGGGGAAGCTGGCCCGCGAGAGCAGCCCACCCAGCGAGTCCTCCCCCTCCCCTGCGCCGCCATCAGCCTCGAGGTGGATCACCCGCCTCCTCAGGCCGTGTACGTTGAGGGCTTGGACGCCCTCCCTCAGGGCCGGCTCGTCCTCGAGGGCCCAGGCCTCTGCCTGGCCATCCGAGCCCGACCCAGGCGCCGCCCCCACCTCGATCACCTCCCCGTTGAAGTGAATGGTCACCTTGGCGAGCGCGCCAACGTCCCTCGCGATGGTGTTCTCGTCGGCCAGGAGGCCCTTCACCAAGGCCGCCTCCCTGTCCCTCGACAGGTCAGAGCCCGAGGACCCAATCTCGGCGCTGAGCTCAGTCGCCTCCCGCGTCCGGCGCACCTCTAGGTACCTCTGCGAACCCCCTGCCCCTGTGATGGCCGTCACCACCGCCTCGTCCACAAAGTGCGACCACAGCAGGAAGACCCTGTGATCCCTCGCCACCCTCTCGGCAGGGTTGTTTCCCGGCATCGCGGCGCCCCTGCCGAACTCCAGCCCCCAGTTCCTCTCCTTGCCGCTCAGGTTTCCGCCGATGCTCCCTCCAAGTGCGGCGTCCTCCGCGGGCGTGGTCCTACCCCTCTCCCCGGACAGGCAGGGCGGCGCGACCCACGTGTTGCACCGGAGGCCGAGGGGCGGGTTGCCGAACTGGTTTCGGGCGTTGAAGGCCCCCATAAGCGCCTCGTACCCTTGCTGGAACCCCGAGCTCTCCGCCTTCAGTAGGGAGACGAGAGTCTCGTGGACCTCCCCCTTGGACCCCTTGGCCACGAACCCGGCCTCGCGACCCTCGGCGACCACGATCTCGCCGGCGTCCCCCGCCAGCGCGACCTCCACCTCCACGAAGGCCTCCCCGCCCTGGAGCTCCCTAACACTCACCTCGCTCACGGGGCTCCCCACCTCGGAGAAGCTAAAGTAAGAGTAGAACTGGTGGAGCAGGGGCTCCTCCCACATTCCCCCGCTCTTGGCGCCCGCGCTCTCCATCTTGGAAGGCGTGAGCGACGAGAGCTTCTGCTTCCTGGTGGTGTCCGCGAGCCACGAGTCCGTGGGCTTGTCCTCCTTCGCGGCCACGGGCCCCAGGAGGTTGGCGCACGTGAAGAGGTCCGCGAAGCGCCGCACCTGGGACAAGGCCGACTGCCTCGTGTAAGGCTCGTGGCACAGTGCCACCCTGTTGGGCTTGAGCGAGACCACCTCGAGGCCGCGCTTGAGCTTGTCCCCGTTGCACCGCCTCAGCGAGTAGCTCGTCACGTGGCAGGTCTCCGGCAGCTCCGACAGCGTGATTCGTACGTCCACGAGGGTGTCCGTCGAGACGCAGCGGAGCTCCACATCCTGCGCGCAATTGGGGACCTCCACGGTCACATCCACGACATCGGGAACCGTGTTCAGGTGCTCCAGCCGGTTCGGCGCCCTCTTGCCGCGCGAGCCCTTCCCCTTGATCTTGCCCTTTCCCATACTCTCGCGCACACAGACCCCTCACCAGGAAAAGGATCGGAGCGCGCGCGTCTCTGTTTTCACGCGAGTCTGCGAGTCAGCCAACGAGAGACCTGAGCGCGTGCGCCTTCGCCTGCTAGCGTCCAATGGCGAGGATTTCGCGAATATCACAACCTTCGCGTGAAGAAGATTATTCACCCACGAAGATTGGTGGCCGTGACCTTTCTCAAAACCGCGACAGTCGACCGGCGCGCGTCGCTCCCGTCGTCTCGGAAGGCAAGAAGTCCGCGGTCTGCGGGACGCGAGAGGGTCACCCTCGTAGGCGAACGCCTCGACGACGCGTGAATTCCTCGAGGGCACGACTGAAGCGCCTGTGCGTCTCTCCCACTCACTCCGCTGCCCCGACGGCCCCCACCCACTCAATCTTGGTTGCCAGATGGAGGGCTTGCCTCATCCGATTTGAGGGGCAACAAGCTTTTTCGTGTAGAAAAAGCGATGCTTTCGCGGGGATTGCGTTTTGAGGGGTTCCTGATCCGATTGCGTTTTGGGGGGATCGGTCTGGTTGGAGGAGAAAACGTGCTCAGCTGGAAATCTTGGGGGGGGACCTCGGAAAAAACGGGTGAGGGCACAGCCGGGGAGAGCGAAGCCTCACGGAGTTCGTGGCCGGCAGGGGCCGACCGAAGTGCTTGGCAAGCAGACAACCGAGGGGGAGAAGGTCGCGCGATGCACGCCGTGATGGCAGCCAGGAAGGGCGGCGCGGAGGGACTCAAGAGGAGGGCCGCGGGAACCTGCGCGACGACGAGCCCCAGGGCGTCGTCGCTTGTGGTTCGCCCTTGGTCCCTGGTCTCGTCTCGATCTTCGCGCAGGGCGAGGTCCGCCGTCGCCTTCGCGGAGGGTAGCGACAAGGACGACAGCACCCTGGGCAACTTGGACTCGATTCTCGCGGGGCAGGACGCCGCCGGCGAGGCGCCCGCGGCCCAGGAGGACCCGCAGCAGGACGAACAGAGGGAGGAGGACGGGTTCTTCGAGAGGAAGGGGATGTCGGAGGCCCAGAAGGAGAAACTGAGGAGGGAATACCTCGGTCTCGGGGGCGGGGTGAACACCGCGATGGGGGCGAACTATTACCTGTACATCATCGTGATCATTTCCGCGCTCGCCGTGGCCGCAAAGCTGTCCGGGGCCATCTGAGGGGGGCCCGGACGTTCAAGAACAAGACCCAAGAGAAATTTTAAACCAAGTGCAAAGGCCTTTTTCTTCTTCTCGCTTCCACCTTCGGAACACGCAGAGTCGTCGTCAACAAGCCTGCTCCTCCCCCTGCCGGCTCTCCTCGTTCGCGTCCACGGCGACAGATGAGGGCGCCCGGGGTTTCTCCGCGGCCTGGAGCCTTCGCCTGGAGCTAAGAAACTTTTTGTGGAACTCCCTGTGCGTTCTCTCGTCCGTGGGCTCCCCGACCGTGTACAGCAGGCCGCACGTGGGGCACCGGGTCGGCCCAAAGTTGGACTGGCCCAGGTCCAGGTAGGACTGCCTGAGGAGTTTGGAGGGGGCAGCGCCCTCGGCGCGCTCGTCAGCGGGATTCCGCCGCGAGGGTTGGGCGGGGGACTCCAGCAGCTCTCCGATCCTCTGCCGCTTTCTGCGGCTGTAGGTCTGTGCCGGGGTCCCGAGCCTCGTTAGGCTCTCGCACCGCGCGTGCGGGGCGGGCCCCGGTATCGGGGTCTGCTCCTCCCCCGCCTCCTCGTCCAATCCCGAGGCACTCGTCCCCCCGACAGCCGAGTCGCGCGACCTGTCCACGCCACGCACACGCTTCACGGGCGTCACAAATTCCTCAAACTCCCGCCCTTCTTCCTCCTCGCCCCCGCTCCCTTCCGCTCCCTTCCGCGGCAACGGCACCTGCTGCCCGTGCCTCGGCGCCACACTCGCGACCGCGATCTCCCTGACCGCCGGCCCGGTACTCGGCTTGAAGAAGTGCAGGAGGTTCATCGAAGACCCCGCCCCTCCGCCCCCCTTCCCTCCCGCCTTGGGCATCCTCCCTCTCTCCCTCCTCCTCGTGCGCCTGGCTGGCGCCTCGCTCCTCTCACCTTCTCCTGTTTTTTTGAATCCGGCCGGTGCCGGTTGCGCCATCCCTGGCCTTTGGGGGGGGGGACCCAGGACGGAGCCTACGAGTGCGCGCTCGAGGTGACTTGAATACCAAGTTCCGAAGCTTGTGGAGTCAAGGGCGATGACTGCGGGAAACGGGACGGACGATAGCGTGGGCAAGCTTTCCGAGAGGCTCCTGCAGGGATGGACCATGCTGTCGGAGACTTGCCCGCGGAAGGGGTGCACGGTCCCCCTGATGAGAAGCAGGGACAACACGGAGGTAAGCGAGGAGAGAGAGAGAGAGAGAGAGAGAGAGAGAGACGCGCACAGATGAAGAGACTGACACCCCGGCCTTTCGGTACGCTCCAAGATATCGTGCGTGAGCTGCGCAACTCGTTTCTCGGCTGACTTCCAGCCCCTCGAGGCGGAGGCGCTGGGAGCGACGGGCTTGGAGTCGGAGCGGCAAGACCCGCCCGCCCTTTCTATGGCGGCGCGTGAGCCTGCCGCGGAGTCGCCGATCCCCTCATCCGCTAGTCCGGCGCCCGCGCGCCAGAAGAAGACCGACACTCCCAAGTCTCTGGCGGAGAAGCTCCTGCAGGGCTGGACTCTCACGGACCGGTACTGCCCGGTGCAAGGTTGCTTGACCCCACTGGTGAGGAACAGGGAGAAGCAGCTCATGTGCGTCGAGTGCGACAAGTGGGTTGTGCCCGAAAACGAGCTGCACGGCGACAGTAGCCCAGCTGCCGAAGCCCAGGCTCCAAGGCAGCAGAACCGGCCGGCAGCTCAGACACCAACGGCGCCGGCGACGGCACCGCCCCAGGCAGCCCTGTTCGCGGAGTCGCGACAGCCCGCCTCGGGCGGCCACGGGCTCGACATCTGTACGAGGGCGATCGAGGTTCTTCTAAGCAAGGTGGACCTGTGCGTGTCTCGAATGGAGGGAGTGCAGCAGGTGCCGGGAAGGGAGGCCTCTGAAATGGTGGAGTTCCTGAGCAGCGCGTCCAAGACGATCTTGGCGATGAACGACGTGAGAGATTGTCTTGAGGCGTCGCGCAAGTAGGACGGGATGCGGGGTGACGAACTTGTGTACACTGTTTCTAGTAATACAATTATGGTTCTTATGCAAAATAGAAACCATGCGCAGGTTACCCTGCCATCACGAGTTGTCCGAGGAGTGGCTCTCAAATATTTTCTCAATGTCCTTGATTCTGAAAGGCTTGGCGATCCAGTGCGTGAAGCCCTGGACGAAGCACTTCTCCTTGGTCTCTGCGAAGGCATCCGCCGTCACTGCGACGATCTTGGAGCTGATCTTGTCTCCATACCTCTCCTTGAGCTCCTTCACGACCTCCATTCCGCCCTTTCTCGGCATGTGCAGGTCCATGAAGATCACGTCGAAGGCGTTCGGCCCTCCCTTGGACTCGATCTGCTCCAACGCAATGACCCCGTCTTCCGCTGTGGTGATATTTGCAAAGCCAAGGCGGGTCAGGATTCCGAGGCACACCTTCATGTTGATGACGTTGTCCTCGGCAATCAAAATCCGGCACTTCTCGTCCTGGACCGCCTGCGGGCTGCCCATCTCCTTCTTCACGTCGCACTTCACGACCTTGTTCATGGCAAGCAGCCTCTTGGTGCTGCAGAGCTCCTCCAGGGCGCTCTTCAGCCTGCCGTGTCTGACAGGCCTCTGCACGCAGAGGTGGGGAAGAGTGCCCAAGTCGTTCTCCAGTGGAGTCTTCAGGTTCTTCGAGGTGTCGCCGATGCCGTTGATCTCGTCCGCGGCCGGCCACACAATGAAGGCGATGGAGATGTCTCTCTTCTGCTCCACCAGTGCCTTCATCAGGCCCTTGCAGTCCTTGTCCATGATGACGAAGTCGAGGAGGATGTTGTTCATAGTCCTGCCGCTTGGCCTCCCAGATGAGGACCCCGACGGCCACACCAGATAAGTCAGAGCGGACTCCTCCGAGGAGAATGGGGTCACCTTGAGCCCCCAGGCCCTCATGGCTTTTGCCAGTGACTCCCTCACCGCGTCGTTTTCCTCCACGAGCAGGCACGCCTTTCCATCCAGGCTGTTGCTGTAGCTCTTGTCCGTGGACTGGGTCTCTGGCAGGTCCTTCTCCCGGATGGCGTTCTTGCTTCCCGTGTTCGACCTGTTCTGCCTTGCATGGCACTTGAGGGTGCAGTGGAAAGTGCTTCCCATTCCCAGGCCCTTGCTCTCCGCCCACATCTCCCCTCCCATCGCCTCACAGAGCTTCTTGCTGATGGCCAGCCCCAGGCCCGTGCCGCCGTACCTCCGCGTCGACATCTCCTCAAGCTGAGAGAATGACACGAACAGCCTGGAGAGGCCCTCCGGGGTCATCCCCAACCCAGTGTCCTTCACCGAAAAGTGGATGAGGTAAAGGATGTCGTTCTCCGAGATGTCGCTCTTGCTGTAGCTTGGCACGATGACGTTGTTCGCGTCCATGTGGCTCAGCATCTTGGTGTCGCAGATCTGCACCGAGGCCTCCAGGAGGATGATCCCCGACTCTGTGAACTTGACTGCGTTGTAAAGCACGTTGAGGAGGACCTGCTTGATCCGCGTGGAGTCCCCCCTGAGCGTCTCGGGGACGTGGGGCGACAGGCTGTACGCGACGTGCAGCTTCTTCTGTGCGGCCTTCAAACCCGCAATCTCGATGGTGTCCTCGATGATACTCTGCAGGCTGAAGTCGTGGATGTATAGTGAGAGCTTGTTCGCCTCGATCTTCGAGAAGTCCAGAATGTCCGTGATGAGCGCAAGCAGGGTCTCCCCGGAGCAGCGGATCGTGTTCACCAGGTCCCTCTGCTGGTGCGTGAGCCTAGTCTCCCCCAGGAGCTGCCCCACCGCGATCATCCCGTTCAGTGGCGTTCGGATCTCGTGGCTCATCCTCGCCAGGAACTGGCTCTTGGCCTCGTTCGCGGACAGGGCCTTGTCCGCCGCGTCCTTGGCCTCGATCTCCGCCTTCTTCCTCTGGATAAGCTCCGTGATGTCGCTCTGGATTCCCACGTAGTGCTGCAGCTTGCCGTCATTGTCAAAGATGGGCGTCAGGCTCAGGTAGTTGATGAACATCTCCCCATTCTTCCTGTAGTTTGTGAGTTCCACGGCGCAGGACTTGCGCTGCGACACGGCCTGTCTCAGCGCCGCGATGGCACTCTGCTCCGTGTTCGGGCCCTGCAAGAATCGGCAGTTCCTGCCAAGGGTCTCGCTCTCCGAGTACCCCGTCATCCGAACGAAGCCCTCGTTGGCGTAGATGATGGGAAAGTCGGGCTGGTTGCAGTCCACGATGGTGATTCCCTCCTTGAGCACGTTCATGGACTTCTCCTTGAGCCACAGGTCCTCCAGGGTGGACAGCGACGGCATCTCCTTTGAGCAGGACGGCGCCTGCGTCCTGTTGTTCAACATCCGGTCCAGCTCAATCCGTAGCCGCCGCGACGAGTCCCTCTCGACCTTGAGCGCCTGCTTTAGCCGGAACACCTCGCGCTGCAGGTAGTCCGCCGTCTGCAGCGGGGCCGCCCCGGTGTTCCCGCTCGAGGTCTCCGGCGCCGGGGACGCGCTGTACCTCGTCCGTCCCTTAATCCTGTCCACGGAGCCAAGGGACTCGCTGCACTCCCCCGCCTCGGCCCTTTGCCTTTTCGTTCCCAAGCGTCCCGAGCAAGAGGGCGCGTCAGTCGGGCTGTGCGGAGAAGGGCAGAGAGATAGAGATAGAGAGAGTGAGAGAGAGAACACAGGGGGACACACGTACCTCTTCCTCGCGGGCTCCCCCGGAGTCACGGCCATGGTGGCCGCCTCGTCTTCCTCGGGCCCCCCGCCTCCGCCGCCGCTCATGGCTGCCCCGCCTTCTTCTCGTGCGGGTCTCGCTCGGTCTCGCCCTCGCTCTCGCCCTCGGCCTCGCACACGCGGCAGTTCCGTCGACCGTCGTCTTGTCCCCGCACCGGTTCCGCCGCTGGGCCCCCTTCGAAATCCTCAAAATCCTCGCGGACGAGTAGACAAAGCGAAGTAAACGAAAACAAAGGATCACCAAATCCAGATCGAGATCCGAGAGCGTCTCCGCCTCAAAACCTTCCTTATCCGCCAGCCCAGCGAAATCTCGAAGCTTACAATAAAGTGCACGAGCAGCACGTGCAGGGCAGGTGCACGAGCAGCCAGCGCGCCGAGGTCCCCCGCGGGAGGCCCCGGGAAACCGACGAGGTGGTCCAGCGGGTAGGAAAAAAAGGTCAACCTGACCTCCAAAGTCATTAACGGCGTTGTGCGTGCGGTCCCCTTTATATCTTTTCTGTTGACAAAGAAGTGTTGTAAAAGCGTTTGCCGCCGGCGCGCGCGCGCACACTACGGCCCGCAGTGCGCCCTGAGCTCCGCCGCGATCGCTCGGTAGGCGAACACGAGCTGGTCGACCGTCTGGACCATCCCCGCCCTGCTCGACCTGAGCTCCGTGAGAATGCTCTCCAGGTCCACAGCCTCGGCGTGCTCCGCCCCCCGGAGTTCCTCTCCCGACCCGAGCACCCTCCTGAGCGCCACGTCGATCATGCAGAAGGTTCCCGTCCTGCCGATGCCCGCGCTGCAGTGGACCGCGACCCTGGACCTCGGGTACCTCCCTCGGATCAGCCTCGAGACCCTCACCATCGACTCGCAGTGGTCAGGGACCCCGTGGTCCGGCCAGTCCGAGTACCTGAGGTGATCCACCGCAGCGGTCGCCGTCCCCCGCTTCTCCGAGACCCGCAGCGCGCGCCGCTCGACCCCGGGGAAGGGGACGTCCTTCGAGGTGGCGGCCACCTCAAAGGACTCCGTCTCGAAGGCTTCCCCGACCTCCAGCGGAAAGTACTTGGCGCACTTGGGCATCATGTCCTCCACGAGGTCGCACAGCATCACCACCGCGGCGACGTCCTGCTCGAGGACCATCCTCCAAAAGTCGTCAATCGTTCCCTCCAGCGGGCCCTGGGTCGCGACATACGAAAAAGTCGCCAGGTCCCGCGGGCCGCTCTGCACGGCGCAGGCGTTGATGTAGTCTCCCCGCCGCCCGCCGGAGAGCTTTACGGCGCTGTGCTCGTAAGGTAGGACGTTCATGTAACGGTCCCGGTTGGGGTCGAAGGCGCAAAGCTTCGATCCCATCTTCGCGAACGGGACCGACCGGTACACCCGGTGCAGGTCCTCCACCACGCGGTACCTCGACGTCAGCTCCTCCAGGGCAAACGAAGCGTTCCTTCGCACCAACTCCGGAGAAGGTCCGAGGGGGTCGTCGGCAGAGTCCCCGAAGCCGTCCCGCGCATCCGCCTCCGTCGTTCCCATCGCGCGCTCGCCCGCCCGCCCGCCCGGGTGATGCTGCATCGCTGATGTAGCCCACGGTTTTGGCAGTTTTGGGAAAAGTGAAAACATTTCCGATGCTTTTCTCAAAGATCCAATGATCTTTGAGAGATCTCTCTTATCTTGCCTCTGACGGAAGAACGGGAAAAAACCCTCTGTGCGCGAGGCCGCAAAGACAGACACAACCACTTACACGTACACAAGAGAGCAGCATGGCGTCCATGAGGGTTGCGAACGTTGCGAGGCAGGCCGGCGCCGCGGAGAGGAAGGCCGCGCGCAGGACCCTGACCTGCCATGCCACGAGGAAGGACGCGTCCACCTCGAGGAGACAGCTCTTCTCCCTCCTGGCCGGCACCGTTGGGCTCGTCGCCCTCGGCGAGAGGGCGGAGGCCGTTCCAAGCGTGAGTGACCTCGGCCGGGTTGTGGAGGGCGACATATCGAGAGCTGACTCTCCTTTTCTTCTCTATCCCACGATCCAACTTCGTGCCTCGCCGTTGACGAACTCCCCGCAGGTGGAGGAAATGCTGGAGAGGTCGAACGCCAACAAGGAGCTGAACGACAAGAAGCGCAAGGCGACCTCCGGGGCCAACTTGGCCAGGTCCAGGACCGTGACGGACGGCACCTGCGCCTTCCCAAACAACCTGATCGGGTGCGAGAACCTGGCCGAGCTCGGGGACGTCAAGTACCTCTCCGACGACATCAAGCTGGAGTGCGAGGGAACGCCGGACGACGAGGCCTGCAGGGCCAAGAGGAAGGGATCCCCCCCCTCGTTCTTGGGAGTCTGAGAATCTGATTGGATTTTTCAACTTCTTGTAATACACAAACGCGCGCAATACACACCGGCACGCCCCCAACCCCATCCTTGCTTCGGTCACGTCTTCTTCTCAAGCGTGGGAGAGAGCTTGAGCGAACTCTGAACGCTGCTGAGGGCCCGCACGGCTTTGGCCGTCCTCGCCACCCTGTCCCTCAGCAGCTTCTTCTCGTCGTCCACGTTGAAGTCCGTGTACCCTTGGATCACCCTCTCGGAAGGCTTGCTCACGCTCTTCAGCCTGTTCAGGTGCCGGAACCTCGCCTTCCTGCCGAGGGCGTCCGGTCTGACGTACAGCACCGCCTGCTCCAGCGAGTCGCGGTTCAGGTCGATGCCATCGTGCCCGATGGGGACCTTCGGCTGCGCGAGCCTGGAGATGGTATTCGCCCTTATCAGCGACGAGTTCCTCCTCATGCGCCGAGTCAGCTCCCCCGGGACTTTTGGCGCGAACTCCTTCTTCCCCTCCTTCTCCCTCGATGCCTCGCTCTTCCTCCTCGCCTCCACCCTCTGGCTAGACTTGGCGTGCGCCACCAGCGAGTTGGGCTTCATCCGGAACTTGCTGTGAACCTCCTCCGCCTGCACGAGGCTCTCGATCCTCTCCCTTTGGTACTCCTGCTTCATCTTCGCCTCCAGCAGAATCTGGTCGATGATCAGCTTGGGAATCTTCTCCTCCAGGATCTGGGCCTCCAGCGTGTAGATCTCCGTCGTGGTGCCCGCGATTACGGTGGACTTCATCGGCACCTGCGCCAGGACCTCCTCCTCGCCGAAGAGGGCCTTGGAGCCCAACACGCTCACAAAGAGCTCCTTGCTAGGCTTGAACCCTGTGTACCCGTGGCTCCTCGGGGTGATGAACAAGTTGCAGTACCCCTCCTTGATGAGGAAACAGTGCGTGGCTTTGTCGCCCTCCCGATACACCACCTCGTCCTTGAGGTAGGTCTTGGGCTGGAAGAAGTAGATTAGGTTCTGCAGGTGCGTGGACTGCATGTTCTTCTCCGTCTGCTGGAAGATGGAGACGCTCTTGAAAAAGTTCCTCTTCTCCTCCAGCGCCTTGCTCAAGCCGCCGCCCACGATGTTCTGGTACTCCTCCCGAATGAAAACCATAAGGTACGTTACCCCCGCCGCCCTCACCGTGGCGGCTCTCGGGCTGTTGGTGATGAGGGCCAGCTCACCAAAGCCGCACTGGGCGCCCAGCTGCGCGACTACGATCTCCTCAGGGGGCTCCTCCTCATCGGGGGCTCCCTCATCGTGGGTTTTCTTCTCCGACTCGCCCTTGTTCGGGTACTTGGGGATGGAGATGTCCACGGAGCCCGACAGGACCACGTAATACTTGTCTCCGTAGTCACCGTGCAGGAAGACAGTCTCCTTGTCCTCGAACTTCTCGAGCTGGGCGGAGCGGAGCAATTCCTCCCTCGCGGACTGGGCGAGCTTCTTGAACTCGGAGATCTTGTTCGTGAACGCCTGGAGGGGGAGGAGGTTCTCCTTCGACCGGTTGGCGCACGGAAGGCTGAGAGTCTCCATGCATAGTCGGATGATTTTTTGAAGTTTCTATTGGAGGTCGCGGGGAAGGCGCGCTCAGGGGTTAGTGCTTTTCGCGCCCCCCGGAAAAGGGCATAAGACAAAAGACTCCAGATGATCCTCACCTTGTCCTGTTCCAACTTCTTCTCCTCGGCCTTCTTCTCCTCTCCCTCCCCTCCCTCCTCATCAGTGGGCTTTTCCTTGGAAACCTCCTCCTCTACCATCGTTCCTCTTGTCCCACTCAAGGGAATTCACTCCAGCTCGCGAGCTTTAATTCACGCCAATCCCCTCGTGCGTCTATCTTGCCGCGCCCGTGTCCTCGTCATGGTCTCGCCCCGATTCCTGGCAACCGCAACACCGGCGCTTCGCCCTGGGCGTCCCTTGGCGTTTACGCCAGGAAGTGCAGGCCTGGCTTCTGAATTGAATTCTTGGAATTGGTCAACTTTCCGGTTCAGAAATGTTGATGGCACCTGCGACTACTGGAGGGAGAGAGGGGCGGTGAGGAAAGGAAAGAAAAGGAAGAAAAGCTTGCCGAGTCGAATGGAGTTAAAATACGGGACCAACGGAGGCGCCCGGCTCAGTCGATCGAGTTTAGATCCTCCGCGTATGCTCTAGGGGCCTCCCCAGCCTCCTCGTTGGCGGAGGTCTCGGCCGGACGCGGCGCGGGCAACAGCTTTCTTTGCTCCGGATTCTCTAAAAAGAGCTTTTGAGCGCCCTCCATCGTGATCAGTTTCGGTACATCCCTGTCGTACGTTTTCGATCGAACGACGTTGTAGGTCAAGAACCTGGAAGACTCCTCCGCACCTGGTTTGGGTGATGAAAGTGGGCGGAGAAGGGTTAGTGTCCTTCCCACCTCGGTGGATTGTCGGACAACCCGCTTGGCGCGCCAACTTACCCTCGATCGACGAGTATAGCTTCCCGAGCTTGTCCTGCAAGGCGTCCATGTCCTCCTCCTGAGCGTGGGCAGAGCGTTTCAACCCGGAGCGGGAGAGATGGGCGGGCCGCGTCAGGTCCGATTTCGAGCTCTGCACAGGGCGCGCGGGCCTCTCCTTACCTGCTCGGCCTTAAGCTCATACCGAAGCTTTTGGGCGAGAGTCTGCGGTTGGGATATCCCCGCAGTGTCCGCTTTGCTTAGGTTTTGCACTTTCATCAAGTACTCCGAGGACCCCATCGTGCACCAGACCAAACGAAAGACCCAAAGGATCCGCTGGCCTTTCGCGTTCCCGCTTTCGCCGTCGAGGTGGGAGTCCTCTTCTGAGACGTGACCTCGCCCCTCGTTCCCTCCCCCGCTCGCCGGCTAAAACACCTCCCCCCTCCTTCGCGTTCGCGTGCGTTATTTTTTTTTCCCTCCTCCCCCCCACCCGCCAAGCCCCGCGCGAGAACCCTCGAAAAGCAGGGGGAAAGACGGAACCACCAAGAGCCACTAGCGGCGAGAAGCAACAGGTAGAGACACGAAGTGAAGGGGAAGAAGTAGAGTTCGGGAGAGACATGCAGGCCATCGAGATATCGCCGTTCACGAAGGACGTCCTCAAGGGGAAGGTTGCCGCGGTCACGGGCGGGAGCTCGGGGATCGGGCTCGAAATCGCCAAGCAGCTCGGCCTCCACGGGGCCAGCGTCGCCATCTGCGGCCGGAGGCAGAAGCCCATCGACGACGCGGTCGCGGAGTTCGCGTCTCTCGGAATCAGAGCCTTCGGGGCGACTTGCGACGTGAGGAAGCCGGACCACGCGCAGCGCTTCGTGTCCAGCGTAGTCCAGGAGTTCGGCAGACTTGACATCTTGGTCAATTCCGCGGCGGGAAACTTTCTGTGTCCCGCGGAGGACCTCAGCGTGAACGGGTTCAAGACCGTCATGGAAATCGACGCGGTCGGCGTTTTCAACATGTCCAAGGCCGCCTTCGAGGCGCTCAAGGGCCACGGCACCATCGTTAACATCAGCGCCACCCTGCACTACGGCGCGACCTGGTTCCAGGTTCACGCCAGCTCCGCCAAGGCCGCCATCGACAGCATCACGAGGACTCTCGGAATGGAATGGGGGCCCGAGGGCATCAGGACCGTGGGCGTAGCCCCCGGGCCGGTGGCGGGAACCGCGGGGATGACCAAGCTGGCCCCGGGGATGTCTGACGAGGTGAACAAGCTCATCCCACTGAAGAGGATGGCCACAAAGTGGGAGATCGCGATGAGCGTCCTCTTCCTGGTGTCGAACGGCGCCGGGTACATCACCGGAGAGACGCTGGTGGTGGACGGCGGCTCTTGGCTCAACACCTCGCTTACCCCCCCGATCCCAAAGGAGTTGATCAGGAAGGCCTCCAGGGCCATTGAGAAGAAGAGCAGAAACACCGGGCTCGCCAGGAGCAAGCTGTGAGGGGAGGGGCCACACGACCGCACTCTCACTCGGTACTTCTCATAAAAACTAACAACTATGACTACTTTCCTACTTTATTGACGAGCACATCCCAAAAAGAAAGGACTCTTGTTTGGTTTTTGGTTCTTTTCCCGGTCGAAAGTCACTCGTTCGCCTGATCCTCACCCTGCCCCTCCTCTTCCTGGCCCCCCTTCCTCCCCATGAGCTCCGCCACCACAGGCGTCAGCGCCACGGTGGGGGGGAACCTGATGGGAGACGCAGCCTTGTGCGCCGCGTACGCGATGGCGAACCTTCCAACTTTCTCGCTCGTTGAGCTGGGGTGCAGTCCAATCTAATGCCGAGGAGGCGCAGTCAGCAAAACAGGTTTACGGGAGAGCGCGAGGGCGTTGGTCGCACGCAAAGACTCACCTTTCCAAGGAGGGCGGAGATGTCGATCCCGATGGACACCAAGAAGTAGCACAAGGCGAAGGACACGATTGCGAAAGATATCGAAGTGAGGAGGTACGCCGGGCCGTACTTGGCCAGCAAACCCTTCGCAGACGCCTTCTTGCTCCCGTCGCTCTTGGACTTGTCCGTCAGCGTCTGCCGGTCGTGGGTAGGAGACAGAGTCCAGAACGAAAGTCAGCCTGTCGGTCGCGTGCGCGGTTGGAACCGAGCTAAAAACGCGGGGAACGCCATCCCTTCGCAACTTCGTAACTTCCCTCGAGGCGCAACCTCTTACCTTGAACAAGCCGTACTCGAGCCCCATTTTCTCCACAGTCTCCTCGTCCTTCTGCTTCGCGGAGACCACCCAGCTCTCGGCGACCCTCCTCCATCGTCTGCTCGCTTCGGTTCGGAATTTCGGCTGACGGAGCACGCAGGCCCTCCTGCCGCCCGCGAGGGCGGGTAGGCTAGGCCTCGCCGAGACGGACACCACCTCACAGGTCCTCCGCGCCACCATCTTCAACTCGCTGCTCTTGCTGCTCTTGATACTCCCGACTGCGTTCCGTCAGCAGCACAAGATATTCTATTTGTTTTTCCGGGAAAAGTTGTTCGCGCGTCCTTTCCCGGTACGAAACTCCGTGATCTTTGAAGACGTGCCGTTTGGAGGATCTGGAAGAGGTGCCCCTGGTGTTCGCCGACGGTGGTGGCGGGGGTTTACAGTACTCGTCGAGCGGCTCGTACTTCCTGCGAGGAGGCCACCTGAGCGCAAGGTCGGGCACGGAACAGGGGTGAGCCTCGGTCAGGGAGGTCTGGTTGACCTTCGGGGGCGAGGACCGTCAGAGGGGGGGAGGGGGTCTGATCCGGGTTGAACCAGTCCAAGGAGAACAGGCAGTTCGCAGGCAAAGATGATGAAGTACAGGAGCAGGAAAGCGTCGCATCCGAACGGGGACGTCAGCGGGCCGGGCACCCCGGGTGACGACCGGGGTCAGCTGAGGAAGCGCAACCTGGAGAACGCCTTCTTCTGGGCGCTCAACGTGGGGTCTTCCGTGTCCATCATTATGGTGAATAAGCAGCTTATGGGGAGCCAGGGGTACAACTTCTCATTCGCCACCACGCTGTGCGCGATGCACTATTTCGTAACCTCCATCTGGACGCTGGTCCAGGCCCGGTTCCTGTCGGCGGACAAGGCCGTGTCCAAGGGGGTCGGCTACAGGGACCTCGTGATCTTCACGCTCATTGCGGACCTCTCGATCATCACGCTGAACACCTCGCTGCAGGTCAACGCGGTTCCCTTCTACCAGATTGCCAAGCTCGGGATCATACCCTGCACCTGCATGGTGGAAACGATGTGGCTCAAGAAGGCGCTGACGAAGGAGATGGTCGCAGCGCTCGTGATCGTTATGGCGGGGGTGTCCATCGTGACGGTGACGGAGCTCAAGTTCAACACCTCAGCCTTCGGTGTCCTCGTCGCCGTTGCGTCAACCTTCTGCAGCACCATGCAGCAGGTCCTGTGCGGGTACTACCAGAGGAAGAATTCCCTGACGGGCAGTGAGCTGCTCAGGAAGGTCGCTCCGCTCCAGGCCGCATCCATCGCGGTCATGTCGCCGTTCCTGGACAAGAACGTCTCCGGCCGGTGGATCACAAGCTACGAGTGGTCGATCCCCTCGGCAGGCTGCCTGCTGGTCTCCTGCCTATTCGCCGTCCTCGTGAACGTCTCACAGTTCCTGTGTCTTGGCAGGTTTTCCGCTGTGTCCTACCAGGTCGTGGGCCATGCGAAGACAATTCTCGTCCTTCTCATCGGCTGGGCATGCTTCGGGGGGGTGCTGTCCAGCCAGCAGACAATGGGAATGGCCCTGGCTGTGGCGGGAATGGTCATGTACGGGGTGGCGGGGGTGAGAGCAAAGGAGCAGGCGTCGAGCGTGCTGCCGGTGACGAATGGAAAAGCGGGCCCGGTCGGAAAGCCCTGATGCACGCACGCGCATCACAAGTGGGTTCTATAAGCTACCGATGGCACACAGGGGGGGGGGGGAAGAATATATAAATGTATATATAGGTACAGACAGGTGCGTTCCAACACGACCTGCTAATCGCTGTCGCTCCCGTAGTCGCCTAACAGGCTCAATCCGGTCCAGGCGGCGGGCTCTTCGTGGCCCTCCTCCTCGGCATTGGTTTCCCGGGGTGGGACCTTGGGCTTTACCCGAAGGAGGCAGCCGGCCGAAGGCTTTGTCGGTCTCTGGCGCCGCTCGGCCGGGGGCTTGGCGGACGTCGCCCTGGCCCTCGGGCCGCTCCGCGCCGCGGCCTGCTCCCTGGCCAGCTGGAACGCCAGGACCTCGGTCTCCTCCTCCGCCTTTCGGGTCTCCTCGATCTTCCTCTTCTTGGTCTCCACGGACTCCAAGAACGCGATCTCGTCCGCGTCCAGCGGCCTGTTCTTGCCCTGCTTGATCAGCTTCCACTGCTCCTGGAAGGCCTCGTCCTTCTGCTGCTTCCTCTCGCTCAGGACCTGTGCCAACGGCTTCGAGGTCCCCGCCCCGTCCCCGCCGCCTCCATCCTTCGCCTTGATCTCCTCCACCTGGCTCTCCGTCACGAACTTGACGCTGCCGAGGGCCTCCTTCAGGGCGTCCGTCACCTCGTTCGCCTCGGCCTCGCTGGCGGCCTTGAGTTCCGTCGGGAACACGGACTCCGCGTCTCGGCCGAGGACGACCTCCCTCTCGAAGACCTGTTCCTGCCTCTCCACCCGCAGCATCCCTACCTTCCGCTTACCACCCTCCATCACCGCGCTCCAAGCCGGTCCGGTACACCTGCGAACCAGCCCCCTCCTCTTCTCTCACCTGCTCCGCAGGCTCCCCGACATCGGCAGATCGGCTCGCGAGCAAACGCCTGAAGATCTGAGGTGGGGAGCCGAGCCGAGGTCGGGGCCGAGGCGGGAGGTGTCATGCGGAAGTTGATCTCGAGCAGGGCCAGCGAGAGGTTCAGG
>Ga0160423_10001433_pt1 | contig 19923 bp, 15 predicted proteins | sample CRUFie14St8metaG_FD_108191 | JGI IMG/M metagenome (GOLD analysis project Ga0160423, IMG submission 108191) | Marine microbial communities from the Costa Rica Dome - CRUD Field 142mm St8 metaG | ecosystem: Environmental > Aquatic > Marine > Oceanic > Photic zone | place: Costa Rica: the Eastern... | reverse complement strand
TAGTGGGGAAAGGGAAGCTTGTCGTCGGCCTGGAAGAACCCTAAGAAGGTGGGGAGTGCAAGCGCGGAGGGACTTTGTGGTGTCGCGATGGACGTGACGGATATGATGGCGGCGGCCACGATTCAGGCCTCCATGGCGAAGTCCGGCGAGAGCACGGGAGGTAAGCCTTCTTCTTCTTCTTCTTTTCCTCGAGACCGACTCCAAGCGTGACACCACCCACAAAACAGCAACTGACAGGGCAGAGACCAAACTCCTTTTACGTACATGGTGTGTCCTGCATTTATGGCCCGCGCTCGAAGGCTGCGAGCCTCACCTGGAGTACAGAACCGTGAGCGGCGTGAGCGGGCCCTTGGTGGTCCTGGACCGGGTGAAGAACCCAAAATTCGCGGAAATCGTGAACCTCAAGCTCGGAGACGGCACCATCCGTAGGGGCCAGGTTCTGGAGGTAGACGGGGAGAAGGCCGTCGTCCAGGTTTTCGAGGGAACAAGCGGGATCGACAACAAGCACACGTCGTGCACGTTCACGGGCGAGATCCTGAAGACGCCCGTGTCGAGGGACATGCTTGGGCGCATCTTCAACGGGAGCGGGAAGCCTATTGACGACGGCCCAGAGGTCCTTGCGGAGGCCTTTTTGGACATCCAGGGGATGCCCATCAACCCCAGCGAGAGGACGTACCCAGAGGAGATGATCCAGACGGGTATTTCCACCATCGACGTCATGAACTCTATCGCCAGGGGGCAGAAGATCCCACTGTTCTCTGCCGCCGGCCTGCCGCACAACGAGATCGCGGCGCAGATCTGCAGGCAGGCGGGCCTTGTGAAGCACCCGGACGGCAAGAAGGCCCACGGCCACGGCGAAGCCGCGGAGCCCGAGGTGAACCTGCTCGGGGAGCCCGCCGTCGAGGAGGGGGGCGAGAAGGACGATGAGGAGGACTTTGCCATCGTATTTGCCGCCATGGGAGTCAACATGGAGACTGCGTCTTTCTTCAAGCAGGACTTTGAGGAGAACGGGTCGCTTGAGAAGGTCGTTCTTTTCCTCAACTTGGCCAACGACCCGACTATCGAGAGGATCATCACCCCGAGGATTGCCCTAACGACCGCTGAGTACCTCGCCTACGAGTGCGGCAAGCACGTTCTGGTCATTTTGACGGACATGAGCTCCTACGCGGACGCCCTTAGGGAGGTTTCCGCGGCGAGGGAGGAGGTCCCAGGAAGGAGGGGTTACCCCGGGTACATGTACACCGATCTGGCGACGATCTACGAGAGGGCGGGCAGGATTGAGGGGAGGAAGGGCTCCATCACCCAGCTTCCCATCCTGACCATGCCCAACGACGACATCACCCACCCCATCCCAGATCTCACTGGGTACATCACGGAGGGGCAGATCTACATCGACAGGCAGCTGCACAACAGGCAGATCTTCCCGCCAGTGAACGTGTTGCCATCGCTGAGTCGTCTGATGAAGTCGGCCATCGGCGAGGGGATGACGAGGGAGGACCACTCTGAGGTCTCCAACCAGATGTACGCGTGCTACGCTATCGGCAAGGACGTCCTGGCCATGAAGGCGGTGGTGGGAGAGGAGGCGCTGAGCGACGAGGACCTGCTCTACCTGCAGTTCCTGGAGAAGTTTGAGAACAAGTTTGTAGCGCAGGGCGCCTACGAGACCCGATCCATCTTTGACTCCCTTGATTTGGCTTGGTCTCTCCTCCGCCTCTTCCCCAGGGAGATGCTCAGGAGGATCAACATCAAAACCCTGGACAAGTTCTACGACAGGAAGTGAGCGAGCGACGGTGTGGAGCCTTGGGTTGTGGAGCCCCGACCATTGTGTGTAATAGAAACAAAAAAGAGACAATTTGATAATTTCGGTTTATTTTCTTTTTTTCTGACGTCAACAGGTGGCGAGAATGTTAACGATCTTAACATCCTCGTAGGGCTTGTCGTTGTCATCCGTCCTGACGCGCTCGATGGCGTAGGCCACGTCAGCGCCCTTCGTGACCCTGCCGAAAATTGTGTGCTTGCCGTCAAGCCAGGGGCACGCCGCGGTGGTGATGAAGAATTGGGACCCGTTGGTGTTGGGGCCTGCGTTCGCCATGGCCAACACGTATGGTCGGTCGAACCTGAGGTCCCTGTCGATCTCATCCTCGAACTCTTGACCCCAGATGGACTCTCCTCCGGTCCCGTCCCCCAGGGGGTCCCCCGTCTGGATCATGAAGCCCTTGATCACCCTGTGGAAGATCACCCCGTCATAATAAGAGTTCCTTGAGTGCTGGGTCCAGTTCTCCACCGTCCTCGGGCACCTGTCCGGAAAGAGCTCGACCTTAATGTCGCCAGCTGGTTGTTTTGGCGCGAAAGAGATAGGGTTAGTCGGCCCGCCTGAAGGAGGAGCGTGTGTGCAGGAGCAAGCAAACTCACCCGTAGTGAAGATGGTGGCCTCCCTGGCCACTTTATCCTTCCCCTTGGCCCCGGCGCGCTCCGCCTCCGGCAGGAAGTCGTCCACCACCGGCTTCTCGTTGAAGACGTCCCTGCCGAGGCTCACATCCTCAAAGTCCTCTGGCTCCCTTCTCGTGAACAGGTAGAACCGCTGCTTCTTGAACGCGCAGGCAAACATGATAGGGTCTGGCTCCTGCAAGCTCTTCAGGCTCCCCGACTTGATGGCCGTAGAGAGCTTGGCCTTAGAGGAGCTCGACTGGGCCGCCCCTTGGTACAGCGCGACGTGAGTGAACCGCTCTGTGTTCTCCACCTGCCCCAGCACCCTAACGACCTTGTTAGTGTGCAGGTTGACTACCTTTACTCCTAGAAGTGTTGAGTAAAGCAGAAAGTTGCCTGAGTCGTCAAAGACTGCGCCGGGGGTGGCCACTACGTCCTGGTTCGTGGATCCCTCCGCCGCCATCCTACCAAGCGCGGCCTGGTACTTTTTCTCCACCGCCAGCCTCCTGCCAAAGTCTATTCCCTCCAGCCTGAAGGCCTGCGGCCCATTGTCCTGCAACTCTTGCGAGGCCTCCACGGTCTCGTCGTACACTCTCCTCAATTTGCCAGTGGCGAATGAGAACAGCCTTATCCTCGAGTCCGTGCACGCGCAAGCAAAGTGCTTTCCGTCCTTGCTGACGCAGAGAGACAGCGCAGTGCACTTTGCCTTCTGCAGCTCGAATAGGTGGGTATCTGACTTGTACTCGAATTTGACGACGTCCTTGGGGAAGGACTCGATGGGGTCCCCGCCCTCACCGAGGCCCGCCGCCCTCCAGTACTCGACCGCCCCGCTCCGGTCGATCGAGACGACTGCGTCTGCGCTCGGGTTGTAGGCCATGACAGCCAGCGCAGCGCGGTGCCCCTTGAAGACAGCCTCGCCTTTGCTGTTTGGGCCGTCCGCGCGCGTCGCTGTCGAGGTGAGGTGGTCGATGACGTGGACCCTCCCGCTCGCGAACCCGATCGCAAGCCTGGGCTGGGAGCTGGCCTCGGCACGCTCGCTCGCCCAGCACAACGAGGTCGGCCTGTCATGAAGGTTGACCATAGAGATCATGTCGAAGTTGGACACGTCGAAGATCTTGGCGGTGCGGTCCTCCGACACGGTGGCCAGGAGGTCGCCGTCCACGGAGCACGCCATGGCGGCGATGTGCGTCAGGTGTGCCCTGAAGACCTTGACGAACTCTATCCCCTCCTTGGCCTTCTTCCAGAATTTAACGAAGCCGTCCTTGCTGGCGGTGATGACGAAGTCGGACCTCGACCCCACGCACACGACGTGCGTGACGTCGTCCCGGTGCATGTAGCTCCGCTCGTACATTTGACTGCAGGGCAGGGCGTCTAGGTACGTTCTCTCGTATGGCAAGTTCCTCTTCCGTTTCTTTTTCCTCGGCCCCTCCTCTGGTGCTGGCCCAGGCATCGGACCAGGCATCGGCCCCACCAGATCCTCCTCGCCCTCCTCGCCCTCGTCCTCCGCTAACGAAGGTCCCGGCATTGGGCCCGCCATCTCACCCAACACCTCGTCCCCCTCCTCCTCCCCCGACATCGTCCCCTCGCCTCTGCGGCTCGGGAGCTCCCCTGCCCGGCCAGCAGCTCAATTTTCCCAAACAATTTTCCACAGGCCGCCAACCAAGAAGCCAGAGTCTGCAGGCTTCTCCAGCAGACCCGGGCGGGACGGGACGCGGGAGGGGAAGGAGAGCAAAGGGCGGCGCTGGGGGGGGAGGTTTCTGGTCCCGTGGAGCATACGACAGGCCTGGTTGACATCAAGATGTCGCGTCTTATCGTGAAGAACCTGCCAAAGGGGTACACGACCGACCAGCTGCGCGAGACCTTCAGCGCCAAGGGCCAGGTGACGGACGCGAAAGTAATGCGTACGCCCGACGGCAAGTCGAGGCAGTTCGGGTTCATAGGATACAAAACAAGCGAGGATGCGTTGCGGGCGGTGGCTTATTTTGACAGGAGCTTCTTGAACACGAGCAGGATCCAGGTGGAGATGGCGGTGAAGTATCACGACCACGACCAGCAGCAGCAGCTGGGCAGCAGGCCTTGGTCCAAGTACTCCAAGGGTTCTTCGGCGTACGCCGCTCGGAACGGGGGCGGGAGGCGGGAGCGGGGCGGAGACCCGTCGTCGAGGGGGAAAGACGCCGCCGAGCAAGGAACAAATGGTGATCCCGAAGACCCCAAGTTCCGGGAGTTTCTAAACGTCGTTCGCCCAAAGAGCAAGTCCCACCTGTGGAGCAACGACGACGACCTCGCCTATGCCCCAAACTGGGCGAGGGACCAGTCCAACGCAAACATGGTGCCCATAAAGCCCAGGGGGAAGACGACGGCGGAGGGGGAGGAGGACAAGGCGGGCCCGTCGGGTGGGTCTCCGAGTCCCGAGCACGAGGCGCGGGAGCCGGAGGGGGAGTCCGAAGGGCAGAGGGACGCTGTTGTGATGGACGAGGGGTTGGACGACATGGCGTACCTGCGGTCGAGGATGAAGGCTGGCCTGGGCGAAGGCGCCGAGGACGCCGAGCCCAAGAGGAAAGGCAAGAAGGGGAAGAAGAAGAAAAAGGAGGAGGAGGAGGAAGAGGAGGGAAGGGAGCCAGCTGCCCCGGAGGGACAGGGGGCTGGCACCCGTGGAGGACAGGTGGAGGAGGCCGAACGGACAGCGGTGGAGAGCGAGGGGCGGGGGGTCCCGAAGGAGAGGACCTTCGAGGAGGCCGCGGAGGAGTCAGGCCGCCTCTTTGTAAGGAACCTGGCGTACAGCACCACTGAGGAGGAGGTCAAGGAGCTCTTCGAGGGCTTTGGATCCACGTCCGAGGTCCATCTCGTCACCCACCGGTCCACGGGTCAGTCCAAGGGCTTTGCCTACGTGCTGTACATGATCCCTGAGGACGCAAGAAGGGCGCGGGACGCCCTGGATGGCGAGATTTTCCAGGGGAGGCTGCTCCACGTCCTTCCGGCGGACAAGCCAAGGGAGCGCGTGGACAGGGCCTCACCCTCCGCGGGGGGCGCGGGCTCGTCCTCGTACAAACAGAAGAAGGAGGAGGACCTCAAGGGGAAGGCCAGGGACACCAAGGCCTGGAACACGCTTTTCATGCGGTCGGACACCGTTGCGAGCTGGATCGCGGAGCAGTACAACGTGAGCAAGGATGTGCTTCTGGACCCAACATCCTCTGATCTGGGGGTGCGGATGGCGCTTGGCGAGGCCCACGCGCTGGCCGAGACAAAGAAGAGCCTGGAGGGGAATGGGGTGAGCGTGGCGGCCCTTGAGGCAGCGGCGCGCGCCGCTGGAAAGCAGTCCTCAACCAGATCCGTTGAGAGGAGCCAGCATGTGCTGCTGGCGAAGAACTTGCCTTACCAGACCACCGAGAGGGACCTCTCTCTGCTGTTTGGCAAGTTCGGCTCGCTGGGCCGCGTGGTTCTGCCGCCCACGAAGACCCTCGCCCTCGTGGAGTTTCTGGTCTCGGCGGACGCCAAGCACGCCTTCAAGTCCCTCGCCTTCAAGAGGTTTCACCATGTCCCCTTGTACATCGAATTTGCCCCTGCTGACGTCTTCGTGGAAGGCGCGGGGTCAAAGGCGGCCGGCGGGGAGCCTGCCCCAGCGCAGGCGGCAGACGGCGCTTCCAAGGAGGAGGCGGACGGTGATGGGGCCGAAGCGCCCACCTCAGTCTTCGTGAAGAACCTTGCGTTCCGAACGGACGAGAAATCCTTGCGAGGCCACTTTGAGGATGCCTTTGACCTGCTCAGTGGGAAGAGGCACCCCGAGAAGGGCTCCATGAAGCTGCTGAGCGCCAAGGTGATGTACCGCAAGGGCCCAAAGGGAGAGAAGCTCTCCCAAGGGTTTGGTTTCTTGGAGTACAACTCGGAGAGGGCCGCCAGGGCTGTCATCGACGAGTTCCAGGGCACCACGCTGGACGGACACCGGCTGCACCTGGACATCAGTGTCGGGAAGGGTGGCAAGCCCTATGCTGGCGCTCCGGGGTCGGGCAAGGAGGGAGGCGGCACGAGGCTCCTGGTCAAGAATGTGCCCTTTGAGGCGAACCAGAAGGATGTCAAGCAGCTCTTCTCTCCCTTCGGAGAGTTGAAGGCCCTTAGGATGCCCAAGAAGTTCAACGGAAGGCACAGGGGGTACGGTTTTGTGGACTTTCAGAGCGCCAAGGACGCGAGGAGCGCGCTAAGGTCCCTGTCGGACGTGCATCTCCTGGGCAGGAGGCTTGTGATCGACTACGCCAAGGAGGATGAGGGAGGAGAGGAAGAGAAGGAGAGGCAGGCCAAGAGACAAAAAAAGCGTTAAATTAAAGTCAAGCCCCCAGGGTCAGCTCATCAAGCTTTTTCTGGAGTTCCTTCGAGACTTGAAGCCGCGCCCGCGCCTCTTCCAAGTTGCCGGCGCGTTTTGCCTTAACGGCCTCGACCTTCTCCTCCTTTATCCGTTTCCTCAGGTCGCCCACCTCCTCCTGTGACGCGAGGACCTCCGCCGGGATCTCCAGGACGGCGGGGGCGGCGGCGGCGGCGTTGACGGAGACCTCTTCCCGACTACCTTTTGCGGAAGGCGACTTGCTAAGCCTAAGATACTTGCGGGCAAGGTCCATCTTCCCATCACGGCGCGCCTGGACGGCGAGCATAGTGTACTTCTCCTTGGTGGTGCTGCTGCTGCTGGTTGTGGTTCCAGTGGTCTCCGTGACGGCCTCTTCCCTCTGGAGCCGGTCGACCTCGGCCTGCAGCTCCTTGGATCTCCTCAGGTGCATCTTCGCTCGATTCACGTCACCGGCGCGCTTATACTTCAAGGCCTCGAGCTTCTCGTTCCGTATCTGCTGTTTCAGGTCGTCCACGGAAGTGGCAGGCCCCTCGTCGTCCGACAGGGCGTTCACCATCGCCTCCAGGTCGTCCTCGTCTGGAAGCGCGAGGACTGCCTTCTCCAGGTCGGCCGCTTCATCGACAGGACCCTCGTCGCTTCCTATCGCCTTGATCGCTCGGATGAGTTCCAAGTCCGGGTTACCTTGTTGGTCCGCGAGGCTGTTTATCTCTTTCATGAGCCCCTCCTCCTCCTTGTCGCCGTCCTCCATATTCGCAAGCATGGCCAGAAGGCTCGCCTCCTCGTCGTCATCGTCCCTTCGACCTCCCATTCCCTCTCCCACACAGTTCCTTCACCCCCCTTTGCCGCACCCTCTCGTTCCCCTTTGCTCTTTCCCGCCAAGATCGGGGCCCATTTTTTTCTTGGCAGGATCTTCAATCAGTCCATCGGATCTTATCCGGGGAAATAGACGAAGCACAGCAGAAGGACGAGGGCTTGAGGGCGAGGGACGATGCGGGAGATGGCGGTGGTACCAAGGGCGGGTCTCCCCGAAGCGCGTAGCCGATCTCTTTCAAGGCCCGCGCGGCTAGGCGGTTTTTCGGCGGTTTCTTTCTGCTCGCAAGGCAGAGAAGGAGAGGCCTGCAGCTGGAGGAACCGACGCGTAGTCCGGGCGAGCGCCTTTGACCCCTTCGTTGCCTACGCCAAGGCCGCAGAGGCGGCTCCCATGTTGACTCGGTCCGCGACGTGCGGCGTCCTTTTTGCGGTCAGCGACGCGGTCGCACAGCTGGGAGCTGCTCCGAGGGGGTTCGACGGGGACGGCCCTCGCCGAGGGCTGGACTGGGCTCGCCTTGGACGTTACTCACTTTTCGGCAGCCTCGTGAACGCCCCAATCTTCACCGCCTACTATTCGCTTCTCGACAACCTCGTGGACGGCTTCGTTGGCGTCGCCGGGGTCAGCACCGTGCTCAAGGTCCTCGTAGACCAGCTGCTGTGGACCCCCTTTGTTTATCTTCCCCTCTTCTTCGGCGTGATGGCGCAGTGGGAGGGCCGGGACGCGCTCAGGGAGGCGAAGGAGAGGGGTTGGGGCATCACCCCCGTGCTGGTCGCGAACTGGAAGTTCTGGTTCCCGGTCCTTACCATAACCTTCGGCCTGGTTCCGAAAGACCTCAGAATTCCGTTCAACAACGTGTGCGCCATCGTCTGGACGGCCCACCTGTCGCAAGTGCAGAGCCAGAGCCTCAAGTCGAGCGGAGCCTAAAGGTTTTGTTGTACAAATACAAGTTTTTTATTTCAAGGTTTCTCCTGTCACATCATCCTGCAGGGTGAAGAATGAACGAGAGTCGTACTGTGGTACTGTGGTACGCGAAGACTTTCTCTCAGGTGGCCCGCGTGTCTCGCGTCGCGGTCTCCTTCGAGAGCACGCTCCGAGTGGTCTCCGCCGCCGATGCGAGCCTCTTGGCCCCCCGGCCCTTCTTGTCCCTCTTGTGAATGGCCACCCCGACCTCGGCCTTCGGGAGCTCAAAGTGGCCGGGCCGGAGCGGCAGGGCCTCCCTCACCGCCTTACTTCCCAATGGCCTGAGCTTCGCCTCCTCCGCCGCCTTGCGCATCTCCGCCAGTGGGGCGAGGTCGTAACGGTTGCTCTCGCTCACGTCGCTCCGCAGGTGGCCGTCCCCAGCGATCGTGGAGTACACAAAATACTCCGCTTTTCCCACCTTTTTCGGAGGCGCCCACTTGGTCTCCGCGAGGTTGTCGTACAGCGTCCGCAGGTTGTAGTGCTCCAGCAGGTCTGACTTGAAGTTCGGGCCCTCTTTCGGCTCCTCCTCCCCACCACCGACCACCCCGCCCAGGAACTCAAAGGGGAGGGGGGACGCCATCGCGCCCGATTTTGGCTAAACTGAACGTCTGAAAAACCTTGGAGCCGAGCCTCTCTATTTTGCGAAAAGGAACGTCTCTGACCAAAAGAGAGAGAATGAGGACGAAGAGAGAAAATAATGGTGGGAGTGCATCACAAGCTTGGGATCGCAGAGCGACAAGGTTTGCCTTCAAAAGTAGAAGTCACTATACTCCACGTCGCTCTAATCCTCTTGCTGGTCGATCCAATCGATGACGTGCTCATGGCCATACATCGGGTCCTGAGAACGTAACCAATTCAAAACGTCCAGGTGCCCTCCATCCGCCGCCAAATAATAAGTCCACTCACCCAAAGGGCAAGGCGGGTCCTGAGAGCGTGCCCACTTCAAAACTTCAAGGTGCCCTTTCTCCGCCGCACAAGCACAAGTCCGCCCTTCCCAAGGGCAAGGCGGGTCCTGACCTCGCAAAAACTTCAAAACTTCAAGATGCCCTCCCCCCGCCGCAGAATTACAAGTCCACGCATCCCAAGGGCAAGGCGGGTCCTGAGAACGCGCCCACTTCAAAATTTCCAGATGCCCTCCCCCCGCCGCCCCTACACTAGTCCGGTAATCCCAAGGGCAAGGCGGGTCCAGACCTCTCAGAAACTTCAAAGCTTCCAAATGCCCTCCCTGCGCTGCCGTGGCACATGCCTCCTTAATGAAGTTGTAGCCCTTTCCACCCACGTACTTCAAAACCTCAACACTGCCGCCCTGCCCCGCAAACCTGCCTGTTCTCCAGCTCAGCTTCCACCCCTTCTCCTCCACCAGCCACCCCAAGATCTCGACGCTGCCCTGGAGCGCCGCGTAGTTCAACAGGACGCCCTCGTACAACGCTCCCTTGACCTTCTTCGCTGACCAATAATCCTCAAAGTCCGGCAGGATCTCGAAGGTGTCGCAGACCCAGCGAAACCAATCCAAGGTGTGTGGCGCCATCTTCCCTCTCTTCCGCAGATCGAGGAGCCGGTCTTCGGTGAAGTTCGTCTCCACCTTCTTCCCGAGGTCCTTCTGCTTCTCTCGGAAGAACCTGCAGGTCATGGCAAAGGCGAGCAGGTCGTTCTGGTGCAGGTTCTCGTCGACGATCTTCTGCCAAAGCTCGGGAGGAAGGCGCCTTAAGAGCTTCTCGTTCTTGGCCTCGAAATCATCGCACAAGTTCAACAACTCCTCCTTTGCGCGCGCGTCGACCTTTCCCTTCGCGCTCGCCTTCTCCAACAGACGAACGACCTCCTCCTTCCTTCGCACGAGAGGGTCCTCTTCCTCTTTGGCTTCGTCCACCTTGGCGCGCTTCGCCGAGGGCTCGCCCGTGCCAGCCACCATCCCGTCGACTCGGCGCCGTCCCCGGTCCCGACCACGACCGTCGCTCGCCTCGTCACCCCCCTCGTTCCCCCGCTGGTCGTCGGGTTGCCTCTCTCGTTCGCTGCTGGGGGGTCCAGCTGGATGAAGTGCATGCACTGCGCAGGAGCCAAGGGGGTTGGCGATTCGGTTCGCCTGGGTAGGCGATGGCGGGCGATGGTGCCAAGCGGAAGCGCGGCGAGGAGGAGGAGGACGAGATGGATCTGGTTGCCAAGAGGAGGCAGAGAATGCTGGCCTGGCAGGAGCAGAGGAAGAAGAAGAGGCTCGAGTCGGAGGGCGGCGTTGTTGTCGGCGACCACACCCAGCCCAACGCTCCCCCCTCCACACTCCAGTGGCGCCTGGACGACGACGACGACGACGACGACGACGACGATGTTGATGACAAGGGAAAGGACGGAGAAGCGAACGCGACTAGGTCCGGCGACAGCGATGACGACGGGGTCGATCCACTGGACGCGTTCATGGCTGCGGAGGTCCTCCCGGAGGTGGATAGGCTGAGAAGGGAGGAGGAGGAGAAGCAGAAGGAGGTGGTCGAGGTCGAGACGCGGGGCTCCGGTGGGGCCGGCGGGGCTTCCGGATCGTCCGATGCCAAGGCGGCGAGCGCCCCAAGCAAGCCCAAGAAGACTCGGAGGTACGCTTCGTACTACGACAGCAGTGACGACAGCGGTTTGGAGGAGGGCGAAGAGGAGAGCGCCTCGGAGGACGATGAGGAGTGGGCGAAGAGGGTGGTGAGTGGCAAGGGGTCCAAGCTGGAGAAGTTGGTCGTCGTGGACCACTCAAAGATAGACTATGAGCCCTTCAGGAAGAACTTCTTCATCGAGAGCCCGGAGATTGCGAAGATGACCGAGGCGGAGGTTGCCAAGCTTCGCAAGGACCTGGGAAATGTGAAAGTCAGAGGGAAGGACGTGCCGAGGCCGATCAAGGGCTGGCACCAGTGCGGTCTGAGCTCCCGGGTGCTTCAGACCATCGCGGCGCTAGGCTTCGAGACCCCCATGCCGATCCAGGCCCAGGCCCTTCCCATCACAATGCAGGGCAGGGACTGCATCGGGATCGCCAAGACAGGGAGCGGCAAGACCATGGCGTTCGTGCTCCCCATGATCCGGCACATCAAGGACCAACCGGCTCTGAGGCCGGGGGACGGTCCCGTCGCGCTGGTGATGGCGCCCACCAGGGAGCTCGTGCAGCAGATTGGCAAGGACGTCAAGAGGTTCGCCAAGTCAGCTGGCATCAGGCTCGTTTGCGTCTATGGCGGCTCTGGGGTATCCGACCAGATCTCCGCCCTGAAGCGAGGCGCGGAGGTCGTGGTGTGCACCCCCGGCCGCATGATCGATGTGCTGGCGATGGGCTCCGGAAACAGGATCACCAACCTGCGGAGGGTGACTTACGTTGTACTGGATGAGGCAGACAGGATGTTTGACATGGGGTTCGAGCCGCAGATCAAGAGGATGCTCGGGATGGTGCGGCCGGACAGGCAGACGGTGATGTTCTCCGCGACCTTTCCGAGGCAGGTGGAATCCCTGGCGAGGTTGGCGCTCACGGACCCGGTGGAGGTCCTGTGCGGCGGCAGGTCAGTTGTAAACCAAGACATCGACCAGATCGTTGAAATCAGGCCGGAGGATCAGCGGTTCCTGAGGCTCCTGGAGCTGTTGGGCGTGTGGTACGAGCGGGGTAAGGTCGTCGTCTTCGTCTCCTCGCAGGACAGGTGTGACAACCTGTTCAGGGACCTGCTCAGGTCCGGCTACCCTTGCATGAGCTTGCACGGCGGTAAGGACCAGAGCGACCGGGAGAGCACGATCGCTGACTTCAAGGGGGACGTCTGCGGTCTGCTGGTGGCCACGTCGGTCGCTGCGAGGGGCCTCGATGTCAAGGAGCTCAAGCTGGTAGTGAACTACGACTGCCCCAACCACCATGAGGATTACGTGCACAGGGTGGGCAGGACGGGCAGGGCGGGCAACAAGGGAACGGCTGTGACCTTCATCGCGCCAGACGAGGAGAAGTTCGCGCCCGACCTGGTGAAGGCCCTGGAGGAGAGCGGGAGGACGGTTCCCGTCGCCCTGAGGGAGATGGCTGAGGACTTTGGGGCGAAGCTGGGGAAGGGGCTGACCCAAGCCCACGGGAGCGGGTTTGGGGGGTCAGGGTTCAAATTCGACGAGGAGGAGGAGGAGACGAAGAAGAGGGCGAGGAGGGCGGTGCAGAGGCAGTTCGGCGGGGGCGCCAACGACTCCGACGGGGAGGGGGGCGAGGGGGGCGGGGACGAAGACGAAGACGACGACATCAAGGTCACCACCAAGACAGGGGCCGAGCTCCCCAAGCCGCCACAAGAGAGGGAGAAGGAGAAGCCCGCCCCTCCGGAGGCGGCCCAGGGGCCCCAAGGACAGAGGCAGGGAGTTGGGCGAAGGGACGCCGCCCCTCAGTCCGAGGCACCAGGCAGGGAGGCCCTGCTGGCGGCGGCACGCGCCGTCGCGCGACAGATTGAGGCCGAGGCCGGCTACCAGGGCGGCGCTGCGACCTCCTCTGCGCTCCCGACCACGCGCCCCGCCCTCGGCGCGCCCTCCTTCTCCGGGGCCGCCCCCGAGGCCCACTACAGCACAGAGATCGAGATCAACGACTTCCCCCAGAAGGCGAGGTGGCAAGTCACGCAGAGGGAGACCATGTTTCGGCTGCAGGAGGAGCACGATGTGGCCATCACCAACAAGGGGGTGTACGTGGCGCCGGGGAGGCAGGCCCCCGCCGGGGAGCGGAAGCTCTACCTCCTGGTCGAGGGCCCCACGGAGAGGGGGGTGAAGCAGTGCAAGGCAGAGATGAAGAGGATCATCAAGGAGGCCACGGAGAGGGCCATGGTCAGCGGCAGGTACCAGATCTAGAGGCGGGCGAGGAGGTGGAAAAATGGATGTTATCTACATGGATGGTAAAAATGTGTTCTCGAAGTGGGGGGTTGCCCCCCTCTCCCGCCGTCTACCTATCTCTTCATCTCAGGCCCTCTTGGAGTACCCCAAGAAACCTGCGACTGCGCCGGCGCACATGACTGCAAAGGTGCCGGCGACCAGAGGGACCGACTCCACCACGGCCGCCACCCGACCCGCCCCTTGGAAGAGGGCCCTCGGATCGGTCAGCGCGGAGAGGGCGCCGCCCTTGGATCCGTCACGGTTTCCCGTCGCGTCGTCGAACGAGGCCTCGAGCTGCTCTGCGGGCAGAACGAGGTAGGCCCCCCTCGAGTCGAGGGGGAGCTGGAAGTGCGGCGAGAGCTTTCCGCCCTGGAGGATGGGGTTGTACGCCCCGCCGACCGGGCCGTTGCCCTCGCCCTCATCAGGTCCGGCGGAGGCCGGGGCAGCAGCAGGGGCAGGAAGAACCCTTGTGCTTCCCTTGTTGCCCTTCTTGGACAAACCCCTACTCCTCTTCTTCTTCCCGCCGCCGCCCCCGGCCTTCCTCGAGAAGAGAGACTTCACGCCGCCCCCTCCCGCGTCGCCCTTCTTCGCGTCCATCGCCTCACACCGCTCGTACAACACACACAAGAAGCGCACTGCCCTACCTTACGGGACTGGGTTTTTTCGGGGGTTCCGCTGGGCGGTTAGGATCCCCACCCACCTCCGCGAGGTTCTCAAAAAGCCAATACCGAGTGTACCCGTTACACTCCATTTTGTCGTAACGCCCCCCCCCCCCTCAGCCGCAGGAGGGGAACCATATCCGCTCACCAGGCAAAAAAGAGAGAGAGAGAGAGAGAGAGAGAGCGGCGGAAGGTAAATACGACGAAGAGCATTTTATCATCATGTCTGGGAGGACAACCATGACGACTATGACGAACAGAGGTCACGACCTGTCGAGGGTCGAAGGCGTGCAGGATCACATCGACACCATCCTGCTGGGCAACAACAAGGGAAAGCCGAAGACGAAGATTATCTGCACGCTGGGGCCGGAGTCGAGGAGCGTGGAGGTCCTTGAGGAGCTGTTGCGCGCGGGCATGTCGGTCGCCAGGTTCAACTTCTCGCACGGCACCCACGAGTATCACCAGGGAACGCTGGACAACCTCAACAAGGCCATGTGCAACACCAGGACGATGTGCGCCGTGATGCTGGACACGAAGGGGCCCGAGATTAGGACGGGATTCCTGAAGGGCGGCGAGCCGGTCAGGCTGACCAAGGGCCAGGAGGTGACGGTCACGACGGACTACGAGCGCAAGGGCGATTCTGACACCATCGCTCTGAGCTACAAGTCCTTGGCGAGGGACGTCAAGCCCGGCAGCCAGATTCTCATCGCGGACGGCTCCATCGTGCTCGAGGTCCTGTCGTGCGACCTGCAGGCCAGTGAGGTCAGGTGCAGGTGCAAGAACACCGCCACCCTAGGAGAGAGGAAGAACTGCAACTTGCCCGGCGTCAACGTCGACTTGCCCACCCTCACAGAGAAGGACCTCACGGACATCTTGCAGTGGGGTGTTCCCAACGACATTGACTTCATCGCCGCTTCGTTTGTGCGCAAGGCGGAGGACTTGGACAACATTCGCCAGGAGATCATGGCGGCAACAGGGAGGCCCACGGACATCAAGATCATCTCCAAGATCGAGAACCAGGAGGGCCTGGTGAACTTTGACGAGATCCTGGAGAAGACAGACGCCATCATGGTGGCGAGGGGAGGTGAGTGAGGCCAAAAGAACGAAAGGGAAAGAAAAGAAATAGTCTTTGTGTTTTTTACGTGCGCCTGTGGTTTCCCCACACCCTCATGCTGACGCGGAGAGCAACCCTCGCCGTCCCAGACCTCGGAATGGAAATTCCTACCGAGCAGATATGCATCGCGCAGAAGCTTATGATCCAGAAGTGCAACAAAAGGGGGAAGCCCGTGGTGACTGCGACGCAGATGCTTGAGTCCATGGTGAAGAACCCCTCGCCGACAAGGGCCGAGGCCACTGACGTCGCCAACGCGGTGATCGACGGAACAGACTGCGTCATGCTCTCGGGGGAGACGGCGGCGGGGTCCTTTCCCGTGGGAGCCGTATCAGTCATGTCGAGGATCTGCTGCGAGGCGGAGTCCTACCTGGACTACTACGCGATCTTCAAGTCCATGATGAAGCAGGCCCCCGTGCCCATGAGCCCCCTGGAGTCCCTCGCCTCAACCGCGGTTAGGACAGCTCACAAGGTTGAGGCCCAGATGATCATCGTCATCACTAAGGAGGGCACAACAGCGAGGATGGTCTCCAAGTACCGCCCTTCCATGCCCATCCTCGCCGTCGCCGTGCCCGTGCTGTCCTCCAACCAATTGACCTGGGTGTGCAGTAGCGAGAAGCCCGCGAGACAGACGCTGCTCACCAGGGGAATCATCCCCATGCTGGCGGAGGCCTCTACGATAAACGACCCGGCGGACAGCTCGGACGAAATGGTCGACATCCTGAGCAACGCGATCGGCCAGGCAAAGGCCGCTGGGTACTGCTCGACAGGCGGCACAGTGGTGGCGCTCCACAAGGTGGGTCCGGCCAGCCTCATCAAAATCGTGAACGTGCACTGAGGAGGCGAGAGGCAGGCGAGAGGCAGGCGAGAGGGAGAGAGTGCAAGAGCGAAATGGAAGGGGGGCCGCTGCCAGCAGGCAGGCCACCTAATGTGTTTACCCCAACGTTATCCGTGGTGGTTTTGGGTCTATCCTCCCCACTCATCCTCCGCGCTATTCCCAGACACACGCCCTCCCTGCCTCGCGGGGCGGGGGTCACAGGAGCTGCGACCCTATCACCAGTGCCGCCGCGGGCACCGTGATGTTGTCGTCCAGCGCCCTGTTCACAGGGAGGCTCTCGAGCACGGAGCATAAAACGCAGATGAGGAGGACCCGGGCCGCCCCGGCCGCGTCCTGCGGGTCCACCAGCCCAAACGAAGCGAATAGGGCGAGGAGGATCTCGGAGAGCGCGAAGCTCCCTGCCAGCATCGCGCCACTCCCGGCCCAAGACTTGGACTTGTTGTAGAAGAGGGCGTTTCCTCGACCCAGCCTCCTGCCTACGATGTCCGCCAGGCCATCTCCGGCGCACATAATCGACAGCGCCACGATCCCGGCGGGACGCCTCCAGAACCACACCGTCACGAGGGTCAGGACGCACGTGTAGTAGAACGGTCCCTTCAGGAGCTCAGTCCTATCGCCCTCGCGGCTCACCGCTTTGACAGCCGCGGCGTCCGTAACGGCCCCGCTCCCGATCAGGAATAGCCGCAGACCGTTCACAAACGGGATGACTGCCGCGAGTAGCCTGACGTACTCCGACTGCGTGTAGAAGAGCCAGCTCAGCACGAACAGAGGTCCACATGTCGTGTGGATGAGCTTCCGGCTGAGATTCTTCTCGATCAGGTCCCTCTCCGCCAAAGAGTCGAAGGTCTTTACCACCGCCGTCGAGCCGATGAGGGCGCACAGCGTCACGTACACGTCCAGCGGCTGCACCGTACCGAGCAACATCGGGTCAGCCGCCGCAGCTGGAAGGGCGTGTCGTCTCGTGACGACCTTGGGGTTCCTCGACCCTGCGACCTTCACAGCGCACGGCCTACCTAGGCCGGAGGCCTCAGGGCCAATTCGACGTCCCTCGAAACCCCTCCTTCCGAGTGCCGAGGCAGCCATGCCCCACCCAAAGGCGGTCGAGCTCCCCCAACCCAATCTCGAGATCGGAACGCGATCAGATCGGAATTTTGCAACTTTTCTGCTGGAAATGTCCCACTCTGGTCTTGTCATCGCAAACCTCGAAATCCGTTTCCGGAAACGGCTCCTAAACCTAGGTTCTCCGCGGCGCGCCCGCGAGTGAAAGACCAGGCAGTGGGGAGCGCGTGCGTCTGTCGTGCCTCTGTGAGTGGGGAGTTGTTTTGTCGGGCCGTCTTGGCGGAGGAGACGCGTACTGAAGGTGGGTTGGTTGAAGGTTGAAAGAAACCCGCGCCGCGCGCAGGCCCCCCTCCTCGACCCCCTCCTCCTTTTTTTTTTTTGCCTTCCCTCGGTCCCCGGGCCGGCTTGTGAGGCCTCCCGCGCCATGCGACTGACTGACCTGAGTGAAGCCGGAATCTGGCGGCGGCGCTCTCTCAGTACCCTCTGCAAAGACTTCAAGCCCGTCGGCGGCGAGTGCGCGCGCAGGCGGCACTGAGATAGAGCGGAGGCGTCGTTCTTCAAGAACATGGGAAACTGTTTCGGTGCGGAGTCCACATCCGTCGAAGCAGAGATGGGGAAAGCCCAGAGCAAGAGCTCCGGGGGGGGGTCGACGTTCGTCAGCGGTCTGCGTAGCAGGACCAAGTCCGGAAAGAAGGAATCCTCCAGTGAGTCCACCGGCTTTCCTTCAGATATATTCTCCGAGAACTTGTCTAATGACAGGGCTAAGAAGATAAAGATCGATCCCAGCCAGATCGACTTTGGGTTCCAGAGGCAGTTCCACGATGAATACGAGGTCACGAAGCTCCTGGGCAAGGGAGCCTTCGCCTCCGCGTATCAGGTCTCGCCTCGCGAGACCTCCCGATTCTACGGGAGGTACGACCTCGCTGTCAAGGTCATCAGCAAAACCAGCCTGAAGACCGTGCAGGTAAGAGAAGATATAGAAATGGGCGTGCCCTGCGCTCTTGTCTTTTTCCATCGCCTGATGCATACTCTCACTGTGCCTGCCTTCTCGGCCCCCTCCTCGGTTTGCTCCGGTTGGTGCTGCTGCTGCCTTTTTTTTTTTTTTTTCAGGACGGGAGGGGGCTGAAGCCAGAGATAAACATATTGAAAACGGGGGGGGGCAGCATTAACATGGTCCATGTATACGACTGCTATGAGAGCAAGAATCACGTGTATATTCTTATGGAGCTCTGCAGCGGGGGTAATCTCTTCGAGAAAATCTCAAAGGGCAATCCCTATACAGAGAAGATGGCCGCAGTACTAATGGGGGACATCCTTAGGGTAGCGGAGCAGTGCCACAGCAGGGGAATCATCCATAGGTGGGCAAAGAAGAAGCGCAATTAGTGTTCCCTTGCGTTGGGCCAGTACGGTTTCCCCTGACTCTTTCTTTTTTTCTTTGTGTTAAAAATAGGGACATCAAACCAGAGAACTTTTTGTTTGGTAACAAGCTAATGGGAGCGCCGTTAAAGATGACTGACTTTGGTCTCGCTGACTACTGCAAGCCCACCACCAAGCTCATGGAGATCAGTGGCACCCCATACTACATTGCGCCGGAGGTGATCAGGCAGAACTATTCACTCAAAGCTGATGTGTGGAGCTGCGGTGTGGTTCTGTACGTGCTGCTTACGGGAAAGACGCCCTTCCACCGGGAGGATGACCGAAAGCACTCGTACAAGGTTGTGTTCAGGAGGATTCTGGAGGACACGGTAGACTTCACGAGGGACCCATGGCCAAACATCAGTGAGGACGCCAAGGACTTGTGCAGGAGGCTGCTCTGCAAAAATCCGGCAAAGAGGGTCACTGCAGTAGAGGCACTGCAGCACCCATGGATCAAGCAGGGGATGGTCCACAGTAAGGAGACGGAGGGATCCTCTAGGAACCCAAAGATCGACGCCATTGTGCAGAGACTTCAGCTCTTTGGTACCTACAGCAAGTTTAAGCAGGTCGTGCTGTACAGGATTGCAAAGGAGCTTGCCACCCCTGAGATGGAAGAGGTGAAGGCCCAGTGGGACAAAATGAACTTTGGAAATGTCGCGGAAATGGGTACAATTAGATTGCTGGATGGACTCGAGCTCGAGGGCTTCACAGTAGGTGAGGCGGAGGGCTCCGACCTCCTCAAAGCTGTGGATGTAATGGGAACAGGGAAGATGACCTTTGAAGACTATGCTGCGGCCATCTTGGACTGGAGGGAGATCACCAAGGACAAGAGATACTACCACCTGTGTCGGCAGGTCTTTGAGGACTTTGACAGGGAGAAGTGCGGTTTCATCACGAAGAGAGGTCTTAAAGAGGTGCTCCCAGGGCCTCTCTCTGACAAGGATGCAAAGAAGATGATCTCAGAGGCAGACACCAAGGGCAGCGGCAAGATTGATTTCAAGGACTTCGTCTTCTTTATTCAGGAGAAACTGGGGAGTGCTGACATGTTTGACAAGAGGCTGAGCTCGAGGTACAGGAACAGCTTCCCAAAGAGGACGAACTCGTTCCTGAGGAAGCTGAATCTCCTGCCCAAGGACGCTGCTCCTGATTCCTCAGGAGACTCCAAGAGGAGTATCTCGCCCGTGCCACCCTCAGGGGAGGACTTCAATAGGTCCTTAAGGAGGGACGAGGAAATTGAGCAGTTCAAAGAATTCTAAAATTGTTGCCCTCCATTCTAGTTCTGAGTTTATTCCATTTGCTACGTAAAAGGCTGTCATAAGGCTTTCATCATTCGGTTTGCTGGACATTCTCAATCAGCTCGTTGTGTGTGTCCAGTATGGAGGGAGGGATGAGGTCAATTACCGGGTGCTACCAACACCCAAGTGTCTGCCACACACTCACAATTGAGTAAGCTATTGGCTATTTTTTGGATCCATTCTT
>Ga0160423_10001432_pt1 | contig 19949 bp, 19 predicted proteins | sample CRUFie14St8metaG_FD_108191 | JGI IMG/M metagenome (GOLD analysis project Ga0160423, IMG submission 108191) | Marine microbial communities from the Costa Rica Dome - CRUD Field 142mm St8 metaG | ecosystem: Environmental > Aquatic > Marine > Oceanic > Photic zone | place: Costa Rica: the Eastern... | reverse complement strand
TGGGTTGAGGAGGTGTATCAACATTGCGCTAAATGTTGCATACAACCCATAAAAAGGCGACGTTTTTCAATCGTTTCACTGGTGCTGCAGTAACATTCTTGGAGTATTTTGAATGTAATTTACGCTTCTGCGTATGCTTGGATCTGGCCAATAATTTCGTCGTCTTCTATTTTGGTATGATTAGTAATATATTTCCACATATTGGCAATAAACTGATGGTTTTTGAAACAATACTTTCCTGAATTATGCCAGAGGTTAGTTTATTTACCGTCTTTCTAACTTTATTTGAAATGACTAAACCTCTGAAGGAAGTAATTCAGGGCAGCGCTACCCTGTTGAAGATCGCTGAGAAACCTCTCGGAATCGGTCTTTCAATCGGGTTGGCAGTAGGTGCTGCGAATACCTACATTCTCGGAATACCATTGTGGTTATCTCTTTCTGGAGGGGCGATTTTAGGGCTAGGCGTTTGCCTAATCGCTGCTCCAGGAATGAAATCGGAATTGAAGGCTCGAAGAGAAGCCGAAGCGCGCAGAAAAATGGCGCTACGAGCTAAGGCTAGGACAGCCAGTGCGTTTACCGCCTTCGAATAATCGCTAATCTACATCAAAGGGAGTTGATTGCTTCTTCGTGGTGCTTCAACAAGTTTCGTAGTTTGACCTTCATTGAAGGGGTCATCATATCGTTGTCAACAGACCATTCCTCTGGGTCTAGGATGATGTTGCGAGCAACTTCGTATCCCTTCCACTTTGGTTCAAGCATGTTGTTCTTGGTTAGGTTAGCGAGTAGCCAAGACTTGACTCCATCATCATCACACATTGCTGCATTGTCTGCAGGAACAGAGACACCATCGGCGCTTGCAGCGCTACGTAGTGCATCTAGTGATGGGTGAACGATTAGGAAAGTGTTCTTCCTGTCCTTACCATCTAAAACTGCCTGCTCAACAAGAGGACTTAGTTTCAGATTCTCTTCAAGAGGAGCTGGAGAAACATACTTTCCATTTTCTAACTTGAATTGGCTCTTTACACGTCCTGTGATAGACAGGTATCCGTCTACCATCTTACCTAGGTCACCAGTTCTGAATCCACCATCCTCAGTCATTACTTCAGCGGTAGCTTCAGGTAGGTTCCAGTATCCTTGCATGACGTTTGGTCCGTAAACAATGACTTCTCCTTCATCAGGTCGGTCTGGATCATCCCAAGCATCCTTGTCGATTTCAACACGAACACCGTTAGCAGGCATACCTACTGTATTGAGGCGAGACATTCCCTTGCCCATCCATCCATTGGCAGATACAAGAGGGCTGGTTTCGGTTAGACCATATCCTTCGTAGCAGTTGAATCCAACTTTCTGAACGAAAGCAGCAACGTCAGGAGATAGTGCTGCTGCACCAGACATACAGAATCTGATGTTTCCACCGAATCTTGCACGAACCTTTGACCAAACTAGCTTATCCCACTTTTTGTCCCAGAATCCCGAAGGTGCAACGGCGTCACACTCGACTCCAGCATTTGCGATTCTCTTAGCAGCAGCCTTTTGTGCCTTACCAACAAAGAATTTCTTCAGACCAGTTGCACTTTCAAACTGACTGTTAACACGGTCGTAGAATTTGTTCCACACACGTGGTACAGCCAAAAGAGCAGCAGGCTTGATTTCGATACATTCGTCTGCGATCTTAGTTAGGTCAGAAATGAGGTTGATGTGAACTCCCATTCTGATCATCCAATGCAAATCGAAGGTAGAACCGAAAGAGTGAGCCCATGGTAGGAACGCAGCGTTCTTATCTCCTGGATACAACTCGAATACACCTTGTACACATAGAACGTTAGATAGTGTGTTCCAGTTGGATAGCATTACTCCCTTTGGATTTCCTGTAGTTCCAGATGTGTAAATCAGAGTTGATAATGCGCTTGGATCATCTGCGATTTCCTCCAGATCAGCACTTGCCCTTCCTTCTTGAGTGAATTCCATCCAAGAACGGACTTCAACACCTTCTGGAGGTAACTGGTTTGCAGGTTCATCTCCTAGCAGGATGACTCCCGATGTAGGCCATCCATCATCAGGAAGTGCTCCGCACAATTTGTCTAGAACTTCTGTGTTTGCAACTGCTACAACCTTGGGTGTTGCATCAGCAATGATGTATGCCCAGTCCTTTCCGTGCTGGTGAGTATACATTGCAGTGTAAGCAGCTCCAAGTGCATTTGCTCCATACGACAAAGCAGCCCACTGTACAGAGTTGTCAATGATGATTGCTACGCGGTCGCCCTTTTCGACACCAATATTTCGCAATCCCTTTGCAACTTGGGTTGCTAGGTCTCCAAATTGGTTGTATGAAAGGTGCTTTCTCGGTTCTCCAGGGCCTGGTATATATCCTATGCAGGGTTCCTCTCCAAATCTGTCTTGTGAAACCATCAACATTTGGTATAAGGTACGTGGATCGTCTCCTTCTGGTTTTACCCATTGTCTGTCTGAAGGTTGTCTTGGCCAAGCCATTTCTTTCTGTGGCATGTTTTGGACAGAATAGGTATGCATTATGAAGTCTCTGCCAGTAATATGTTTGTAACATTCTCTCGCCAGTCAGCCCCATCATTACGATTTGCAAGGGGGGAAGCCGGTGAAGGATGCCAACAAGTAGTAATTTCCAAATCTAAGTCTTTTAGGGCTAGCAGCGCTCTTTTTTCTGCATATTTCCCAACGCCAATTACCCGCCTAATTCCAAGTTCAATAACAACTTCTCTCAGGTGTTCATCACATGCTTTTAGCAACTTTTTGAGAGCAGACCCGCTAATTTTGTCCGGCGTGATATTTTTTCCGGTTTCGCCAAGCAATAATAGCGGGCAATGATTAACCAAAAACACGTTTTTGTGAATCTCTTCTGGAGTTTTCCATATATCTCTCAGGAGACCCCATAGCCTAGTTCCGCTGATTTCTTGGCGCTCAAAATCAAGACCCAGAACGGGTCGTTTGGGATGACGTCCTTCTGGATCTCTCACATTACCTGAAATTTTCAAAAAATCTTTGGCGATCTGGGTAGCCCCGAAAGGCACACCACACTGTGCCATTCCGTAAGGACCAGGATTCATCCCAAGAAGGAGGGTTTTAGCCCCTAATCCTGAATATTGTTTCAGATATGATTCATGGTACTCCCACGCATAATTCAGCGGATTTGTTACATGTGCTAAACTAGTCTGACGGAGAATAGATTTAGTCAGGGAGTCGCATTTTTCAGACAATTTTTTCGCTGATTCAATGACTCCCATGAAGTATGTTGAGTGCCTTGTGGTGAAAAACCACTCGCCTGAACCGGTGTAGTTTACAACACCTAATTTGTGATGTGATTACACACATATACTCAAATACACAACAACCCGGAGTATGGATGATGGGAGCGAAAGTCGGTATAGACGATATGGCCTTACATTTCCCTAGGTTATACATGGATATGGAGGACTTCGCAGAGATGCGAGGGGCCGATTACGGTAAGCTGAACAAAGGCCTAGGATTAGCAGCGATGGCTATTCCTGATGTTCATGAAGATACTGCTACAATGGGAGCAAACGCTGTTTGCAGATTGATAGATAGGAATGGGATAAATCCTCGCAAAATCGGTAGGATTTACCTAGGTACTGAATCTGCACTCGATGGTGCTAAGCCCACAGCTACATACATCGTAGACATGCTCACTCACCGTTATGGTGATCGATTTGGAGAAGACTGCTTCAGGGGATGTGACGTGGTTGACATGACATTCGCATGTATTGGTGCAGTAGATGCTCTACACAACACACTCGACTGGGTTGCAAGAGGCGGAGAAGAAGACGATCGAATGGGAATTGTTGTTTTCTCTGACAATGCAAAATACGATCTTGAATCTTCAGGCGAGTATACCCAAGGAGCAGGTGGAGGTGCACTATTGGTTAGGCACAATCCCCGATTGATTGTTGTACCAGACCGATGGGGAGTATCAACAACTCCAGTTCACGACTTCTTCAAGCCAAGGAGAGAAGTATCAATTCAAAGCGTGATAAACCACGTTTTGCAACTTGCGGCCGAAGCAGGGGCAACGATTAGAGACGGAATGGCTGAAGCCATGATTAAACACCTTCCAGAATCAACTGTGCGCAGACTTGGTATCTTTGCACACGGTGAAGAGAATGTCAAGGTACACAGAGATGAGCCAGTGTTCGATGGTCAATTCTCCAATCGATGCTATCGTGAAGCAGTAAAGCAGGCTTTCACTCATTTCACTGAGAAGGCAATCTCCCAAGGAAGGTTTGATCCATCAATAGATGATACCCTCACTGAACAATGGGCTAGAATTATCATGCACTTGCCATATGCTTTCCAAGCAAAGCGAATGTTCCCAGATGTATTCAGACATGACAGGCAACACCTTGATTCTTGGAAGCACGTTGAAGCAGAAATAGGAAGCGTTCCTACTGAAGCAGATTTCGAGACACCAGAAGATTGGGAGAAAGCAATGGACGGATATCGCCGTGCAATTTCTAAGACTGAGGCATTCAAGCAATTCGTTGAAGACAGAATCGAGAAGGGTCAGAGAGCTTCTTCGCTTATCGGAAATCAGTACACTGGTTCGATTTTCCTCGCTTTAATGTCTACATTTGAAGCAGATTACGAAGAGAACGCAAACCTCGACAATGTAACATTTGGACTCTGTGGTTACGGGTCTGGTGCTAAGGCTAAGGTTTTCGAAGCTGAAGTACAGCCAACATGGAGAGAAATCGCAAGCCGCTGGAATCTATTTGAGAGACTCGAAGGTAGAATCGCAATCGATCGTGTGACCTATGAAGCACTTCACAAGGGTCTTGCCAAAGAATCCATCATCACTCCAAAGGGAGAATTCGCACTTGTCGAAGTTGGAGACGAAGGCGTCGAAGAAGGAATGCGAACCTATGCTTGGGTTGGCGAGTAACTAACAGAGAATCTTAGTGATATCTACTATATTTGGGATCTGAACCCCGGCGGTTTCGAACCAATCATCGATATTTTCTATTGTGCGATTTTTGGAAATTGCTTTGGCTCTAGCACTGATTAGGTTCCATGCACCTTTAGCGGAGATTCCAGGAATTGCTGCTAGTTGTTTCTCGCTCACTTTACGCCAATCAAGACCCGTTTCAATTCCAGTGATTGAGCGAGCACCGTGTCCTGTCACCATGATGCTACTGTAGGTTTCAAGCGGTGCCATGTAATTCATTCCAACAAGTATTGGATAAGCACCGATTTGTCGACCGAATGTAATTCCTGCTTTACCGTGTACATCAAAAGATCGAGCCTCAGGTTCCAAGTGCCTTGGAAGGCGAGTTCGTCCTTCATGAGATTCCCACCAAACATCATTGAGAATAGTACCAGTGGGAAGCATTTCTTCTAGCAGAGGTCCATCGAATTCGTCTCGAACCGTTTTCTTGAATGATTTGAAATCATTGTCATCAATTTCTTGGAAACCCTTCCCTTCAACTTGACGAATGTTGACTCTGCGAATCATGTGTCCCTCATCCTTCAGTTCATTCAACAACTTGAGATTGATATCGTAAGTAGCACTGGTTTCACCATTTAGTCCGGCGATGAAATTCAGTCCGGGTAGCAGTTTAGGCAAACCTCTCTCACCACGGGCATTACCATGTTTATTGATTAGAGCAATAGCAGATTTCAGTTGTGCAGAATCACAGTTTAGCCAGTTTGCTTCATGCACATTAGGATCTGCAGACTCAAGACCAAATGATAGTACTGCGCCATCGGATAGAGTTTCTACGAGGGTCTTTGTGATCTCTTCAGACTCCTCTAGATGTTCTGCAATAATCGAAGGGTTTCCATTGTCAGTATGTAGAATTCCCAGTCTTTCATCATCTCGTAAACCATGCAGCAATTTTGCTATTGGTTCTGGATCCGGACGAGGATATTCCATATCCAACACACCCTCTGCAAGGTAGGTGTAAGTATCAGTCATCCCCCCAAGCCTGACATGTTCTACCCCCATGTCATGAGCGATTGACACTTCCTGAATTATATCTTCAGGGCTACGCCAAATTGGGACTCCCTTTTTTGGCTCTATACAGAATTTACATCCTCTCTTGAAGCGCACACATCCTTGGTATACCTCGACTTCATAAGTCAGTGGTCCATCCAAATCAGGGTTTTTTGTTACAGCCTTTGAGCGTGCTCCGGCATGAGCCCAAGATGTCCACTCATCTGCGGTTCTTCGCTTGTGCTTCCACTCGTTGTTAGATAGGAAATATGACAGGGTTGCATCTGTATCTTGTAGCGCTAAGAATAGGTTGCGTTTCAATGGACTCCAACCTTGTTGTTTCCAACCTCTAATCGCCCAACCTCCACACAAAATTGGTACCTCTTCAGATATACCTGAGATTATTTCTTTTGTTTCACGTAAAGAAATTGGTGTTCCACGAAGGTATTTTCCGGGCACAATAGCACCTGCTAAAACAACAACACCTAAGCGGTTCTCGAGAGAAGGGGGGTTGATTCGATAAGAATCAATTGGGCAGTATTCATATGAAATTCCTTTTTCTTCTAAAACTCCACAAACGTATCTGATGTGGAATCCGACATAGGGTGGAACGCCGAAAGCCGCTGGCTCATCTTCGTAACCGTCTATTATGAGCCAGGAGGCATCCTGGGACTCACTCATGTTTCCACCTCATTCCTTTTTAGGACGTCGACGCTTCTTTTTGGCGTCTTCTTCCTCTTCAGCGAGTGCACGCAACTCACGAGCTGATTTACCACCCGAATTGTTACCTTTCTTATCCCTGTTTTGAGGCTTAGAAACATCCACCTTGATGTTACGGCCCATGAAGTCGGTTCCGTTGAGTTTACCAACAACATCCTCACCCTTTGATTCGGGTTGAATTGTTACGAATGCGAATGCCTTCTTACGACCAGATCTGTCGGTCGCCCACTGCACGTGAACCTTGTCACAATGTTCCTTGAATAGAGCAGTCAAGTCGTCCTCTGTTGCCTTAAATGGTAGATTGCCGACATACAGCCTCGCGCCTTCTGGGCGGGATCGTTTTGGCTTCTCATCTCTAGGAGCGTCTGCGTCTCTAACACCAATTCTGCGGCCCTTTATTTTCTGACCATCCAATGCAGCAATAGCTGCATCGGCCATATTTTTGGATTCGAATGTGATGAAACCAAATCCACGAAGGTTACCTTCATCATCTCGCATTAGTGCGAAGTCTGTGACCTTTCCATGTTTCTTGAACATGTCACGAACATCGTTTTCCTCAACATCTCTGGAGAGTCCACCAACGAATAATCTGCAGCCAGGATCTGCTTTCTGTCTGCGTCCACGACCGCCTTGGCCGCCTTCCCCTTCGAATCTGAAGTAGGTACGCTCACGTCCATCTTCTCGAATATCCTCTGCGATGTATGTTGCTCGACCAGCACTTCCCTTCGAGAATAATGCTTCAGCTTCACCGCCCCATCGCTTACCAGCACCATTCAGTGCAGCTTTTCCAGCTTCGCCACCAAAATCATCTGCTAGAGCACGGAATGATCTCTCTCCGTTCGTTCGGCAAACTACGTTCCAATCACCGTTTTGCTCAGCTTCATAGGTGTCTCCACAAGAAGGGCAAAGGGCCCACAAAACACCACAATCGTCATCCTCACGCATGTCGATGCGGATTACATTGCCAGCCTCTATGACTTTAGCGCGCACGATATCACGTCGTCGCAATCCATCTGCTGTGTTGTGTAGGAACCTATCAGTGATCTTTGTAACATGGAATTGAGCATATTCTTGATCAGCCATGATTGAACGATTTGGTTTGCCTTCGACGCTCAAAATTCTGATTTCTCCAGACTTTTCGTTTAGTTTAACGACTTCGCCAATCACCATGTCCCCTACATTGACTCGTAACATTTCGTTGTGGGTATGAACGCTGATAACGCCATCAATTTCACTTACAACACCAGTCAGTAAAGCGATTAGGTTGCCATTTTCTTCTGCTGTACCCTTGCCAGGGCTGTTCTTATCTGCAGATCCTACTACAGTTCCGGGGGTGACGATTGTCGCCATAATTTCACGCTCATGTTTTGGGAATCACCCTATGGGTGACGGGAAGGGGATGGTTAAGGCGGGGGCTGTTTGCTTTTGAACCCCTATCCTCGAGTAAATCGGAAACATTTGATCTGGGTGGAACCCATTCTCGAGTTATGATGAGCATATGTCGCAGGCATTCTGAATTCACCTTCAAGGATTATTTCACCTTCAGGGAGATGTTTGGCAGAGGCGCTGTGCATCATATGTACTACTGGAGCACATGCAAGTGATGCATCGATAAAGGCACGATCTGCACCAGGGGTTTGAACTCCCCACGGCGGGTTAGTGATTACAATGTCAACCTCAGGTAATTCAATTTCACCAACCCTGCCAATTATGGTGTCTCCTATTTTTTCACAAAGTGCTGCAGCATCCCTATCACACTCAACAAATGTAACTTCTGCTCCTAATAATTGCGCACCATGCCCCAATATGCCGTTTCCAGCACCTAAATCAAGCACTTTCTTACCCTTCAATCCATCATGTGCATCTATTTGGGCTAACCAAAGTGCTGCAAGGTTTCCTTCGGTTTGATATTGCTCCAACTCAATGCTATTGCATGGATGAACCGGCAATTTTGACAAAGCGATCGCCAGATGGCGAAGTTTCATAACAATCACCAACGTTGTTGGTTTTGCTGTTGGTTGTAATTCACACGCTGCATTTGCTGTGCTTGCATTTGCTGCATTTGATAACGAATTGATTCAGCTTCCATCCTTAATCTTGCAATTAATTGTTCACCAGGTTGCTGGCCTCCACAAAACCTGCAAAACCTCGTACCATCATTTTGCATTTGTCCACATTGTACACAGAAGGCCATAATTTCCCCACTCCTAACTAATCTTTGAACCCTCGCATTCAACTGACCATCTGCATGAAGACTGGCCAAGTCTCAAAATTCTGTGCTAATGCCCTTTCTGTAATCTCTTCTAGGCGGGGGTCAGTCATCATCTCGGAAGGATCAACTCCTGCATCTAATAGCTCCTGAATCAAATCACGGAATTCTCTTTCAATAGGAGCCATTGTATCAACTTCTGGTTCACCAGTTGGCAGAGGTATACTCTCACCAGAAGTAATAGGTTCTTCTGGTTCTGGTATTTCTTCTGCTCCTGGGAGTGCAACTTGTTCTACCTCTTCACTGGATGGTAATGCGACCTGATTTACTTCTTCAGGAATCATTTCAGCAATGAAAGCCTCTTCAAGTACACTGCCTGCATCTGAAGCCTCTTCAACAGTGTCGACTTCCGGTGTTTTTTCAACCACTGGGACCTCGACAATTTCCGGTTCAGGCTTCGCAAGACCAACACCAAGAATTTCTGCTTGTTGTCTAGCTAGTTCGGCAGCCTGTCTACGTGGCAAAGAGACGAATGCTTTTCCAATTAATGCATGGACTGGATAAGGTAGGAAATATTTCTCAAGAGGTGGAAGACTAGGATGTCTGAAGCATAATATTGAATGCTTCTCAAACGGTCTTTGGTTTGGAATATCAAGAGTAAAAGGTACAGGAGCAATTTCTACAGTACTACGTAACCAGCCTTCTTGAGTAACAAGTTGTTGCATCCATGGCCCCATATCTGCATTTGAGATGTTTAAGAATTGGAAGGAGGCAGACCGAGGGTCGAATCCTTGGTCGCTGATTAGTTCTGCTTCTGCTCTTGGGCGATGAAAGATTCCCATAACAGGTTGTCCATGGTCAATCATGTCTCCATGCAACTCTAACAATTTTCTTTCCTTCCGTGGACATAGAAGCATTATTTCTAGTCTTGCAGCACTACCATCCCATATTTCCTGCCAGCGGGAATTAGCCTCGTCTTTCAATTGCTGAAAGGTCATATTCGGAATCATTGCTGTGACACCCATGCGACCACCAAGTCAGCGAGTAGAGGTTGACTATTTGGTGATGTAGGATTCTTGGACCGCAAATTCTGCCAATAGAATCACACCGCCCGCTGCGCCTCTGACAGTATTATGTGATAGAGCATCAAACCTGATAATATTGCCATTAACCCGTATATTGCCTACGGTAGTAGACATTCCATTTCCAATCCAGAGGTGTTCATTTCTAGTCGGAGAACTATCAATTATGTTGTTCACTTTTTCAGGCGATGAGGGAAGATCAAGTGTTGGTATGTTCATCAAACTAGTTACTTCTTCGATAGTGGTGTCTCTGCTAACTTCAACACCACATGTCACGAAGTGTCCGTCTTTTTCGGGTACACGATTACAGGAAGCTATTACCGGAATTTCCATTCCAAGAAGGTATTTTAATTCCGAAATAACCTTTTCTTCTTCTCCAGGTATTAACGGATTAACATTACCCGCGAGAGCATCCTCGTCGTACAGTAGTCCCCATCCAGCCCCAGATAGTGCTTGTCGAGTGTGAATTGTAATGGATACAATGCCTAGTGATTTTAGACCTATTATTGGAGTTACAACGGGTACAACAGTACAATTTGTGGCACAAGCATGTCCGTCATAACTTTGCATATCTTCTGGATTTACTTCTGGTATCACTAGCGGAATTCCTGCGATGCGGCGGAAGGCACTTGCGTTAGAAAATACGTGGATTCCTCTTGCCACTAAGGATGGTTCTACAACTTCAGCAACATTGCTTGGCAGGGCAGAAAATGCGATATCAACATCCGGAATGTCACTCATAGAACAGATAAGAATGTCATAATTTGGCCTTTGAGAACTCAAGCGCCATTCAATTTCCTCATGCATTAGTCCTACAGAATTTGGTGAACCAGCAATCGCAACAACATGGAAAAATGGATGGTCAAACAATAACTCTTGCAGCCTCTGGCCTACTAAGCCAGTAGCTCCCAGAATCACTACTTTGTACCGTCCGGTCATTGCTCCTCATGTGGGGTGGGGAAGATTCTCCTTATGATGAGTTTCCTTGCTATTGAGGATCCATCTTTGATACTACCAAGTTTTGCCTCTCCAACTCTTTTTGAGTATGTTATTGGAACATGCCTAATAGGGATGCCAAGATATGCACAGGAAGTATACATTTCCGCCTCAATCTCAAATCTCATGCTATTGAGTTGCATTTTCTGCAGAGATTCTTTTGAAAATGCCCAAAAACCACTGCACAAATCATTGATTGGCTTACCGTGCAAAGCTACTGCCAACCATGTTAGTAGCTGGTTTCCAATCCAATTAGTACTAGTCATTGCATCAGGCTTCAGGTCGCCTCGTAACCTATCTCCGATTGCAATACCAGATTTTGGAATTGAGGTAACCATACGAACAATTTCCTCGGGGTGATACGTTCCGTCACAATCCAGCATTACTAAATCATCATCTTCATATTCGAGGAATTTCTTGAATCCTTGGCGTATTCCAACACCCTTACCTTCACCCCATTGTTCGAGGATTTCGCAGCCCAGTTCATTTGCGATTTCCAGAGTGTGGTCACTTGAACCACCATCTACAACAACCACTCTAGTTGAGTAACCGATAGATTTCAATTCATCAAACGGAATCCTACTGTAGATTTCAGCTAATGCCATCTCTTCATCAAGAGTTGGCAACATGATGAATAGGTTTCGCACGGTGTTTGGAAAACGTGTCACTAGTATTGTCTTTCCCTTCATCTCATGCCACGTAGATGATTTCTATCCAATGTACCCTGATTCCGGTTTCATCGAATAGTGAGTCACCTCTTCCTGATGCACCTAGTGGATTTATCCAAAATTCAGACTCACTAGTAATCTCAATTTCAAAACCGCCACCGCCCGCGTAAGTGCAAGTATTGTACCAACCAGATCCAGTAATTTGTCTTGAGTTAACACTAGCTGAGACCTCACCAACGAACTCTGTCATTATGCATATTTCGAATGCATCAGTCTGGTTTACCTCAAATTCATGAGTTCCTTTTGTAATGTACAGTCTTTCATCACCGAGATTGAATGGATCAAGATCTCTTAATTTAGCCCAAGGATCAATCCGCATTACCTCTCCGCTGACTGGTATGAATTTGGAAATCATCATGTCATCTTCGAGGGAGTATACTGTAGAACCACCACTTGACCAAAGTTTTTCCCAATGGATTGAGGCCTGGATATATTGCATCATTACTCCTTTTGGTGATGCTATTGCATGAGTTATTCCTAGTTCTTTTAATCTTGAAATATCATCTCTGATAATCGCAGTTGTTGCTGAATTTTGGATCGAGTGTTCTTGTTTTAAAATTCCAAGCGTGGGAACAGTTGTCACTCCAATATGCTCTGGTATCGAATAAATATGACCCCAATGCTCGTTTTCAGCATAAACGATAGAACCCTCCGGGAGATTTTCTAGAGATGAAATTAGAATTTCATCACCGTCTGATAAGGCGTGTAACTCTTCATGGTGAGATAACTCAGATAGTGCGCTATGAGCGAGTCCACAAAGCAATAGCGTTGTAATCATAATCGCTCTGCCTCCGTCAGATGAAATTCCGTTTTCGACTTTTGACAATCGCATTCCAACTAAGGCCGCAAGGGGAATGTGGAATGCGTGCATACTCATCGAGTATAGAGCGTAAGAAAGCATGGATAGAATTGCAATTCCGCTGAACCCGTCAAATAAATGAACCGATGATAAAGCCCAGTTCAATGAAAACCACAATGTAAGAACCATAGCAGATTTATCACCCCGCATTGTCCATGCAGCCCATATCCCGAGAGGGAGTAGAAATCCTGCATACATTAGCATTGGCGCACCTCCTTGCCAACCGTATTCTGCAAATACAGCTTTTCCATCAAAGGCAGGGGCTAAGGCCAATACTACCAATATAATTGAAAGAATAAGTATTGTTGATTGCACTCCATCAGTAATTGAAAAATCACCCTTTGTATCAACGATTAATTGGGCAATTATTAGAGTTGAAAGATAAATTAGACCGGTAGGGTGTATCATCGCAACTATCAGTGCAGTTATTGCGACTAATTCCCATTTCAATCTCTCTCCAAACATCAGTAAAACAACAATTAATCCTAACTGGCTAGCAACAGTAGGATAGCCAGAATCAAGATTCTTTGCGAAAAGTGCGGGAGCAAGTAACATTGCCATTATCGTCCAATGGCCACAACCCATTTTTTCTCCAACAGCAGCGATACCTAGGAGTAATGCCACGAAACAGGCAGTGCCCAGCCAAAATACACTGTAATGAGAAGATCCTCCTAGCCAAGCTGCTAGCATTGGAAACGCAGGAGGATACAACCATTCGCCAACAGATGGCTCTGTAAGATTGAAACCTCCAGTACGTGATATTGAATCCGCAAGAGAGGCGAAACCAATCCAATCAACTCCCATTGGGCGCATGAATGTCAGCGGCGTAATTGCCATAATGACCGCTATTATTGTGAAAATCCAAAACCAAGAATTACGTTTAATAGTCTTAGTTTTAATTACAGGATTTATCTCAACCCTAATCGCAATTATGGCAAAAATATTTGCAAAAATGAGCATATAAGTAAGAGCATCAAGACTCAAACTAAGGATGAATGAAATTCCAGCAATCCCTAGGCATATAAGTAATCCAATAGCAGGGCTAAGCAACAATTGCCGCTTCCAGTCACCCTCGCAATCTATGCGTCTGGCGACAGCTAAGCCAGGAAGAATTGCAACTTCCAAACCCAGAGACATACAGCGGCCTTGACAATCAAGGCTTCAAACCTATTTGCGAAGAATGATGAATTAGAATCATTTCGCCATGGGTATGGCTGACGTCATTATTCTACCTGAAGAGTATTGGGTGTTTGATTTCACCAGAGGGCAAGACCCTGATTTTGATTGCCCTTTTCCATATCAAATCGGCAGGTATGATGAGATAAGGCCTGGCATGTACACTCACGAATTATTTGGCGGAGAAAGAGATCTGCATGTAGGAATAGATATCGGTGCACCAGTCGGCGAGCCTGTTCATGCTTTCTCTAAAGGCGTTGTACACTCTTTGGGGATTAATCCCGAGGACGGTTCGTACGGTCCTACAATTATTGTAAAACACGAGTTTGAAGGAAGGCCGTTGTGGGCATTATATGGCCACCTTTCTCTGGAATCACTCGAAATGGTAAAGTTAGGAATGGAAGTTGAAGAGGGGCAAATAATTGCAACTGTTGGTGATAAGAACGTCAATGGAGGTTGGGAGCCGCACCTTCATTTTCAATTATCATGGGAAGAGCCAGATGGAAATGATATGCCTGGTGTCGTGGCCAGAACAGATCGGGAATGGGCCCTAGAAAAATATCCAGACCCAAGGTTGGTTTTAGGTCCGATTTACTGATTGATTTGTGCTAAGAATTCTTTCAGAGAGATAATAGGGTCAATCGCTGATGGATCTTTGCCATGCAGTAAACCTAGCGCTATCGATAACCAATCGGTCATTATGCAGAGGTGTAGCAGGCACTCGAGTAGAGATTCTCCATCGCCATGGATTTTCCACGCCATTTCGGTTGGAGAATTAGAAACGAACCAATCAATTCTTTGTCCTACTCTTGGATGCATTCCGTCCCATGAAAGGAAAATCAGTGCTTGATCTGCTGCTTCTGGGTCTTGATCTCCACCAACACCGCCCCATGCAACAGCTTCATTGTGATTCATTTCAGGTACAGCTCCTATTCTAGCAAATCTTGCAGAGTTCTCATTGAGTTGATTTTTGAATCTGTTAACTGCAGGCATCAATTCGTTAGGACCGATAATCGCAATTGGGTTTTGCATGAGGTTTAATGCAAGACTTGCAACATCTCCCTCTGGATGAGTAATTATGTCGTTATCCTCAACTGCAGTCTGTAAGCGCATCAAAGCATCTTCGGAAATTTCAATTTGTAAAATTCCTATTTCCACTAGCAGTGAAAGTTGGCGCGAGAATATATGTCCAAATGCTGAACGGGGGGGCTGTCCAGATGGACATGAAATCAGGTGGACTCTCGATGATAATTCGCACATCCCAGCTAATTCTCCTCCACTGGAGATCACAACCATAGTTGCTCCCTGGTCAATGGCCTGTTGACATGCTTCCAATGTTTCCTCAGTATTTCCAGAATAAGAAGTTGCAATGATAAGCCAATCAGGAGTCCACCAATTTGGTAAATCATATCCGCGATGGCATCTGACTGGAATTGCACCGCTTTCGTCACAAAGAACAGAGAGGAAATCTCCACCTGCTGCAGAGCCACCCATGCCCAAGCACATTACACCAGTCCAGCCTGTGTCTAATTCGTCCAGCCAAGGCAATAATTCCCTGTTAACTGTCTCTCTGCCTATTCTAATATCCTGAACAAAAGAGCGGGAAAATCCAATCATGTCTCCTTTGTCGAGTGCATCTGCTAAGCGAATTATTCCTTCTTCCATATCACTCACCATCCATCCCCAATCTCGGTAGACAAATCCACTCACCTTCAATTCTTGCTAAGAGAAGTTTCCTTCCAGCTACATGTTCGAAGGGTAGGCGTACAGCGGTCATCTTCCAATCAGTGGGGTCTAAAAATTCTGCAACCGATGCATCCTCGTTAATCGGCTCAGTGTAGGTAAATTCATTCAATCTGGCAACCACATTAGCGTTTTCTAAATCTCTCCATGTCGCTCCGGTTCTTTCCCGTCTGCTGATTTTTTCCAAGATTGCCCCTTCTCCGGTCCATGTAGATGGGCGCCACAAATCACCTCTCCATTTGATCACATCACCCAGTTCATAGCCAGGTTTTCGGTAAAGCAAAGTTAGTCTCGTAAGATCAACACCATCCTTTCTTCCCACGACTGAGGTTGTTGTTGTTATTTGACCACCGTGTTGTGAAATTAGGTGTCTGCCCCATGCTCTTGCAAGAGCTTTTGATCCAAGCACGACATCATATCCTCCGGTAACTGGTCCTTCCTTGGTAATGAAAAACATTGGATCTTCTGGCATTTCTGCCAATACATCATCGAGTGTAGTCCTCAAAATTTTGAACTCTTCTTCTGACAAACGACGAGCACTTGATCGAAGTTGTACAGTCGCTTCGAAATAATTCCCAGCACGCCTAGTACAAGTAAGGCATACGCCGTTAGACATTCTAGCACGCATAGTGTGGTTTTCAGTGTACAGCAAATTGTCGATAACACCTTCAATCTCTAAATGAATTAGAGTGTGTCTACCATCCACTTCTTGGGCCATTAGTCCAAGTTCAAGGTCTTCAATATCAGGGTGAAATTCCACATTTTTTTGTACTAATTCATGCCAAAGGTCTTCGTCCTCAACATTGCTCCACTTCCCCTGAAAATCAACAATTCCACAGCGAGCGCATTTGGTCCAAGGCACATTTTTTGGGACCTTTACCAAGGTAATTCTGTCCCGTGTGCACTTTTCACACATCCTATCGGAGAATAATGGTGGTCCTGCTCCGCAAATCAAACAGAATTCGCCACCGAGGTCCATCCTATCACCAGTACCACTAATCTTCATGATTCTCCGTGTCATCAACAACAGGTGAAACTCCCTCTACTAAAGTTTGAGAATCTACTGTCGCCTCGGTTCCTAGAATTCTTTCCAATGAAGCGATTTTTTCTTCTAATTTTTTAGACCTCGAAAATACAGTCCAAGTCCACAAAGCTATACCTCCAATCATACCTAGGTAAGCAACGGTCAGATACATCATGTCACTCATTTTTTCACCTCTTCATAGTATGCTTGAATACTCTCGAGCCGCATCTCTAGCCTCGCTAGTCGCATTCCTGATATAATATAACCAGTGATTATTGTCAAGAATGATAGCGCTCCGCAGTAAAATACAATTCGCATGTCCCAATCTATGGAACCCTTTGAGGTAGCCATAACAGGTCCTGGATGTCTTATTTGCCACAATCTTGTTGAAATGTAAGTAACAGGAACTAAAATGAATCCATACATTCCAAACGCACAGAATGTATCCCTAGTCTCTACTCCATCGGGCTGAGTTCGTCTACCCAACACAATAAACAATGAAAGTAGGGTAAGCATAGCAAAGGTATTGAGACGAACATCGGTCCAGTCCCATGGCACCCCCCACTCCGCAGTGCCCCAAATACAACCTGACCAAATCACCATCAAACCTGTTGCTAATACCGCCTCGCTACTTGCAACATGTAATCTCCAAGCCCAGTTTCTCCTTTTGAAAAACCAGACGGTTGATCCAACGAATAACAGGGTATTAGCAATTAGTGCTGCCCAAGCAACAGGGACGTGCCAATAAAAAATACGTTGGGATTCTGGAGATGAAAATGCCACCGTTGATACAGACGGTACCCAAAGAAAAGCGAGTCCTAATGTGAACCCAGCTCCGGCAAGGCCGAGCAACACCACGACTTCACCTCTGACGTTCACACATACCCGACGAAGTGTCTCTATTCAATGTTCATGTTGATAGCGTGTCGATAACTATGGCCCAAGGTAGAATCAGTATTGGTGTTAATAATCTGATCATCACAGCATTGGGGCGAGATAGTTTCAGAGTAGCTTTTGTGATTGTTGCCACACAAACTTCGGTGCAAATCCCTAGCAAACCTCCTGAAATTATAATTATCCAGTCTACATTATCGGTGATGATAGATGAAATTAGTGTTAGAGCTAGATACATGAAGAATGAGGCAAAAATAGAATTCGGCAAAATAGGCGATTTGGCATCCCACCAAGCATGTGCTCGATTTTCCATAAGCAATTTGTGAATCGGATTTCCACACAAACCTGCTGCTAGCGCTGGGGCCATGATAAAGCCAATTTCTTGGGTTTCATCCAAATTTAATGGATTGAATAAGGCGATCAATGCTCCAAGTGTGATCAAACCTGCTATGCCATTATTTGCAAATCCACAAAGAGTCCTAAAATTAAGCCTGTGCCCGATAAAAGCAGTTCTTTTTGAGTCAGTTGAGATTTTCTCAAATTTACCTTTTTGAACACTATTCTCCTCTAACTCGAATGGGAATCGAATAATTCTATCAGATGAGTTAATGATTTTCGAGTCATGGCTTGCTATCAGAATTGAGTGCCCACCTGCTGCCAAATTTCTCAATGTCTTGACCAGTTCCTCCTTAGATTCATCGTCGAGACCACTATCTGCCTCATCCAATAATACAGCGACTGGTTCATTAGAAATCATTGCTGGAATTAATCCGCTAAGCAAAGCAACTTTTCTTCTCTGCCCTCCTGAGAGCATAGCAACACGATCGTGAATCCTGTGGTCAAGACCCCACTTTTTCAATAAAGGTGCTACATCGAAATTGAATCCTGCGGCATCTTGAATTCTTTCTCCCACCAATTCATCGCCCATAACACAATCTTCCTGCAAGCATAGGCCGAAATTTGTACGACCCCTCCTCCCATCTGAGTCTCGAATTAATTGTCCTGAAATTTTAGAGGAGCCATTTTCTAATGGAATCAGTCCTGCTGCTGCTTCGATTACAGTTGATTTCCCGCATCCATTTTCTCCAAAAAGACATACAACTTCTCCGCTGTCAATCGAAATCGACCAATTATCCAACACCTTAGTCCGGCCTCGAAGGACGGTAAGTTGGGATAGTTCGATAATGCCCATCGGAGCGAGCGAAGAACCGCATTGCCTTCAAGCCGACCCCTCCTCGGCTTGTACATGGAGGAGATATTATTCGTGCTTTGGATAGCGGCGATTGTCGGCCCTCTTGCTTGGTCTTGGTACCACAAAGCGTCTATTGCAATGGCTATGACACTATCACTACTGTTTGGTTACATTGTCCAAATGTTATGGGGCTGGACTCTTGACTCATCTCAATTAGGAGACCTATACATTCGAGTAGTTATGATACCTGCTTTGGTAGAAAATGGGCACGTGCATACATTGATCACAAGCGGCTTTGTTCATTCATGGAATTCCCCACTTCATGTACTTGGGAACATAGTGATAATTGCACTAGTTGGAATTCCTCTTGAAGACCGCCTCGGGCGTGGTAAATGGTTGATTTCTTACACCATTGGTTTGTTAGGTGGTTCAATAGCATGGACTCTCGCCAACGGAGGCTCACCCACTCCTGCGTTAGGGGCTTCCGGTGCTGCGTTTGGAATACTTGGCGCTTATCTTTGTGGATGGCCTCAAGATGAGGTATATTTCCCTATAATCTTGATTCGAAAATGGCCAGTTCAATTCATAGCTCTATTCTACTTTGGATTTGAAATTTTCAAGGCATACCAGGTTTATGGATTATCACAGGCTAGTCACGTGGCCCACATTGCCCACTTTGGGGGTTTTATACTCGCATATGCAACATTGCCAATTTTGAAACGAAACATCGAATGGGAAGCTGAAGCTGAGTTGGAAGAGATTTCAGAAGAAAACCCGTTTGAAGGTGTTGATGATTTGGTCAAGCGCCTTCGTGAAGAAGGAGATGAAAAAGAGACACGTCAAGCTTGGTTAGAAGAAATAGCCGACCGGGCAAAATGTCCGATTTGCGGGGGAAATTTGTATCTCAAAAAAATGCGAATCCGATGTGAGGCTGACTCCTCTCATGTTGTCTGGCCTTGAGTCCCGTAGGGACTCGTTTTCACCCAAGGTTCATGTGTGATGTAATTCGCCCGTAGGGCGGGTAGAGTTGAATGAGAGGAATTAAAGCACTACTTTTGGCTACTGTTTTTCTCATTGCAGATATGTCCGCATTCGCTTCTGCAATACCAGTTCAAACTGAAGAAACCGCTGAAGAAACCGTTGAAAAAACCGTTGATAGAACACCGGTTCGAGGTGATAAGCACGCAACCGAGGATTACGGTTGGTGGTTTGCATACGGTCCAGATTCAAATTTTGATGGAATGGATGATCGTCTTGAACAAATCATAGCCGGCGATGAGTCTCAATCTACTACGGCAATCATAGGAGCAGACGGAAGAAAAACTGTGGCGATAGTTGTAGACTAT
>Ga0160423_10001430_pt1 | contig 19981 bp, 37 predicted proteins | sample CRUFie14St8metaG_FD_108191 | JGI IMG/M metagenome (GOLD analysis project Ga0160423, IMG submission 108191) | Marine microbial communities from the Costa Rica Dome - CRUD Field 142mm St8 metaG | ecosystem: Environmental > Aquatic > Marine > Oceanic > Photic zone | place: Costa Rica: the Eastern... | reverse complement strand
TAACAACGGACTGGGTGACCTTATTAAGAATGAGGTCGCTGTGCAGTTCGGGAAGGGCGAGGATAACAAGGCAGAGCAATTGCTGGGCCTTGCAGTGCGAGAGGGCTATGAGCCTTCGCAGAAGCAGAAGGTAGAACCTATGACTTTGAAAGCACTCTACAGGGAGCGTATCGAGGCCGGCCTCGATATGCCCTCTGATTTCTTTCACACTTTTGTGAAGGATCAAACTAAAATTAGCCGGAAATCATGAATAAGGAGAAAAGAACCATGAACCAAGTAGCAGAAAAAAAGAAGACGGACGTAGCTCTAGCGAGCATGTTCGAACAAGACGCTAACACAGCGATAGGAGAAATGGGTGCGGAAGATTATGCATTACCATTCTTACGTGTGTTAGGACAACTGTCACCCGAGACAAACAAACGGGATGCCAAGTATGTAGAAGGCGCAGAGCCAGGTATGATATTCAATACCGTGACTAAGCAGACATATGATGGTGAGAAGGGGATCAACATAATTCCATGTTATTATAAACGTGAGTATGTTGAGTGGTCAGATAGAGGACAGGGCACAAGTGCTCCTGTTGCAATCCATGCGGCCAACAGTGGTATCATCAAGCAAGCTAAGCGTGATGCGGGTTATAAAGATAGACTAGACAATGGTAACTATCTTGAGAACACAGCATCATACTTTGTATTGACTGAAGATATGCAGACAGCATTGATTTCTATGAAGTCAACGCAACTTAAAGTAAGTCGTAGTTGGAATGCTATGATGGCCAGTATCAAACTAGAAGGTAAAAATGGTTTGTTTACACCGGCGGCTTACAGTCACGTGTATAACCTTAAAACAGTAGAACAATCAAATGATAAAGGAACTTGGTTTGGTTGGAATGTAACTAAGGTTGGACCTGTACAAAACAAAGCTTTGTATGAGTCCGCAAAAAGTTTTGCTGAGAGTGTGTCTACGGGAGACGTCAAGGCAAAGCATGGTAATGACAGTACTAAGTCAGAAGACGAAGTACCGTTTTAATTAACCATGATGTTCCGGGCACCTCCCCCTGCCCGGAACATATTTTTATTATGAAAAGAAGCAGAGAATCATTTTATCAAATGCGTTACTATCGTAAGAAGACGATGGATACGTTAAGAAAAGAAAATAAACGGCTGAAAGAGCAAATTAATTTAATTCTAGACAGCCCGGAGGGAAAAGAATATAAGCGAAGAAAGACTCGCGAATACTATCGTGAGTATAGAGAAAAAAATAGAGTTAAGGTAAGAGAGTATCATAGAGAGTATAGAAGAGAGTATGCAAAAATTTAAGGATATATTTGAAGGCAATAACAGTGCTTACGGACAATTAATATTATCAGGCGAAACTACAGACAAAGGTAAAGCTGTTGGTAAAGCATTTATTAAAAGAGAACCAATACCAGATCATTTTTGGCAAGACCACATAGACGGAAAAGACCCTGCTCTAGGTGTAATACCTATTAACGAAAACAATGAATGTCGTTGGGGTTGTATTGATGTTGATCAATACAATCTCGACCACATGGCTATCATGAGAAACATAAAAGGACTAGGGTTTCCTTTAGTTACCTTTAGATCTAAGTCTGGTGGCGCACATTTGTTTCTATTTACAAAAGAATTTATACCTGCATCGTTGATGCAATCAAAACTAAAAGCTATGTCTGATGCGTTAGGTTTTGGTGGTAGTGAGATATTTCCTAAACAGACAGAGATACTCGTGGAGCGTGGAGATACAGGAAACTTTTTAAACTTACCATATCATGGAGACATAGAAGGACTTAGATATACTTTTAAAGCAGGAGGTGAAGCAGCTACTTTAGAAGAGTTCTATTCTATATACGACGAGTGGTCACAAACTAAAGAGGAAGTACAGTCAATAGTTGTAAAGCAGAAGTTAGAAACTAACGAAGCTTTTAAAGATGGTCCACCTTGTTTAAACACATTGGCTGATGAAGGTTTTGGTGAAGGTTCACGTAATAATGCTTTGTTTAACGTAGCTGTGTATCACAAACAAGCTAACCCAGACAACTGGGAAGATAAAGTTTTAGAGGATAATTCTAAGTGGATGAATCCACCATTAGGTTTCCAGGAAGTAAAATCATTGATGGCTTCTGTTGGTAAACGTGGTTATGACAAGTACAGATGTAAAGACCAACCGATATGTGGAGTATGTAATCCTGCAAAGTGTAGAACTAAAAAGTTTGGTGTAGGTTTTGAAGAAGAGCAAATGCCAGAGATGGATACACTAACAAAGATAAACTCTAATCCACCACAATGGTTTTTAAATGTAGCAGGTAAAAGAATAGAACTCAAGACAGAGCAGTTGCACAATCCTAATTTATTTGCAATAGCAGTATTAGATCAAGCAAACATTGTATCTCCGATACCTAAGGCAAAAGATTGGAGAGAGATATATTTAAAAGCATTGATGAATAGTTTGGAAGAAATAGAACCACTAGAATCATTGAAGCATAACGAGCAGTTAGAAAACTTATTGTATGACTTTACAATTCACAGATCACAAGCGAGAAAGAAAGAAGACATACTGAATAAATCAGCGTGGACCGATGAAGAAGGGTTTACACATTTTAGAATGGATGACTTCTTTAGTTTTGCAAAAAGAAACAACTGGGAAGTTGATAAGATTAAGACAGGTAATTTAATTAAACAATTAGATTCTTTTGTAGATGAAATAAGAATGAAACTAAAGAATCAAACTCCTAGGGTTGTTAAGATAAAAGCTATGACAAAGTATGACGTAGATGTAACTCAAGAGAAATATACGGAGACACCTTTCTAATGAAGTGTTGGAGCTGCGATCACGAATTAATATGGGGCGGTGACCACGACACAGAATGGGAAGACAACGATGAAGAGCAACATATGATCATGACAAACTTATCATGTCACAACTGTACAGCTATTGTAATTGTCTATCATGGGAACGTAGATAAATGAAAACAATTATTTTAGGACCACCAGGTACAGGTAAAACAACTACACTATTAGATTTAGTAGATGAGTTTATAAAGTCTGGTGTTGATACTAAAAGAATTGGTTATTTTTCTTTTACAAAGAAAGCAGCTAACGAAGCAAAACAAAGAGCTGTAGAAAAGTTTGGTCTTGATGAAAAAGACTTTCCATATTTTAGAACATTACATTCACTAGCGTTTGGTGCGCTAGGTCTTAGTAAATCTAGAGTCATGCAATCAGCTGACTATAAAGATTTTGGCAGTAAGTGTGGCATACCTATTACAATAAAGAAGGTATACAACAGTGAAGAAGACGGCACGTTTACATCTGATAATGAGTATCTACAACTTATAGAAAAAGCTAGAGCAACTGACAGAGATTTAATGGATGTGTATGACGAGAACACACATTACCTTGATATAGAAAGAGATACGCTGTATCTTTTAGATAGAGAATTAACTAGGTATAAAAAAGAAAAAGGTCTTATAGACTATGGAGATATGCTACACAGGTTTATTGTCGAAGATGTGGCTCCAGGGTTTACTGTCCTTTTCATTGACGAGGCCCAAGATTTATCTCCACTCCAATGGAAAATGGTACGAGCCCTCTGGAGCAGAGCTGATAAGACTTACATCGCAGGTGATGATGATCAGGCTATATTCAGATGGGCAGGCGCCGATGTGGATCATTTCATCGCGCTCAGGGACGAAGTTGACGATATCACAGTTCTAGATCAATCCTATCGTATTCCTGGTGGACCTATACATGAGCTATCACAAAGCATAATACAAAGAGTAGAGAACAGGTATGATAAAGAATACAAACCTAAATCTACTACAGGTAAATTGAACAGGTATTCAGACATTACACAAGTGGACATGAGCGAAGGCGAGTGGCTAGTTTTAGCATCTGCAAATTATTTTTTAGATGATATTAAAGACTTATGTGAACTGCAAGGATGGTACTTTTCACATAAAGGTAGAAACTCTATACCTGTAGACTTACTTATGGCTATTCAAAACTGGGAGGCGTGGAGAGAATCAGAACAGGAACTAAATTTATTACAGTTAAAGAATTTGTATTCGTATCTAGGTGACAACGTAGCAAAGGGATATAAAAAAGGTAAAACTTTTCATTCAGACTTTAGATATACTAGTGAACAGTGCGTCGCGGAACATGGATTACAAACTAGAGATGTTTGGTACAAAGCTTTTGCAGGTTTAGATACGTATAGAGAAAACTACATAAGAAATATGTTGGCTAATAGTGAAAAGATTACAAAGACACCACGTATAACAATGTCAACAATACATGGCGCTAAAGGTGGTGAGGCTGATAATGTTTTAGTTTTACCAGACATAACTAAAACAGCTGTAGATAACAATGACGTTGATCCAGATGAACTACATAGATTGTTTTACGTTGCCGTTACAAGAGCAAAACAAGAATTACATATTTTAGAACCAAGAAACTATGAAAGGGCCTATATACTTTAATGCCTTACAAAAACAAAGAAGACCGTAGAAAACAAAACATTAAGTATTTAAATACTGAAAATGGTTTTTTAGTTTCAAAATGGAATGACCTTAAAAAAAGAAAAGGTAAAGTGCAGTCGTTAACAAACGATATAACACGTGAAGAGTTTTTTGAGTTATGGGAAAAACATAAGAAAAAATATGGTTGGAATTGCTACTATACAGGCAAACCTTTTCGCATAGATAGAAAACTTGCTGTTAAAGGAGCAAATAAAAGACATTCAGCACCACCAGATTTATTGTCTGTTGATAGGTTTGACTCTGATGTTGGGTACACAAAAAATAATATTGTTTTTTGTCGTTGGGATTTTAACGATAGGAAAAGTAACATCAGCGTTGAAGATTGCAAAATTATTATAGAAAAATATATTGAAAGACAAAAACGTTCAGAACGGAAATTGTATTCTTCAGGAGGGTTAGTACAATGAAATCATTAAAAAACAAATCGGGGGCAGTCATTACAACCATTATAAAATACAACCAGCAGAATTCATCAATAAAAACAATTTGTTATTTGCTGAAGGAAATGCTATAAAGTATATTATGAGACACCCGCATAAGGGAAGCGGTAAACAAGATCTAGAGAAGGCGATACATTACATAGAAATGATTATCGAAAGAGATTATAGTTGAGAAAAATACAGCCTCCGTTATTTGCACCAGATACTGATTGGGTGCCACCAACATCTTTACCAGATTTAACTGGCCACAAAGAAATTGCAATCGATTTAGAAACAAGAGATCCTAATCTATTAAAGATGGGATCAGGTTCTGTACGTGGTGATGGAGAGATAGTTGGAATAGCTGTAGCTGTTGAAGGTTGGAAAGCATATTTTCCTATAGCGCATGAAGACAACAGAGGTTGTCTTGATAAGAAAGTAGTTATGAGATGGTTTCAAAAACTATTAAACACAGACTCGGATAAAATATTTCACAATGCAATGTATGATGTATCTTGGATACGCTCCGCAGGTCTAACTATTAATGGTAGAATCTATGACACAATGATAGCGGCAAGTTTAGTCGATGAGAATCGTTGGGGTTTTACATTAGATGGTCTAGCAAAACAATATACAGGTATAGGTAAAAACGAAAAGCTATTACAAGAAGCAGCAAAAGCCTGGGGTGTAAATCCTAAGTCTGAGATGTGGAGAATGCCAGCAATGTATGTTGGTGAGTATGCAGAACAGGACGCTGAGTCTACTTTAAAATTGTGGCAAGCAATGAAACATGAATTAACACAGCAAGATCTATGGCAAATATTTAATATGGAAACTGATTTGTTTCCTGCACTAGTTGACATGAAATTTAGAGGAGTAAGAGTTGACTTGGACAAGGCTGCTGCACTTAGAAAGTCTTTAGAGTCTTCTGAAAAAGCAATTAGAAAAGACATGATAGGTTTAGTTGGTTTTGATATAGAGATATGGTCTGCAGCTTCTGTAGCTAAAGCGTTTGATGAATTAAAGATTAGTTACGAAAGAACTAAAGAAGGTAATCCTACATTTACAAAAAACTTTTTAAAAGAACACCCGCACGAACTACCAGGAATGATTGTTAATTGTCGTGAGTTAAATAAAATGAATACAACTTTTATTGAGACAATATTAAAGCATGAACACAAAGGTAGAATACATAGTGATATAAATCAGATTAGGTCTGATGATGGGGGTACTGTAACCGGTCGTTTTAGTTACAGTAATCCCAATCTTCAACAGATACCTGCAAGACATAAAACATTAGGGCCATTGATACGTGGTATATTTATTCCAGAAGAGAAAACACACTGGGGCTGCTTTGACTACAGTCAACAAGAGCCTAGAATACTAGTACACTACGCACACATATTAGGTTTAGAAGGCTCAAGAACGATCGTAGATGCATATAACAAAGGCGAAGCAGACTTTCACCAGATGATTGCTGAGATGGCTGGTATTGAACGTAAGCAGGCTAAAACAATTAACCTTGGTATCATGTATGGTATGGGTAAAAACAAATTAATGTCGGAACTAGGATTAATGATAGACGAGGCTGAAGAGTTGATAAAAAATTATCACTCTAATGCCCCGTTTGTTAAGATGATATCCGAAGCAGTTTCTAGACGGGCAGAAGATAGTGGTCGAATCAGAACGATAGGTGGTAGAGTTTGTCACTTTGATCTGTGGCAGCCACGCTCTTATGGAATACATAAACCATTGCCTCACGCTGATGCATTAAGGGAGCATGGCCCGGGGATTAAGAGAGCATTCACATACAAAGCATTAAACAAACTAATACAAGGATCAGCAGCAGACATGACAAAGAAAGCTATGGTTGATTTGTATAAAGAAGGAATCATACCTCACATACAAATACACGATGAGCTAGATTTTTCTGTTGAGTCACCTGAAAAAGCTGAAAAAATTATTGAGATAATGGAGAACGCTGTAGAGCTTAGCGTTCCAAATAAAATTGACTATGAGAAAGGTAGTTGTTGGGGAGACATATCTTAATGTCGGATGCTAAAGGAATAAAAAACACCCGACATATGAAGGTGAGAGAGATTTTTGTATAATAATTTAAAATAAACTATTGTCAAATATAATAATTGTTGTATATAATCCCATATAATAACATAACAAGGAGAAAGAAACATGCCAGATATAAGCAGTTTTAAATCAGTGTCAGTCTCTGTGGCTACACACAACCAATTGAAAACATTAGCAGAAAACCGTTTTGAGGTTCCTGTTAGTATACAGAAAGTAATAGAGTTTTTATTAGATAAAGAATTAAAAAAGAAAAATGGTAGAACGCGTTAGAGCTATATGTCCTCGTTGTAATGGCAATAGTTTTATAATTGTCAGTGGAGAAGAGGTAGATTGTCCTATGTGTGAAGAAGAGTTTATGCACTTAGGGATGAAAGTAACAACTCACAACGGTTATGTAATGCTGCCAGTAGAGCAAACAAGGACTAATGTTGAGGGCGGTGTTGAATCTAAGGTTAAATGGTCAGGAGAAACACTGCCGGAGTTAAATAAATAATGGATCCAGAGGAGGAGTACGGATGGTAAAAGATGACGAAGAATATATAATATTTTTAGTGAGAGTGTCTTCATTAAAAAAAGCGGCTGAAAGAGCCAAAGATCCCGAATGGAAAAGAATGTGGGAGCAAAAACTAGAGGAGTTAATTCAAAATGAAGAAAATACTTACGGAACTAAAAGCGTACATTAATTTTTTGTTGGCAGGCCTAACAATTTTTGTATGTGTAATAGTTATTATTGTAAATTCTAGATATATTGTTAAATTAGAAAATACTATTGACACAATGTGGCGCGAGATAGAGCAGGTGAAGGAGACTAATATCGACTTATATCAATTTATCGAGGAACACAAAAATGATTTCGAATAAGGAGAACAAGGTGAGAAAAGAGATTCCTAATAGGATGATGAGTGCAACTTTCGCTTTACCAATCGATGGTAGACGGGTTGTTGGCATCCTAGATTATACAGCAAACGAAACAGGTTTAACACCTATGGCTTTTTGGATTAAACTAAAGCCAACAGACTCTTATTTAGATAGAGAACTACGTGCAAGCGGTAAACTTATATCAAGGTGTTTACAACATGGTGAGAGTTTAAAAGAATTAGTAGATACTCTGTCACAAGATAATGTTATTGGTCAGATGGCAAACTATCTACACAAGAACATGGAAGAAATTATTATGGGGATACAATCAGACAAGAAACAACGAGAGTTGTCTACTGATCCGTATGCAATGAAGGAATAATTATGGCAAAAGACGGCAAACACTATCCATCTAAAAAATTTAAAGACAATTTTGATGAAATATTTAGACCAGCACATTTAACAGATGCTGATGTCGAATACATCAAAGAACACACTGAACGAGTTTTTAGTGAACAACAACATAAAGAAGATAAAATTAAACAAATGGAAAGAGATAATGAAAAATGTCTAGAGAAGAATTCGAAATAGAATGGATACCAGAAGATACGGGAGCTCCATATCAAGAGTTTGATTTATTTATTGATCTTACTTCCGAGCAAGTAGATAAATTGTGTAAAAACAAATATGGCCACACCAACTGGGCACGTATGGGCGCGGTAACACCAGATGATTTATTAAAAAATCCCCATATACTAGATTTTGACGAAGGTTTAGTTTATTTTAAAGAACCAAGATTAGTGTAATGGATCACATACAAGTTTCTAAAAATGTTTTAGATCCAGAAAGATTTAGAGATTTAAAAGATTTATGTACAAAACACATAAATGAAATACCCACATATAATTTTTGCAGGAAAACAGAAGAGTCTTCTAATTACTTAGAAGAAATAATCAGGCATTTAATAGGTAGAGATAATCACGTAGAGTATTGGGTTAGGGATTGTTTGCACCCAACTTTATTTCATGTAGACGGCAATGAACTTGAACAGAAAATAGAGTATATTAAATATAATGGTTTTAATCCAGACACAAACATAGAGTTTCCATTAAACACACATGTTTTGTATGTGAACATAAATCCAAAAATGCAAGGCGGTGATTTGTATATTTTACCATACAATACATATATTCAAGGCAGGCCCATACTAGACACTGATTATGAACCATTAGAAAAATCACCCTTAATTACCATAAAACCTGTAGAAAATAATCTGGTTTTGTGGACAAAACCGATATATCATGCTGTTTCTGAGGTTAAAAACCAAGAAACTGTAAAAAATAGAATTTCTTTTATGTTTTCATCATGGGATAAAATACCAAAAGTTTATGAAAAACATGAACATTGGTCTACTTATGATATTGAAAACAAAATAGAACCTAGACCAATGGAGTTTAATTTAATATGACTTTACCCAGCAGCGGAGCATTGAGCTATAATAGTATTAGAGCAGAATTTGGTTCGCCTTCATCTAATGTTAATTTAAGTTTATACGTTAGAGGAAGTCAGTACACCACCTACCTTTCTTCTAATTCTAATATACCAACATCAGCAACAGCTGAAATTGCTGTTAATGATTTTTATGGAGCTGAAGGTGGTTCAAACTATGCTTTTGGTACAGGAGGATCGCATAATACGGGAGGTAAAAACGCTATACAATATTATGGTTGGGGAGACGCCACCGGTTTTTTACCTACAGCGCAAAACACTTCTGCTTTAATAGGTAGTTTGACTACTACAATTAGTGGTTTTTATCATGCAGCGGGAGGTGTGCTTTCAAGTAAAATGGTTGTGCGAATGGGAACTAACACTAATCAAAATAGTAATTTAACTTCTAGAACATTTACTGCTTTCAACACTAGCGCTAGTTCTTTAGGTTCTTTCACAACAAGTTCTATTGCTGGTACATCATGCACAACGGGAGGGGCGTTTAGTGAAACACCTAACTCTAGTGGACTTTACAACCAGGGAAGTGACGATCTCAATCAAGGCGCTCCATGCGCTGCTGGAAGCACAATGGCAACAAATTTTCCAACTCCATCAAATTTAAATCAATATTTTTATGTAAAGGCTTTCTAATGGATCTTTCAGACTTTGAAATTACTATTGAGCCTTTAAATGAAAAAGTTACACACGCTAATCCTTCTACCGGAGAAACAGAAGAAGCCGTTGAAATGAAAATAACTTGGAAACACAATACTTTAGATGTGTCAGAGTTAAATTTTTATCTAAGAGAAAATCATGTTAATTGGAACGATAAATTAAATATGAGAGAACAAGAAATATTAAATATATGGATGGAAGAACTTGGATACGATAAACAATATTACAAAATAAGTGGTAAGATTATAACTGAAAACGGTAAAATAGAAGATGATTCACAAGTTGAAAACTGGTTAAAACCAAACGGCATTCAATCAGTAGAACCAACAGATGTAGGCGAAATATGATTTTTTCAGTAGATTTTAGTGTTGTAAATGTCAACAATGATATTCAAATATCAATATCTAGAGCAACAAAAGTTAATCAACGTATCGTAAGAGAACCAACAGATCCCAACACAGGAAGAACTAAAGATGGAAATGGGAACAATTTAGTAACTCTTCATCCTGATTACAATTTTTTAGCAAAAGGTGATTCTAATTATTTTCTGTTAGAGGGGTCTATTAAAGTGAGGTATGAGTGGTTTGAAGGTGATGCTTTTAATAGTTCTCACATTGAAACATACAAAGAAGTGTCAGGTTCACACCCTGAGTTTCAACGTGGCACTGTTACACATGGTTCAGATTTTATACAAGGTATAGCTGTTTTAGGTAATGAAGGATTAGATTGGAAACAAAGTCCTGTTTTTTACGAACCTTATTGTTCTAAATCAAGTATTGAAATTTTAGAAAACAACACAAGAATTTTGTGCCCGATGCAGCATGAAGCGGGATGGTCTTTTTTAAAAGCTGATGTTGTTCCAGGAGAGTCTATTGTAGCAACAAAAAGTGGTGACAAATGTTATATTGTTTTTGGTCAAACATGTGATGTTAATGGAACTACAGTAGCAAAAAACGATGTAAAAAAATTAACTTCCGACTCAGTCACTATCACAAATAACTCTAGTAAATTGTGCAGATTAATAAAAATATATAAATGAAACAACGCTGGTTACAGTTAAAATTTATTTGTGAATATGCAAAACACCTTCATTTGTATGATGTTCCTCCATTAGAATTAATTTTTAAATTTATTAATGAACTTGACAAAAAAGATGTTAAGAAAATTTTTAGTAAATTTAACAAAACGCAAACAGCAACCAAGGTGTTTAAAGCAGACACAGCTGTTCTGGATAAACTAAAAACAGACACATTCGTTCCAGGAACACTAGGTTTTGAGTTTCAGTCTTGGTTGAAAAACTCTGAAGGTGCTGTTGATTTATTTAAATTTGGATATGAAGGAAAAGACACAACTAAAGTTGGTAAGTTTTTTAAACAAGCTGTGATGCAGCATGACCTGATACATTTTCTAAATGGATATGACACAAACCCGATGAGTGAAGTTGGAGTATTATCCTTTAACCTTGCTAAAGAATGGAGAGAGTCTTATGCGACTATTCTATACTCATCCTTTTTAATGAGTGTTCGTAATACGTTTATGCCATCAAAATATCCATCAAATATGCCATGGTATAAAGCCATAAAATACTCGGCTGCATTCGTTTTTTGTAGAGTCGTGATTGAAGGATGGCGACGAGGGAAGCGGGCACCGTGGTTTATGGACGTAGACTGGGACAAGTATTTAAATGTTAATTTACAACAAGTTAAAAAAGATTTAAAATTAGAACAACCTTTAAAATATTGGCCACACGTTCAACCAATTTGGGAAACTCTTTTATACAAACACAAAGATAATGGGATTACAGTTAACAGGACATAAATATAAATACGTAGCGTCACAAGATATAGTTGATACTGATGAAAAATATATAAAGGAACTAGAGCGAATAGCAGAAGATTACATGGATTATTATATTTACACAGCTGAAGAGTTTCACCTTAAAACTATTCCTACTATTAGTGCATTAAAAAACGAAAACAGAAAATTAAAAGCTGAGCTGCATTTAATTAAAAAGTTTTTAGAAGAAGCAAAGAGAAAGACGAACAGAGATTTTAGTGAGTAAAATTATACTGCACAACGGAAGGTGTGGTTCAACATATTTATATCTATGCATGGATCGATATTATCGAGCACGTGAAGGTGATAATACTATAGGTTCTTTTGATTCTATTTATGAAAGAGAGCATGATCTTAGTAAATGTAACTATATTGGTCTTAATGAATTTTTAGTTCCTGAAGTTATAGAGTCTGTGTATTACAACGGAGTTTTGATTACTAATAGTTTAGAGAAAAAAGCTGTTCGTGGCAAAGAACACAAACGCGGAGAGCTACATAATGTTATGTTTACAACTATGGAGCCAGACACAGCTGCAAAAAAGATACGACGTCAAACATTAAACGAGTTGTTGCGAAAAAACTTTGTACTGTTGAAGTATCCGTTGCTAACAAATCCAAAACCAGAATGGGATGTTGATTACATCAGTGTTGAGCGAAAAAGTGTACGTGCACAAACAAAGAGTTTGTATCTATCCATGACGACAGGACACTATCACTTTGGACCAGGTGACGAAAAGAAAATACAACGGCTCAAGAAATTTGGACCGCGGCCCGATGTTTTGGACAGGTGGACGCAAGACATGGAGCGCTCATGGGAAGTGTATAGATCGTTAAAACCAAAAAGATGTCAAACAATTTTTATGGAAGAGTTTGAGCACAGCAAACCATACGAAGTTCTTGAAATGGTTGGATTAAACGATTGGCATAAATATCTTGACAAGAGTTTTGACGTGCCAATTAGGAAAGGATGGTCGTCGTGAAAGTACAACAATTACAAAATGCGGTAGAGGCGTTTGACTTTAATATATTTGAGGATGAACACATTGCTGATCTTGGTAGATTGTTAGCCGACAAACAGGTTGTCGTTGTTAAACAAAAATTAACAGAAGAAAGACATTTTGATATTTTAAATTCTTGGGGCAGCTCTGGTATGAGTCCAGTAATCTATGGTATAGGCACCGGCAAACTAAAAGGTTTGCATTGGAACGGGGTGCGTAATACTACTGCACGTATTGGTAAACTAATTAACCCACGTCATCGTGGACGTATGCAGTCAGTAACTTTTCAAAAAGACAGAAGAGGTAGAGCTCTTGGTATCTTTACAAACGGAAAGCTAGGCTGGCACAATGATCAGCCAAGCTTTGAGTCCGCAGGCCGTGTTGTAGGTTTAGCAAGTGTGGAGGGCAGTGAAGGTAGTCAAACAACTTTTTTATCAACGGCTAGTGCTTATGACAATTTGAGCCAAGAAGATAAAACACAAGTCGACGAGTTGAAATGTGTATATGCTTGGAATGAATTAGACACTAATCATTTTGCGGGAGAACTTATACCTGAACAAAGATTAATTATTAGATACAATGCATGCCCTTTAGACGGTTTAACGTCTCCGTTTAAATCACAAACAGCAAGCGGTGTTCCTGGTATTCATTTCCCTGGCACATGTTTCAAAACGTTTTTAGGTATGTCGACAGATGAAAGTCAAAAATTTTTAAAACACATTTGGTCGTTGATGAATAAACCAGAACATATTTATACGCATAATTGGAAAGATGGTGAGGTCGTTTACATGGACCAAGCGATTACATTGCACGCCAGACCAACTTCGGTAGAGGATGGAGACATGCGTCGTATGTGGCGCTGTTCTGGTTATCTTGATAAATTGTACGAGGGTCAGGGCCCTATGACTATGAAGATAAATGTAGAGGGAAAAGACATTACCTGGGATGAGTTATTTGAACGCATCGACAAAGTGCGGAGAGAAGAATATAATCGACAAAAATGGTCGAAAATTTTTAGAAAGATGCCATAATGGATTTAATAAATGTACAAAGATATGATTATCCGACTTCTACTCGCGCCATTCATAAAGGTAGCAGACATTATACTATTGCAGATGTTCTTCAAGGACAGCCTCTTCCATCGGTCACTAGCATTTTGTCGGCGACTCAAGATCCAGATAAAGCGGCTGGCTTACAAAGGTGGCGAGATCGTGTCGGACATGCTAAAGCGGCTGAAATAACAAAGACTAGCGCAGCGCGCGGCACGGCAATGCATCTTTATTTAGAGAAATATTGTCTTGGTGAGGGCTACATGGACCTGACGGACCTTGGAATAGAAGCCAAGAAGATGGCAGAAAAGATCGTGGACCGGGGGATTGATAACAGGATCGACGAGGTGTACGGGAATGAAGCAACGCTGTACTATCCTGGTTTGTATGCTGGTTCTTGTGATCTAATTGCAAGATTAGACGGTGATTTAGCCATCATAGACTTCAAACAGAGCAATAAACCGAAGCAAAAGGAATGGATTAGGGATTATGAGCTGCAAATGGCAGGCTATGCGATGGCTCATGACAATGTTTATGGCACAAATATAGATAAATGTGTCAATATGGTATGTACTCCTGACCTATATTATCAGGAATTTACGATTTCAGGTGACGAACTACGTGAAGCAAAGTATGAATGGTTAAGAAGAGTTGACTTATTTTATGAAAACAGGGGTTAGTTATGTATTTTGTAATAACAATATACCTGCTAGTAGCAGGGACAAATGAAACAATTATGAGAGAGTATACAGTAAAGTCTTTTGAAGACACGTGGCAATGTCATAGTTTTATACATACAAACAAGATGGAATTATTGACACCACACATAATTAAACATGGTGATGACTTAAAAAGTTGGGAGTTGTTTTGCGAGTCTAGGTATTTGAAAGATTTAGACGACGTATGATAAAATATTTAAAAAGAAAGCTGTATAAGTTTTTATTTGAGTCAAATTGGGAACAAATGCACGTAGATAAGGCCATTATTGTTATGTATACGGTCCCAATAGTTCTTATTTTGTGCAATACTGCTTTTACGTATAGTGGAGATTTGACCCCCTAGTGTTAATTTTTTTTGTAAAAAAGTTCAAAACGACGTGGTAACGGTAGATTTTACGGTAAGTGTATGATATTATTAAAGAAACAAGCTACCGCCTACTCTACCAAGTCTACCGTCTCTACCGCCTTACACTTGGTTACGCGCGCAAATTGTTGTAAATTTTTTGACAATGGGGGGTCTAAATCTTACTATACAGGAGAAAAAACATGATAAAGAAGAAACAGATACTAACAGAAGCACACGAGGTACCAGCTAACGGTAGACCTACGGAAGTTAAAGTTGGTTATAGAACTCTCAAGATTAAATACGTAAACCCTAGTTTTATATTAGATGATATGACAGAGAGCTATGGTGAGTACCGAGCTAGAGAGGGTGTTATTTATATACAGGATAAACTATGTGGGCAAGAGCGCTGCAACACTACATGGCATGAAATACTACATGCAGTAGTTTATGTATTCTCTCTTAACCAAGCAAACGGACCACTTAAAGAAGAGGATGCAGAGGAATTGACTGTAAACACAATATCTAATGCTATGATGGGTGTGTATAGGGACAACCCTTGGTTACTAGACATGTTAAAAAATCATTTAAATGAGAACGATAGCTGAAGACATACTTGATTGGTCTAAAAACTATATAGAACAACCAAGTGAAGCCTTGGGCAACGTTCCTGTATGCCCGTATGCAAAGAAAGCTAGAGAAACCAAAGCATTAAAGATCCTGGAAGTAACAAACCACACTAAATTGATAGACAGTATTGTAGAAGGTACAGAGCTTATCAAGGATCCTGCTACAGATATAGTTATCGTAGGATGTGACGACATAAAAATAGACACTGAAGAGCTTAGTGCTGTAATACACGCCTACAATGTAGTGTTTGTACCCCAGGACATATACCTGATGGCATCACACCCATACGATGATGAGGAAGATGAGCCAGTAGATTTCTTAGAAACAGGTGACTGGGAACCAGACAATGAGTTCATAATGGTGCTAATACAAAATTTTGATAAGCTAGAAAAGTCTAGTGACATTTTACACAAAAAAGGATATTATTCTGCGTGGCCTCAAGACTACTATGAAGGCACAGTTTTAAAACGACAATCTTACAGGAGATATAGACATGGCCGGAATGAAAAAAAGACTGAAAGGCAAACAGTCAAAACTAGATAAAAACAAAGATGGTAAAATTGACGGAAAAGATTTTGCTATGATGAAAAAGAAAAAGAAAAAAAGAGTTAAAGCTATGGGCGGAGGCTCTATGATGAAAAAAAGAGTTAAAGCTATGGGCGGCGGTTCTATGATGAAGAAACGCATGAAGCGTGGAGGTAAAGTGTAATGGCTAAAGAAACGCACGTTACTAAAGACGGCAGAACTGTAAAAAAAGGTTTGTACTATTACATGAACCAACGCAAAAAGAAAGGCACTAGCCGTAAAGGCAAAGGAACTGTTTCTGATAAAGCTTTAAAAGCATCTGCTAAAACTGCAAAGAAGCCTAAAAAGAAAAACAGCTAATGTCTACAACTAGGGGGCAAATACCGAAGACCACAACTGGTAAGGGTGCGAACTATCGCAAGACCAAAGCAGGTGCTGGTATGACTAAGAAAGGTGTTGCTGCCTATAGACGCGCTAATCCTGGAAGTAAATTAAAAACAGCTGTCACTGGTAAAGTTAAGCCAGGCAGTAAAGCTGCAAAGAGACGTAAGTCTTACTGCGCACGTTCTGCTGGTCAATTAAAAAGATCATCAGAGAAAACTAAAAACGATCCTAATTCTAGAATTAGACAGGCGCGTAGAAGATGGAAGTGTTAAATGAAAAGATTAGATCTCAGTGAAAACACCGCAATCTCGATGCCGGCGCGTAACCTTTTATCTATTATCGGCGCTTGTCTTGTGGGTGCTTGGTTCGGGTTTGGCGTCCTTGAGCGCCTTAATTCTATAGAGTCAGATTTAAGACTGATGTCTAAAGATTTAGAAGCTGCAAATGCTTTTATTGATTCTGTCCCTAAAGGGGGCATGGTCAGTCCACAAGTCCAAGAGCTCTACATGTTGGTTGAGTACCTTGGCGAGAACGTAGACAAACTAAAAGAACAGATGGAGTCAGAGATACCCATGATACTAAAGAACGACATGGTTATACAATTCCACGAAGAACGATTAATAGACTTGGAGTCAAAAGCAAATGGAAACCATTAAAGTTGTATTCGCAATACTTATGATACAGAATGGTTCTGTAGTAGAAATGGTGCCTACTACTGGAATGTCTGATTGTTTAAAACAAAAAAGGCTTATCACCAGAAATATTGGAGAAGATCAAGAAGGCATATACATGAACTGTAAAGAAGTCGAAGCAGTTGTATATGAAGACATGGGGAGACTAAAAATAAAAAAGATTATTGAGTAGTGAAGATCTGCATAGTTAACCCAGGAAGATGTGGAGGCACATGGATGTTGTGTTATCTACATCAGTTGTTGCCAGATTACGACATGGAGTATGAAGTTATTACTCCTGTATTACCACAACAAGAAAATATTATTTTTAAATATCAATACTTGTATACATATCAGCGTTTAGATGGTGCTGATAAATATATTGTGTTAGACCGCAAAGACAAAGAAGCTTGGTTATACAGCACGTACATGTCAGCCGTAAACAAACACCATCACGGTAAACTACCAGACATAGATTTTAAGTTTGATCCTGTAGATTATAATTATTCTAAACTAGGAATGACTAAGGTCTATGATGAGATATGGGTACCAGAAAGAGAACGTCTTGTAGCAGCTGGCGCAGACATGGTTTGGTACGAAGACATAGACTTCAATGTGTCTGATGTATTTTTTAAAGGTCAAAAACTACAAAAAGTTTGGTCTGATCCACTACAAACACAATGGAAAAACATCGCTTGACTATTTTACGTTATACATAGTATAACATAACTTATGGGTGTACCCAAAAAACTAACAGAGCAACAAATAAAATTTTGCCAATTAATGGTTGCTAATGAAGGGCGTAAGACACAAACAGAATGCGCAATAGAAGCAGGCTATGCTGAAGGAAGTGCGCAAGTCAAATCATCACAACTAATGAATCCAAATAACTATCCTTTAGTTGCTAAATATATTGGCGAGCTAAGAGAAGAGAACCAGAAAAAATATTCAGTTACATTTGAGAAACACATAACAGAGCTGGCTAAGATTAGACAAGCTGCCTTAGAGAAAGGTGCTTTCAGTGCAGCAGCAAATGCAGAAGTTGCTAGAGGTAAAGCTGCGGGACTTTACATAGAGCAGAAAATAATTCGTACAGGTAAATTAGAAGACATGTCTATTGAAGAATTAGAAAGTAAAATGAAGAAAATTTATGAAGAGAATAAAGTTTTAGTTGAAGGGGACTATCAAGTTTTAGATGGCGAAGAAAAGTAAACTATATTCTGAACATGTTGCAGGCCCAAAGAAAAGAACTTCTATTGGTCAGTCTGTTCGATCTAGACCAAAAAACAAACACAAACGTAGAAATTTTAAAAAATATAGAGGGCAAGGCAAAAGACGATGATGACAACACACAAACACCCTGAGTTTGGCACGCCAGCGGTTATAATTAATTACGCTTTGGATCAATCTCAATGTCAAAAAATAATAGAAACATATAAAGATAAAACAGAAGGAGCAACTCACATAAGTGGTGATAAAATTGTATCTAGTAACAATGCGGAGAACACACCTAGGATATCAGAAGTTGCTTGGGTGGATGATGATGATATTTACAAAAGACTTTGGGATTTGATGTTAGTAGCTAATAAGATTGGGGGTTGGGAGTATGACGTTAGAGGCCAAGAGATGATACAGTTTACTAAATATAATCCTGGAGGAAAGTATGACTGGCATACAGATGGTTCAGCAGATCATTTATCAAAAAGAGAATTTGTTTTTGGACAACCTCCAAGTCTTCGACAAACAAACTCACCTAATCTTATAGATACAGTTCGTAAAATATCTTGTTCTGTCTTGTTGAATGATGACTTTGAGGGAGGACAATTTAAAACAGCATATCTAAATTCTGATAAAGTTTTAGAAATTAAAGAACAAACAATACCAGCAAAACAAGGGGACATGATTATATTTCCCTCTTGTCTTCCACACACTGTAGTGCCTGTAACAAAAGGCACTCGTTATAGCTTGGTTCTGTGGTTTGCGGGGCCACCTTTAAGATGAGTAGTCCCCACTGGTACAATACAAAGAAGCTAATACAGATCTTAACTAGGTTTACTGAGTCTTTTGAAGGTGGTGATGCTAGAGTTCAAATGGTGTTACCAGATGGTAGAAACCCTTTGCAAAAAGAATTTAACATCAAAGAAATTAAACTTGTTGAGAACAAAATAATAGGCTCAAAAGAGAAGTATAGGCTTATGATTTTAGTGGAGTAGCATACCCTGAAAAACGAGTCTAAGCTTTGGCAAAAAGTCAAGAAGAAAACACCTAATATTACGTGGACAAGAGTAGAGTCTTGGGCCAGTTTTGGGTTTCCTGACTTAGTTGGTTACACTGAAAAACGTGGATTTTTTACTGTTGAGTTAAAGGTATCTAAAGGTAATAAATTAACCTTCTCACCACACCAAATTGCATTCCATATCAAGCACCCTACAAACACGTTCATCTTAGCCGAGCACCACGAGCAAAGAGCCATTAAACTTTATGAAGGCAGCGCGATCCAGGAGCTTGTCGCTCGCGGCTTGGAGCTTGACGCTTGCTGCTTGGGGCTTGATGCTTTAGAAGAACGCTTGCTGCTTGGAGCTTGAGGCTTGTCGCTTGTCGCTTGATTCTGTATCCCTGAGGATGGGGCCCGTAGGCCCCGGTTAGTTATTCGTCGTCGAAGTTGATTGGCGTCTCCAGCTGGGACCTGAGGTCGTCGATGACCTCGCTCTGCCCGTGGATGATGCCTTTGTTGAGCTCTTTG
>Ga0160423_10001429_pt1 | contig 19981 bp, 14 predicted proteins | sample CRUFie14St8metaG_FD_108191 | JGI IMG/M metagenome (GOLD analysis project Ga0160423, IMG submission 108191) | Marine microbial communities from the Costa Rica Dome - CRUD Field 142mm St8 metaG | ecosystem: Environmental > Aquatic > Marine > Oceanic > Photic zone | place: Costa Rica: the Eastern... | reverse complement strand
GGAACTGATCCTCTTGAAAGTGATACTGATGGAGACGGTCTCGCAGATGGCCAAGAGATAGTGTTTCGGAGTAATCCCCTCGATGAAGACTCATTGCCGGACGCGCCAATCGTTCAGCCCTCTTTTGTTCCGATCAATCCGCAGCCGGATGGCGCCGTATATGGTCCAGATTTCGAGACCCCGGGCCTCGATTACCAGGAGAACAAGTATAATGGCGGAGTGATTCTCAACGGACAGGGTCGGAATAATTATGACATTCACGTTTCCGGCGACCCGGCTCCCAACTCCTCGGTGACTGCTATCGTCCCCTATGCCAGTCATGGAGGGGGAGGAAACTTTTCCACCAGGAATGAACCCTTTGTCGATAATGGAGGAGATAATTTTACGGTCCGCTACAACGGGTATCTCGATATGAGGGATTACGCTCCGGGTGACTACACCATCCACCTCCAGTCTGACGACACCAACTACTTCGTCATGGATACCGTGGACGGAAGGTTTGTGGTAGAAGATCCAAGCTGTTGTGGAGAAGTTTCCGCGGTCCTCGCTATCTCACTTCCCGGTCTTTTTCCGTTTGATAATGTGTTTGGCGAGCAGGGTGGCGGGGAGTGGACTGACGTAGCAATCAGCGGTCCTGGTATTCCGGGAATTGTGGCGCTGGGTGATGTCGAGAATGGAAGTCCACCGGTTTATGCCATCGGAACGAGAATGACTGACAGATATCTTTTTGAAGTGAGCTCTCCCGACGGTGGAGACAATCTTGAGTTTACCTGGAACAGTTTCTCCGGTCAGGAATATTCCATCGTGAGCAGTGATGATCCGGTTGGTAATCCAAGCCCTTCTGCCTGGGAGCTCGTCCCGGGTCTTGAGGCAATTGCATCTACTCCTCCGGTGAACTCAGTCTCGATCCCAAGACCTGCGGATGCCAACCGGCTGTACAAACTGGTTGCTGGTCCAATTCCTCCGACCTTCTTCGATGATTTTGAATCAGGTCAAGGGGGATGGACGACGTTCGAGAATGATCCTGATCGGAACACCATCTGGGAGCTGGGAACTCCATCAGGCACGACGGGGCCGATTTCGGGAGCCGGGAACTCAGCGAATGCTTGGTCGACGAATCTTGGAGATTATGGCCCGAATTCCAACGTCACATTGCGCTCCCCTGCAATTGACTTGTCGGGACTGGCTGCTGCACGCCTGACCTTCGAGGTCTATCGTGATGCGGATGGATTCTCAGATGCCGGGGTAGTGCGGTTCCTGCGTGCTGCGGATGAAGTTGTGCTCGGGAATGAGGTGCCTCTCGATATGACAGTGTTCGATATCGATTGGATTCCTACAGAGATTCCTCTGCCTCTGCAGGCAGCAGGTGAGGAGATCTTTATCGAGTGGAACTTCACAAGCGACCAGAGCCTTGACCCCTACAGTGGTCTCTCGATTGATAATGTGGGTATCGTAGCAGAGTAGGGATAGTCTGTGGAGCGAGAGCCGTTAGTCTCTCTGTCCCTTTTCTGAAAAGAGCTCGAAGGCTGAGACTAGCCAGGATACCAGATCGTTCGCGGATCCTCCTCGGCACGCTGGTAATCCCATGCCCGGTCGATGAGAGTATGAAGATCTACGGTTGGACGCCATCCTAGGAGAAACTTAGCCTTGGAATTGTCGAGCCAGGTACTGTGGAAATCGGTGGTGATCTCAACACTGGGAAGGTCCCGTGAGGTGGCGAGATACTGGCCGACGGCCCGGTAATCGACAGGCTCGTCCATACACACATTGAACGTTTCCTGATGAGAGGCCTCGGGATTCTGGATTGCCGCCATGATGGCAGAAAGCAGGTCATCCAGATGGATGAAGTTTCGTTTTACCGGGACGCCTTCCGGGTCAAGCATTACAGGAACGGTTTCGCTGGAGGCATACTCTGCGGCCCTTGGAGGATCTACGAGGTCGCACCACCGGGGGCCTCCAAACACATCCTGTCCGAACGTGAGCGTATAGCGGAAATCGTCTTTTTCCATAATCCATGGAGCTCGGAGGCAACATCCGGCGAAATCATATTGGATATAGTATTGCTCAAGCATGACTTCCTCGAGCACCTTGGAAAGCGCGTAGCACCCGGGGTAGGCACTATGAGCCTGAGTTTCGGTAACGGGAAGAGGGTGGGGGTAGAAGAAGTGGCCCATACCCGCATCTCCCCCGATGAGAATGAACTGCTCAAAGGACTGACTTGAGCGGCATCCTTCGAGGAGCCAGAAGAGCCCCTTGACGGTCACATCCATGACGTTGTCCGGAGTCTCCTTACAGGTCGCAAGGTGAACCACGTGCGTAATGTCACATAATGCGGTTTCCACGTCAGAGCGGATCGAGATATCGCCCTTGATGATTTCAAGCCCCTCTTGCTCTGGAAGAGTTCGGTTGTGACACAGGGCACGAATAGTGGCATCCGGGAGCTCGTTGCCATTGATGATACGGTTGATAAACGCTCGGCCAACCTTGCCGGTCGCGCCGGTGACTAGAATTTTCATGGAGTAAGAGTGTCGGGTATGGGTTGCTAGCCGGGCGCTCATTGGCGAACCGGGTGAATTCGAGCTCTCGCCGGATATTATAAACCCTGTTAAAAGAGGGAAGGGATGGTTTTACCAAAGGGCAATGCCAAAGCTCTTCCGGCAAGATGAAGCGCAGGGCAAAGGTAGTTCGGATTAATCATTCATGGCTGGCCGTTGGAGTAAGGACGGCTTTGACGATCTGACGGTTGTGCATTGTATCGAAGGCATGATGCCATTCGTTAAGGGGCCAGATTCCGCCGAGAGCGGGGGTGACATCAAGTTGACCACTGGCCATCATTGCAATGACCGTTTCCCACATGGGCCAGTTGTGGCTAAAGCTGCCCTGAAGAGTAACGTTTTTCTGAACGAGGGGATCCAGACTGAAGTTCAGGGGTTGAGGGCCCCAGCCTACCTTGCTGATCCAGCCGGCGGGCCGCACGACCTCGATCGCGGTCTTAAGGGCACTGGAGGCTCCCGCGGCATCAATAACGCCATCACAACCCAGTCCATCTCTGCTTCGGGCCCACTCCTCGACTCCTTCGGTCAAGGGGGTGCAGCCATACTTCTCGGCAACCTGCAAACGGGTCGCATCAGACGCCAGTCCTGCCACGGCCACTTCCGCACCTGCGATTTTTGCAAGGTGAGCCGAGAAAATACCGATGGGACCCGGCCCAATCACCAGAATACGATCCCCAGGCCTGACGTTTCCGTTATGCACCACAGCGTTGTAGGCAACGCAGCACGGTTCGGTCAGGGCGGCATGTTCGTAGGGTACGCCCTCCGGCAGGCGGTGCAGGATGCGCTGAGGCACTGCGACGAACTTGCGCATAGCCCCATCGACCAGAGCGCCGTAGCCCCTGCGGGATGGATCAAGATTGTATAAGCCTTGGCGGCTGAGAGGGCTGAGTGGGTCGATGATCGCAGAGGTTTCACTCACGGCGCGATCGCCTTCCTGCCAACCTTGGACGTCATTGCCAACCTCCCTGATTCTTCCGCAGAACTCGTGACCGAGCACGACGGGGTAATTCATTTCCCAGCTCACACCGCCCTGCCACATATGGAGATCACTTCCACAGACTCCGATTGCTTCTACCTCCAAGAGGACCTCGTCGGATTTTATGGTAGCCCTTGGAATTTCGCGCAGCTCGACGCTGTCGGGCTCCGCGGCATAGTTGACAACAGCAAGGTCAGTTCTGGAATTGGGCATGACAGGACAAAAGTCAGTGACGGGAGCGGTAGTTGCCCTTCACTTCTTCTACGTAGTTTTTGAGAGCGGAGTGAGGATCCTCGGCTGCGGTGAGTGGATGCCCGATGATAAAGTAATCTGCTCCCATGCGCGCGGCTTGAACGGCATCAGTCACCCCAAAGGTTGACACGCCGACCGGCCCGGAAGTGGCATCAAGGGTGGCGGAGAGCCACTGGATGGAATCCCGGTTTGGGTCTGCACTTCGTTCATCCGCGCTGTAGTGAAGGTAAACGAGGTCTGCTCCCCACATGTGGCACTGCCTCGCTCGTGAGGGCTTGTCTACTGCGCCGATGGTGTCTACGACCACCCCGATGCCGAGCTCCTTGCCTGCGCTAATCGCCGAGAGCACCGTGGCGTCGGAGGCGTTGCCACAGACCGTCATTATTCGGGCGCCCTCTTCTTTAGTGTGTCGGACATTACGGCTACCTCCATCCATGGTTTTATAGTCAACAACGACTGGTATGGAGGGGAAGGCGTCGACCACGGCGCGCACAGGCGCAAGTCCCTGACAGGTAACCAGAGGAGTGCCGATTTCCAGCCAGTCGAAGCCCGCCTCTACCGCGATGGCAGCCATTTCGAGGGCTTCCGAGGTTGACTGGTAATCGAGGGCAATCTGGGTGATGGGGAATTGAAGATCCAACGGAGGAGACTCTGAAGGTCTGTCAGAGGCAATGCAATCTACTTGTAGCTGGTCGCCCACAAGAATCGTCCATCCCAAGCTGGGAAAAAGAATGCTGAGCCAATAGCAGCGAATCCGGATCTCGAAGAGGGACCGAAGTTTTGGGACGCAGCCCGTTCCGGTATCGCAGGACAATAGCCCACGGGGGATCTGCCCATCGGAACAGAAAACGGTTCGTGACCTTACGCCAAAATTACAGGAGTCTCGGCCCCAATGCGGTTGGTAAAAACGGCAGCAAGGCTCTTCTGGCTCTGGACCCTACTCGGGACCGTGTGGGCGTGGATATATCCCGCTCATTTCACATGGTTCGTCAGGGAGACCTTTCCGGGAACAGACCTCAAGCTGGTTCCTCTCGGGCTTGGAGTGATCATGCTGGGTATGGGATTGACCCTGAGTTTTAATGACGTGAAGCAGGCCCTTTCTCTTCCGCGGGCGGTGGTCATCGGAGTGCTGGCTCAATTTCTCATCATGCCATTCCTCGGGTGGGGAGTTGCTACTCTCTTTGGGCTTGATGACGAATTTAAACTTGGACTTATCCTCGTGGCTTGTTGTCCCGGAGGAACCGCCTCCAATGTCGTGAGTTATCTTGCTCGGGCCAATGTCGCTCTCAGTGTTCTGATGACGATGTGCTCAACCCTGCTTGCGATTGCTCTGACACCCTATCTGACCAAAGGCTATGCCTCTCTGGCAGTTCCCATTCCTGTCGATGCGTGGGCGATGCTAAAGGCGATGCTGGCGGTAGTGCTGGTGCCGGTAGTGGCAGGACTGGTTCTCAACCGTATTCTCGGGTTAAAAGCCCGGAAGGTAGCAGGAGAGGTTTCGCCGCTTTTATCCATTGCGGTGATCGTTCTCATTGTCGGCGGGATTGTTGGGGGCAACAAGGAGCGCATCCTCGAAAATCTCAACATGTTACTTCTTGCGGTCTTTGTTCTTCACGTTGCTGGATTTGTGATGGGCTACCTCTGGGCTCGTCTCCTCCGCCTAGGTGAAAAGGAGCGGAGGACGGTCTCCATCGAAGTAGGAATGCAGAATTCCGGCCTCGGGGCGACCTTGGCCAAGGTTCATTTTGCGGCCCAGCCCGGAGCGGCCATGGTATGCGCGATTTCTGCTCTCTACCACTGCCTGATCGGGAGCATACTGGCTAGTTTGTGGCGGTCTCGCCCGCCCGAAGAACAGGAGCGTGTGGGGGTAAAAACTTCTACTCTTTCCGAGTAACGGGAGCTTGATTCACCAGAGGGCAGGGTGTACTTGGTTTGCGATGAAAAACAGCACCCTTTTTGCCCTTGTTCTTTCCGCCATGTTCCTGATTTCTGGAGCATCCTCGCGAGCCGAAAATCTTGCAGAAATTCTTGAGAGTGCCGGGTTGGGAACCCTGATCGGAACCTGGGTAGACCAGGATACCAACGGCCAAGCGATCTCTCTCACCTATACCTGGCGGATTGAGGACCGGGTTCTGGGTCTCAGTATCAAGGTGCCGGGTGACAATTCGGAAGGCCTGATCGCGGTAGATCCTGAGAGCGGAGAGGTGATGCACGTAAGCGCCGACGAAAATGGCGGCGTGGGTATGGGCCAATGGGCAGACGAAGGTGGAGTAGCGACGCTGACCCTGAAGAGCGTGGACAGTGATAAGAAAGAAGAGACCGTCAAGGTGAGCCACCAGATTGAGAATGATAAGCTCATCGTAGGTCTCAAGAATGTTACCACAGGCGACGAGGGAAAAATCACTCTGGTAAGGCGTTCGGAGTAGGATTCCTCACAATTCAGGCCAGCAGTTCTTTCACAACCCGGCCGTGAACATCGGTGAGACGGATGTCCCGTCCCCCAAATCGATGAGTAAAGGCTTCATGGTCCACTCCGAGGAGGTGGAGGAGAGTGGCGTGTAGATCATGTATCTCCAAGCGCCCCGAGACAGCCTTGTAGCCCCATGGATCCGTCTCTCCGTAAGACATGCCCGGCCTGATGCCTCCTCCTGCCATCCAGAGGCTGAAGCCGTGCTCATTGTGATCTCGACCGGACCCTCCCTGTGCGAAAGGCGTGCGACCGAATTCGCCTGACCAGAGGACGAGGGTCTCATCGAGCATTCCACGACTCCGGAGGTCTCGCAATAGGGCGGCGATCGGCTGGTCTACTGCCCGGGCGTTGTCGCCATGGTTCCTGACGATATCGCCGTGGGCGTCCCAGCGTTGAAAGCCGTTGACCATTGGAATGGTGAGCTCAACAAAGCGGACTCCCCGTTCTACGAGTCTGCGGGCGATAATGCATTGCCGGGCGTAAGTCTGAGTGTGTGGGTAGTCGGCATTCAGGCCATAGAGGCGCCGGATGGACTGAGGTTCTCCCTCCAGCGACATAACCTCGGGAACCGCAAGCTGCATGCGGGCGGCGAGTTCATAGTTGGCAATGGCAGCCTCCAGCTCTGGCGACATTTCCGGGACTTGCTGGTTGAGATGGCCGATTAATCGTCTCTTTAGGGCCTGCGAATGAGCACTACGTTCGTTGGAGGTGATGTTGGCAAGAGGAGCACCGATCGCATTGAGGAGACTTCCCCGGGCAGTTGCTGGCAGAAAGCCGTTGCTGAAGCAATCGAGACCTCCTGAGGGGATCTGGCCCCCATTGAGAACCACGTAGCCGGGTAAATTATCGTTGTCGCTTCCAAGTCCGTAACTGGCCCACGCGCCCATACTGGGTCTTCCCTGAAGACCGGTTCCGCTGTGTAGAAAGAAGTTAGCACTGGTGTGTTCGGGAAAGCGCGAGGTCATCGATTTAACGATGCAGAGCTCGTCCGCTACTTCGGATACTTTGGGAAAGAGGTCGCTAACCCAGGCTCCGGTTTGACCTCGCCTCCTGAAAGCCCAGGGAGATTTGAAGACCTTGCCGATGGACTCGAACTGCGTTTTTTCAATCTGTCCGATTTCCTTGTAGGGGTCTTTGCCGTGGTGCTTCTCGAGCATGGGCTTGTAGTCGAAGGAGTCGACCTGGGACACGCCCCCCTCCATGAACAGGAATATGATATTGCGCGCCTTTGGCGTGAGGTGCCGCTCGATCATGCCCCCGGCCCTGGCCTTATCGAGCAAGGCGCTGCATGCGAGAGACCCGAATCCCAGCGAGGAACGGACGAGCATTTCGCGACGTGCGATAGCTGACAGATCGATACGCATGTGGCGGAGGATAATATCTAGGCCGAGTGTAGTGCCTCCGCGAGGTGAAGGAACTCCTCCCCGAATTGAGCAACTCTCTCACGAATATCCTTGTTGAGTTCACCCGCTTCAGAGATTTCCCCTTTTCCTGCGTAGACGAATCTAGGTAGAATAATAGTTCGGAAGTCGAGCATGAGACTGTTGGCCGCCGCCATTACCGATATGTAACTTCGCTCTCCTCCGGCTGAGCAGAGGAAGCCGGCGACTTTACCTGTGAGTTGGCGTCCCGCGAGCTCGATGGCATTCTTTGCGGCAGCGTTAATGTCGTAATTGTAAATCGGGACGGCAAATACCACGGCGTCCGCATTGGTAAAGCGCTCTTGCAATATCGCCGTATCAGGATGCCCATAGGCGGAAGTTCCATCGCAGATCGGCAAGTTCAGATCCCGCAGGTCGAGAGAGGATATTTCCGCCCGGTCATACGCTCGCCAGATGGACTCCAGTTCGCCGGCGAGACAACGGCTACGGCTTTCTGGATGCAGGCTGCAGGAGACAATCAGGATCTTCATCTGATCTGAGTATCAATAATTCTCCGCACGTTTCAATGCTCTGTGGGTAGGAATGAGTTGACTTTGCCATTTCCGGGCCAAGGGTGCGTTCCATGCTCAAGCACGCCACTTCTGCCTCACTCCTGTTGGCTTTCGTCGCCACGTCGGTTCAGGCAGAAGAACCAAAACTGGAATCCGACCGTGACAAGGCCTCCTACCTGATTGGACGCAATATCGGGGAGACAATCAATCGGGACGGAATAAAACTGAATGTCGAAAATCTTGTCATGGGCCTGCGTGAGGGTCTCACCGGGAAAGATTCAAAAATCTCGGAAGCTGATGCAGTAAAGATTATGGAGACATTTCAGGCTGAAATGCAAAAGCAGGCAGAGGCCAAGGCGGCTTCGGCTTCAGCAGAAAACCTCGCAGCGGGGACCAAGTTCCTTGCGGACAACAAGAAGCGAGAGGGAGTCAAGGTGACCAAGTCAGGACTTCAGTATGAAGTGATTTCGGCGGGCAAGGGGGCAAAGCCGACTCCCCTTGATACGGTCACAGTTCACTATCATGGGACTCTGATTGACGGGGCGGTTTTCGATAGCTCAGTCGACCGGAAAACCCCTGCTACGTTTCCTGTCAATGGTGTGATTGCGGGTTGGACCGAGGCGCTCCAGCTCATGGAGGTCGGGGCTAAATACAAGCTCTTCATCCCGGCAGATCTGGCCTACGGAAAGTCGGGGGCCGGGCGGGATATCGGACCGAATTCCACTCTGATCTTTGAAGTAGAACTGCTCTCGATCAAGGGGCAGGAAGAGAAGAAGTAGTCTTCATCATACCCATTTTTCCTAAAGGCTCCCTCAGGGGAGCCTTTTTTTGGAGCTAGCGGGGACTACTAAGCCGTTCCCTGACTAGTTCTCCGAGGTATTTCACTGGTAGAGAACCGTGGGCAAGAACGGCCTCATGGTAGCGTCCAAGATCGAACTCAGCTCCTTGTTCTCTCTGGATCTCGCGACGTAGATCATACAGAGCCATGCGTCCCACGAAGTAGGTGCTCAATTGCACGGTAGACTGTTTGGAGCGGATGATCTTGAGCTGGGCCTCTCCCTCCGACTGGAAGGACTGATTCATCAGGAAGCCGAGAGCCTCGTCGTCGCTCATCCGGGTGCAGTGCATACGGTGATCGAGAATCGCATTAGCTACTGCACGGAGGTAGAACTTGAGCTGTGTCAGACGCAGGGAGAGGTCTCCTTCACCATATCCCTGGTCGAGCATCATTTGCTCAGTGTATACGGCCCACCCTTCAATGAAGACGCCAGAAAGTAGAAGGCGGCGAACCGGTGAGGTCTCCCGATTGTGGTAGGCGAGTTGCACATAGTGGCCCGGGTATGCCTCGTGGATGGTGAGGATCTGCAGCATGTGCTGGTTGTATTCCTGCAGAAAACTTTCCACCCGGTCTGCATCCCAGTCAGCGGGAGGGGGGCTGATCGCATAAATAGTCCTGTTTTCCGGGTCGAGGGGTGGAGCGGGCTGGATGTACGCCAAGGAGTTTCCACGGTGAAACTCCGGCATTTCCCTCAACTCACACCGGTCAGGGTCTGGCAGACGCAGGATATCGTTTTTTGCGATGAAGTCCTTCAGTTTCTCGACTGTAGCCCGGGCATCAGCGAGGAGGTTTGCCGGTTCGCCGTGTTCCCTGCCGACCGCATCAAGCACCCGGGTGATCGTCTCATGGCGTCCAATTGCATCATCGGGAGGAAGGGGCGTCCCGAGGTGATATCTGCCCCAGAGTTGCCGGGCAGTGACGTACATTTCACCCGTGACACGATGGAATTCGTCCTCGGCGCGGGCGAGGACCTCGTCGGCGGTAATGTCGCCGTTGGCGGCGAACTGTAGTTTGCGGTCGAACTTCTCCTTGCCCAGTCGCCATTCACTTCCAGCCCGGGCGCGAAGGTCGGTTTCAAGGAACTCCTGATAGGCACGCAGGTGAACGAGCAGGTCGTCGGCGACCTTTTTCAGCTCTGTGCATTGCGGGGAATCCCCCGCCAGTTCGTAGATGCCCTTCTCGTAAAAACCGATCACCCCACGGTTCTGGTTGATACTGGTCTCAAGGACAGGCAGGGGAGGGTTGGTCAGGGTGCGTCGGGCCTCAGTGACTACTTCCGGGAGTTGCCGAATTCGTGCGATGACATTGGAGATGTTTTCCTCGTGGGGAAGGCTCGACTGGGTGAGCAGGCTGTAGACACTGCCACTCAGGTAGTGGTTGTAGGTTCGGGGGTCCTCCTCGAATGCTGGAATATGTTCAGCCAGCCAGCTTTGCTCCTCGAGATGGTGGCGAAAGACCTCCAGATCGATCTGTGCGGAGCGCCTTAGATCGTCACGATTGATTTCGGATGTGAGCCTCGCGAGCGTCTCGTGCTGCAGTGCAGTCCGGTTCTGTCGCGCCTCGACGGAAAGGTCTTCGATCTGGTCATCGTAGCGGTGGTCTCCCAGCTGGCTGGCGTAGACCGGATGCTGGCGAAGGTGTTCCTCGAGATAATCATCGAAGAATTTGTAGAACTTTTGGTCAGACATACGTTCAGGAAGAGGGCTCTGATATCCAGTCCTTGAGCTTGCGTCACGGTTGACCGTGCCAGAGCGGGCCCTCTGGCCCGAGCTCAAATCCGGTGGACATCCAGAAGATCAACAGGCCGGTCCACACCACCGCAAAGACAAGTGCATAGGGAAGCATGAGGGCGATGAGGGTCCCGATGCCACCCTTGGGCATATACTTCTGCATGAAGACCAGGATGATTACCATGTAGGGGTTCAGCGGGGTGATGATGTTACTGCAGGAGTCCCCGACGCGGTAGGCAGCCTGGGTCAGTTCCGGGCTGATGGAGGCTCCGGTTATGAACATGGGAATAAAAACCGGGGCAAAGAAGGAATACTTGGCCGAGGCTGACCCGATGAACATGTTGGCGACCATAACGAGGAGGATGAAGGCCGCGATGAGGGCCCAGGGCGGGAAGGAGGCGGAGGCCAGGGCCTGGCCACCAGCAAGGGCCATCATCTCCCCGAGGTTTGAGTGCTTGAAGTAGGCTACGAACTGGGCAGCGAAGAAGGCCAGGACGATATACGGACCCATATCGGCCATGGTCTTACCCATCATGTGGGCTACGTCGTGGTCGCGCTTGATTTCCCCGGCCGCGATCCCGTAGGCCAGCCCCGGCAGCAGGAAGCAGAAGAAGAGCAGGGGGACGATAGCGGCGACCCAGCGCGGGAAGGGGCCGTCATTACCGGCGAGGGGAGGGTCATAGGGAAGATGACCTCCCGGGTTGATCATAAGGAGGAGCAGGACGAAAAAGACGGTGAAGACCGCCCCGGCGGCCTTCAGGCCCCGGCGTTCCCCGGGGGTGATTTTGCGAGCCAGGAGGTCCTCCTCGGTAAGGGGTGTGGGTCCGCCCTGATCCGGACTGTTCCGGGCGTAGCGTGGTTCCACAAACCAGGCGGTTACTCCCCATCCGACAAGGGTGAGAAGGAAGGTGGAGACAATCATGAACCACCAGTTGGCGGTGGGGGCTACTGGATCGCGATCGGCTTCGAGGATCTGGGCTCCCTCTGTACTCAGGCCTGCCAGCAGTGGATCCAGTCCGGTGATGAAGAGATTGGCGCTGAAGCCTGCCGACACGCCCACAAAGACGGCGGCAAGTCCCACCAGGGGGGAGCGACCAACTGACTTGTAGAGGGCTGCCGCAATTGGGGGAAGGACCACGTAACCAGCGTCGAGGGCCATGGAGGACATGATCCCGATCACGATCATGGAAGGGGTCAGCAGGCATGCGGGGGTAATCAGCATGCAAACCTTGAGCAGGGCTCCAATGGCTCCGCTCCGTTCCGCTACCCCGATTCCGAGCATGCCGACCAGGACGACCCCGAGTGGGGCAAATTCGGTGAAATTCTTTACCATGTTCTTGATAGCCCAGAAGGCTCCGTCCCCGGCGAGCAGGCCGGTGGCGGTGACGGTCTCCACCGTCCTGACCTTGACTCCCTCGGCATTGAGTTTCATCACGGTTTTCTCGGCGGACCAGTTTCCGACGTCTGCGACCTGCGACAGGACCAGGATCAGGACCGTCCCGGCGATGAAGAGGGTCATGGGGTGGGGCAGGCGGTTGCCCACCCGCTCGATCCAGTCGAGCCAACCGGATCGTTTCTCTTTCTCTGGACCAGCAGAATCAATCGACATCCCCCGGATGCTGGGGGAATTACGCAGGCTTGTCATCTCTCACCTCAGAGTTTGTGCCGGACCGATGGGGAATTGCTGATAAGGGGGCTTTCCTTTACCCCGTGGGCTTTTGTAGAACTGTTCAGTGAAACCCATTACACCTGCTTTACGTCTCGTGGGTTCTGGCCCGATAAAACTCGAAGGAGGGATGAAGTGACGTGCCCCGGAAGAGAGCCAGCTTGGAAGTGATGAGGAAGTAGTGATGAGGGCCAATCCAGTCAGATTTGGATCCAGACGCCAGGTAGCCTTGACTACGGGGATCTTGCTGATGCTGTTTTCAGGATGCTTGAGGGCAGGCCTTGAGCCTCAGCTCTGCCAGCGGGGTCAGGTTCTCCTCGCGGATGATTTCGAGAGTCTTGAGGACGTGCCTGCTCGCTGGTTCTTCAGGGAGCAGTGGACCGTGGCTCAAGGCGCTTTGATGCGGGCTGGGATACCGGGAGAAAACAAGCGGGTCTTCGTCAAGAAGCCGCGATATGGGGACTGCATTATTGAGCTCAAAGTGGCCTTCCATGGGGCGGAGGAGATTCGAATTATGACCGGCACTCCCGGGAAATATAACGCGGTGGTGCTTCTCTGGCCTCATGGCTTCCGCGTCACAACGGCCCGGGATCAGACCGTTCCCCATTTTCCGACCATCCATGGAGAGTGTGCCCATCAGTTTGAGCGGCATCGGTTTTATCAGGTGATGATCGAGATTTTCGGGGAGGAGATTCTTGTCCGGGTAGGAGACGAGAATCATATGGTGGTTGGGAGTCACCCCATTCTGGACCGGGAGCGGGACTACTTCGCCTTTCAGGTTGATCGGCCGGGAGCGGCATTTGATGACGTTGTTCTAGCCTCTGCCACTGGCAGAGTGGAAGGGTGGGAGGACAGCTTTAGGAAGCTTGAGGAACTTCAGGCGAGGCGTCCTTGGCTTCCGCACGAACCGGGAGAGCAGCAGAAGATCAGGGAAATCATTGCGAGGGATCAGCTCTACCGGGAGAGTGCGGTATTCCGTGATCTGGTGGCCCAGACAGAAGAGCGCAAGTTAGCCGCTGCGCGGAAGTTTCCGGAGGTGTTCAGAACGGTGAAGGAACGGCGGAAGAAGATTGCGTTGGAGAGCAAGCGGTTGATCGCGGAGGATTCAGCATACCTTGCCCTCAGGAATGGGATCAACAAGCTCAAGCGCTCGGAGGTGGAACTCCTGCATCTCCTGCACCCCGGGCTCAAGGACTTGCCAGAAGCCCGCTACCACGCCGCTCTGGCAGAGGCCCGGGAAAAGTCGAAGGAGACCACTGCTCTCCAGCTGGTGACAGCGAATCGAGAGATCATGGAGAGGAAGATGCGGTCCCGCTATCCGCATCTGGAGAAGAGTGATCAGGAGCTTCTTTCGGAGAGCAGGTTGGCGCGTTCGAAGGTCGCAAATACACCGAATTTTAAACTGGCGACGAGAGCGGTAGCGGAGGCGGTAAGGAAAGAGAAAGAGGTAGTGATAGAAGAGGCCAGAGAGCTCGAGATAGTTTTTGCCCGAGAGAAAGCAAATCCATGATCACCCTGCGACATAGCGGTATTCTTCTTGCTCTCCTGTCCTCGGGTGCCACGGGCGATACAGTTTTTGAAAACGAGGTGCAACCCGTGTTGCGGAAGCATTGTTTTTCCTGCCACGGCCCCGAAAAGCAGAAGGGAGACCTCCGGTTCGATTCGCTCGACCCGGACATGGTTCACGGTAATGCCGGCGAGACTTGGCACGATGCCCTCGATGTAATCAACCGGGGCGAGATGCCCCCGGAGAAAGCTCCCCCCTTACCTGCCGGGGATCGTCGAGTGCTCGTTGACTGGTTAACGAAGGAGTTGCGCCGGGCAGCGGAGGTCCGCAAGAATACCGGTAAGCAGGTGGTAATGCGTCGGTTGAACCGGACCGAGTATCAGCATACCATGACCGACTTGCTGGGCTTGGAGATGAATTATGGGGAAAGCCTTCCTTCCGATGCCCGTTCTCCAGAGGGCTTCAAAAACAACGGGGCGTCCCTCGGTATGACTGCCCTGCAGATCGAGAACTATCTCAAGACAGCCCGGAAAGCTCTCGACCTTATCCTGGTGGAAGGCGACCCACCGGAACGCAGTGTTTCTCCGGTGGAGAGAAACAAGCAAGGGATCAGGGGGCCTAATCGTCGGCGCTATGCTGGAAACTCCTCCGAGCGCCTGGGCCGGGTGAACTTCTGGTATGGTTCGTTCAAGGATCCACCGCGCCGGGGACAATTCACCATCCGGGTGAAGGCCTCGACCGACCGGAAACCAGGACAGCCTGCCCCGATCCTCTTTGCTCGGTATGGGTATTTCGTCTCGGGTCTGACCCTGAACATCATGGATGATGCCGGTGAAATCGAGGTTTCCTCGAGAACGCCGAAATATTACGATATTCCTCTGAGATCCGAGTTTCTTCCCCTTCCGGAGGCCGATGTTCCGGGTGGCGAACTTAATGGGGTCATTACGCTCCAGAATGTTCTCGATGACGGGGAACCTCGGCCCAAGGAGGTGACGGAGGTCATTGAGGAGAAGGACAAGAAGGGGAAGGTGAGGAAGAAGAAGGTCAAGTTCTTCCCTGAGGACCCGGATTTTCCGCGCATTATCATTGAGTCAGTGGAGATCATACGGAACGACTATGCCTCCTGGCCGCCACCCCTGCACCGCAGGATCATACGGGAGGGGGAAGACGTGGATGATCCAAAGGCTCTCCGGGTTATTCTGGGACGCTTTCTGCGACGAGCTTGGCGACGGCCCGTGCAGGATATGGAACTGGCGAAGTGGCTCAGGCACTACGAGTTGATGCGGAAGGAATCAGGCCATCCGGTGGAGGCTCTCCAGGAGACCCTGTCGGCCGTCCTGTCCTCCTCTCATTTTCTTTACCTCACTGAGCCCTCATCCTTGGAGAAGCGGCGGAGGCTGAATGCTCATGAGTTGGCCGCTCGTCTTTCTTATTTCCTGTGGAGCTCTCTCCCGGATGAGGCTCTTTCTTCCCTTGCCGATTCCGGAGAGTTGCTGGTTCCTGAGGTGCTCCAGAGCGAGTTCAACCGTTTGCTCGGAGACAAGAAGGCGGATCGCTTCGCCGAGCAATTCAGCAGCCAATGGCTTGATCTGGATGGAGTAGACCGGGTGGCCATCAACCCACAGTATTACCGGAATTTCGATAATTCCCTCAAGCCCGAGATGGTCCGGGAAACCCAGGCTTTTTTTCGAGAAATTCTGCGGAGCAACACCTCGGCTCTGCAGTTTCTCGTTGCGGACTTCACCATGCTTAATGCCCGCTTGGCCAAACATTACGGGTTGGAGGGACCTCGATCTCAGGCCTTCGAGAGGGTGCCTCTTGAGGGAACGAGTCGCCCGGGCGGCTTACTGGGCCATGCTTCCGTGCATCTCGCCGGATCTGATGGAGTGGACTCCCATCCGATCAAGCGCGCGGTCTGGATCAGGGAGCACCTCCTGAATGATCCTCCCAATCCTCCTCCGCCCGATGTTCCAACCCTTGAGGAAAGTATCGGCGGTTTTGAGAAGCTTCCGGTCCGGGAGCAGATGGAGCTCCACCGGAAAAAGGAAGCCTGTGCGGACTGCCACCGCAGCATCGACCCATGGGGTATCGCCCTCGAACGGTTCGATGCGATCGGATTGCCAAGAGAGAAGACCGCTCGGGGCCGGAAAGCGGTCTCGACCACGACTGTCCTGCCTGGGAATCACCAGGTTGCGGGACTGGCAGATCTGCAAGACCACATGCTTACTGAGAGGCGTGCACAATTTACCCGGGCCCTCGTGACCAAGTTGTATGTCTACGCCTTGGGGCGAAGTGCCATGCTGGAGGATGCGCCTTTGATCGAGGAATTGAGCCGGGAGTTCGCCCGGGATGGCTACCGGTTGCCCTCCCTCATGGCCCGCATTGCCAGCAGTGAGCCTTTTTTATCGCGATAGGGGCGGGGGTAACTGCTATAGTGAAAAGGAACGGGAGAAATTGATGAGTAAGAGCACCCACTACATGAACCGCAGGACGATGCTAAAGGCCGCCGGGATCTCCATGGCGCTGCCTTGGATGGAGTCTCTAGGGGGTCCCAAGTCGAAGGTGCCTCCAAGAAGGTTCTGTTCCATTTATTTCCCCTACGGAGTGAGCCTGCCCAAGCAGGGGGGCGAGTTCGGGGAGTGGAACTGGTTTCCGAACGGATCGGGCCAGAACTTTACCTTTAACAAGTCCCTTGAGGTGCTGGAGCCGTTCCGTGATCAGGTCACGGTTCTTGGAGGGCTCTCCCATCCCAAGGTCCGCAGAATCGGAGGTCATGACAGTGGTGATACCTTCCTGACTGGGGAGGAGTTGAGCCTGTCTGCAACAGGTTTGAAGAACTCCATTTCCTTGGATCAGTTCATGGCGCAAAGGCATAGACTGGGTGCGAGTACTCGCTTCAGCAGCTTGGTGCTCTCCTCGGATGGAGGGGTCGGCATGCCTACCAGAGCGAATACGCTCTCCTACTCCAGTAGCGGTCAGCCGATTCCTTCCCTGAACCGGCCTGCCGTTGTCTTTGAACGTCTCTTTGGGTTGAATGGCGACTCCATCGAGGCCCAGAGAAAGGGACTCACCCGGACCGGAAGCCACCTTGATCTGCTTCTTGAAGAGGCGAGGACCCTGCATCGTAAACTGGGCAGAACAGATCAGGGAAAGCTGGATCAGTATCTAACCTCAGTGCGTGAGATCGAGCAGGACGTGGAGCGCTCCGCGCAATGGCTGAATGTCCCCCGTCCCAAGGTCAATGCGGAGGGGCTTAGCCTTGATGCGGACAACGAGACTCCGGGGAAGCTCATTCATACCATGCTGGACCTGATTGCCCTCGCATTTCAGACCGACTCGACCCGCTTCGTGACCTATCAATTGGCGAGCATGCACGGGGCAATCTCTATCGCGAACAAGTTCCCGTCGCTCCTGGGTTTCAACAAGGATGCCCACGGGTTGGCTCATGGGGCGGGCAAAGGGAAGGGAGCCGAAGCCAAGGGAAAGTGGGACCGTTATCAGGCTGAATGCCTCGCTTATCTGATGAAAAGACTCAGTGAGTTTGAAGAGGGAGATGGGTCCGTGCTGGACAATACCTGCATTCTTTACGGCAGCAGCAACAGCAAGACCCACAACAACACCAACTATCCGCTGATTCTTGCCGGAGGGAACAAGATGGGCTACCGGCACGGCCAGTACTTAAAATGCGACAGTAAGACCCCATTCTCTAACGTGTTTGTGACTATCCAGCAGCAGATGGGAGTGAAGGCGGATTCCTTTGCTGACAGTACGGGAGCGCTTGACGCGCTGATTATTTGAACGGGGGCTGAGCTTGGATGGCACTCGATCGGCCCGGATCGGAAAGTAAACACGTGGTGAAGCTCCCCGCGAAGAGAACCTGAAATTTGATTTCGTTGAACAACGATGAATGGGCCCAATACCAACGCGGTGGATTATAAGGCGGCTGGCTACTGCCTTTTTCGCGAAGTCCTCGATCCTGAGGAGGTCCTGGGGCTCAATGCCGAGCTGGATTCTCTCGTGCGGAACATGCCGGACACCATGGTCGTCTATAAGGATGGAAAGAATCAGGAGGTCCCGGCGCGACCCGAATATCTCACCGAGCCTCATGCCAGTAATAACGCCTGGCTGGAGCTCTGTCGTCATCCTCGGATCCTCGACGCGGTGGAAGCAGTTCTCGGGCCGGACCTTATTCTGATCATGTCTCATGTGATCTCTAAGCGGCCGGGAGATGGGTTGCCGGTGGCGTGGCATCAGGACAATACCTACTGGCACTCGGTCCAGGGAACGGATGTGGGAACGGTCTGGCTCGCTTTGGACGATGCGGATCTAGCTAATGGGTGTATGCAGGTGATCCCATCTACCCATGAGGGATATCCTGAGATGGATAAGGTTTCGACCGGGGAAAATGATCTTCTCGGGCTTACCGTGGAAGTGACTCCTGACATGGTAGCTGCCGCCATCCCGCTCGAGATGCGGGCGGGGAGTTTGTCGATTCACGATTCCTATGTCCTTCATGGAAGTGAGCCTAATACCAGTAACCGACGTCGAGCGGCCTATACCATGCGTTATGCCAATGCCCGGACGGTTACGGTGGATACCGAGGAGCATTGGGTGCCGGTTTATCTCGTGCGCGGGGAAGGAGGTGGCAGCGATTCGGACTACGTGGACCTCCGTCCTGGGCGGCCCCTTCCCGGGTGCGCGATTTAGATTTTTCTGATAGCGGGGCTTTCTTCCGCTCTACTCAAACACAAGGGTGCGAACCGAGAGAGGTGGCATGGCGGCGGTGGACTCGACCTCTTCACAGTTCCTTTTCTGGTCGGTCTGCCAAGCCCGGGCTTTTCCTCCTCCCTTCAGAGAAATCTTGAGAGGATGGGACGAGGCAGTGTCATTGATGGCAACTACCACAACCTTCGAGCGGTCGGGAGAGCGGTAGGCGGAGATCTGTAATCCATCCTTGGTGGGGGCAGCGAGGCGTCGAAAGCCTGGTTCTACGAATCTGGAATACTGCTGAAAGGTGTAGAACTTCTTGGTTCGCTCAACAAAGGCCTGGGTGCCATTCTCTCCGCGTTTTTCGCTGACGAGGACGAGTCCTTCATCGCGGTGTTTCTGCCGGGTGTTGCGGTCCGTGACAGTCTCGGGAGCGAGGCTATAGACTAGGCCCCACCAGAGGAAGGCGTTAGCCCCGGCATCGGCGAGAGTCATGTGCAGGTAGCGTGCGGCCTTGATGGCCTTCTGGTGCTCGGTGAGTTCGGGGGTCCATCCGTAGGTGTGCCACTGCTCGCCGTTCCACTGGGCTCCGGTGGTTTCGGTCATCCAGAGGCTCTTATCAGGGAAGTGCTCCCGTTTGAGAGGAGCGATGGACCTCGTTGCCTTCACGAGGTAATCGATAGGACCGGTCTCGCCGTCAATATAACTGTCATACATGTGATAGGCCGCAATATCGACGGCTGGACTGGCGATGGCGGGGAGAAAGCTCTTTAGCTCACTGGCCTCGGAACCAATGAACGCGAGATCGGGGGCGGCAATGCGGAGCTGGCCCAGACCAGCCCTTCGAAGGCGAGGCTTGACCAGCGTCTCGATAAAGGAGGCAAGTTCTCCGGGCTCCCAGCGGCAGGTTTGAGTGCCCTCGTGTGACCAGTTGGATTCATTTTGGACTCCGATGGCGGTGACGTTGATGCCCCAGTCGAGATATTGCTGGACGCGAGCTACCATTTCGTTCGCCCACTCGGCCCGGCGCTCCGGTCGCAGGGTATACTGAGGGCCACCGTTGATCTCGACGGTCTGGAGCCAGTAATCCAGTGTCTGGTTCTTGGACGAGCGGGGTTGCCAGAAGCTCAGGAGGACCTGAAGGTCTGGGTTGATCTTCATGGCTCGCTGGAGGACATCCCGGTTATGGTCGACCACGCCTTTCTTGGTCACTTCTCCCTGAGCCCTGACAATGGAGGTGTTCAGTTCCTTGAGGGCGGCGGTAAGGGCCTTGTCGTCTGCCCGGGTTCCCCAGAATGCGATAGAACCTCCGAAGCCGTCAATTTTCTGGCGAGCGAGCTCGGGGTC
>Ga0160423_10001426_pt1 | contig 20001 bp, 18 predicted proteins | sample CRUFie14St8metaG_FD_108191 | JGI IMG/M metagenome (GOLD analysis project Ga0160423, IMG submission 108191) | Marine microbial communities from the Costa Rica Dome - CRUD Field 142mm St8 metaG | ecosystem: Environmental > Aquatic > Marine > Oceanic > Photic zone | place: Costa Rica: the Eastern... | reverse complement strand
TCTGGTATTCATCCCAAAGAGGCAGCTGCCAGGCCCGGTCTAGGGACTCTTCGCCGCACTGAAGAAGCGTTTGCGCCAGCTTGTCGTCGTTGCTGAGCATGACATTGGCCTGTGAGCCAAATGCCGCAACCGCCGCGCCGGTTAGCGTGGCAATGTCGATAATCGCCCTTGGTTTGAAGCGCTCGGCATACGTCAGCGCATCACAAAGCACCAGTCTACCCTCTGCGTCGGTGTTGAGAATTTCAATGGTTTTGCCCGACATTGAAGTCACAATATCGCCCGGTTTGGTGGCCTTGCTTCCCGGCATGTTTTCAGCGGCAGCTACGATGCCAATCACGTTGATCGGTAGCCTGAGTTCGGCTACGCATCCCATCGTGGCAACTACACTGGCAGCTCCGCACATGTCGAATTTCATTTCGTCCATTGCTGCCGGCGGCTTAAGACTGATACCCCCGGTATCAAAGGTAATGCCTTTACCGACCAGCACATATGGCCGACTGCTGCTGTTCGCCCCCTGATAGTTCATAACAATGAGTTTGGCTTCCTCCGCCGAACCGGCCGCGACCGACAGTAAAGAACCCATGCCTAGCCGGGCCATCTGTTTTTCACTGAGGATCTGGGTCGCGATGGACTTGTTCTTTGCGGCCAAAACCTGCGCCTCGTTGGCAAGAAAAGTCGGTGTGCAGACGTTGCCGGGTAGGTTGCCAAGCTGTTTGGCCCGATTGACGGCCTTGCCGATAGCCTGACCCTGTTTCAGCGCGTACTCGAGACCTTTGCGCCGCGCGCCGGCAGGGGCCGAGATGCTGACGGATTTAAGAGCGGGCTTCCTGACTTTTTTGCTCTTGGTTGTGTCGTAACGATAACAAGCGTCCTCAAGCTCCTGGGCAACTCGGGCGGCCAGCCACGAGGTATCCCGATCTGTGATCTCGACCGACGCCATGGCGTAGTGCGTGCTTTCGGACTGAGTTTTTGCCACCGCCTTGGCGGTCGACTTCAGCATCTTTGCGGCCGCGCAGGCATTGAGTTTCTTGCGCTCGCCCAATCCTACTAGCAGAATTCTGCGGGCGCTGACTCCAGAGGTCTTATACAGTAGAGAAGTCTCGCCCAGTTTGCCGTTAAAATCGCCTGATTTAATCACGGCGCCCAGCGCCCTGCCCGAGACTTTATCCAGATGACTTACCTCTGCCGAAAGTGGGCTTTTGCCCCAGACAGGGACTACCAAGCAATCGGCTGCCACCTTTTCTATTGCGCCGGATTTGATTGAATACCGCATAACAATAACACGCCTCCCCAGCGCAAAAGTCTCTAAAAGCCGGCACAATCCTAAAGTCATTCGTGGGTATAAGCAACATGATACCGGCAGCCGGATAGGTCTCTCTGAGCCTTGTTGTCTGGCGCAGATTTCGCCCGGCCGTCGTGAACCTTTTTTAGTTGCCGTTGTCTGACCAAACAGGCCGGTTACTGTATTACGAGGAGTGGTTATGCCAAGAGTGGAGATCGGTACCCCTAACCAATTTTTGTTCAGCATGGAAAGAGTTGTCGGTATCAGCGATTTGAATTTCGCCAAGCATCTCGACAGTGTCGCGATGCTGCAGATTCTGAATGAGGCGCGTCTTCAGTTTCTGGCTCATCTTGGATTTTCTGAGGCCAACGTATTCGGGCTAGGGCTGGTAGTGGCAGATCAGGCTGTGGATTTCCGATCCGAATCCTTCGCCGGAGACCGGCTGCTCATTGATGTTGGCGTAAAAGACTTTAATCACTATGGCTTTGACATTTCCTTTCAGGTAACCAACAACGCACTCGAAATTGTCGTATGTCAGGCCAAGACCGGAGTGGTGTTTTTTGACTTTGATCAGCACCAGATAGCGGAAGTGCCAGTAGCGCTTGTTGATTTACTCAATCGGCGAGAAGAAAAAGTCGCCTAATCCGTTCAGAACGGGCGATACGAGCGTGGCACCAGCACGACCCGGGTGTCTGAGAGACGATCATGCAGTGTGCCCCGCTGTGGATTGATCAGCAGCCAGAAAAACCCGATGCCCATCAGAAGGAAACTCGGCCAGGCTAGCCCAAAGCGCAGGGCACTTTGAGGCAGCCTCAGCAGTCGGCCGTCCGGACGCTGAGTCCGCAGTCGCCATGCGATCATCCCCAGAGTCTGCCCACTGCGCCCCCAGAACCCAGCATAGAAGCCGAACGACGTCGTCACCATCATGAAAAAGATCACCGCGTCCTGCAGCGGATCGGTGACGACGCGCCCATCAACAAGCTGGTTGCTGTCCATGCCGAATGCAAACTGTATCAGATAGCCGGATACCATCCAGATGGCAACGACGAGAAACCCATCGTAAAGCAGGGCGGCCAGACGGCGCCATAGCCCGGCGACGGGGAAGTCGGCAGGGTTTTTCTGAACAGTGTCGGTTGCTGAATCTTCCATCAAGCGGCGTTCTCAATTCGGATAGCAGGCTGCTGTGGCAGTGATCTGCATGCATGCGGGGCCACGCCTCGGAGCAGGCGCGCACAGGTGGCTGCAGCGGATCTTATATCCTGTGTGTGGCTTTCCGCTGGCCCGGGTGAACGGGTTATGCGGGTAAATTTTGACTGCGGAGCAGTATATAACGAATGCCACGGCACTCCAATTGAGTCGCTGTAGCATCAAAGATGTCGAAAAATCACGGGCTTGGGCTAAACTGATTACGTTAGCTTGTAAGTTTTTGCTAGAATCCCGACCTTCAGGCAATCTTCAGCGCCTGCCTTTCGACTCTGAGTCCAATTTTAAAAAACTAAATCAATAAAGATCTGGAAAAGACCGATGAACAGCACGACCCAGCCACGATACATTCGATTGCTGGATACCACGCTGCGCGATGGCGAGCAGACCCAGGGCGTTTCATTTTCAGCGAATGAAAAACTGAATATCGCCCGTGCCTTGCTCCAGTCCCTCAGGGTGGATCGCATAGAAGTTGCTTCAGCATGCGTATCCGAGGGGGAGAAAGAAGCGGTGGCGCAGATCATTCGATGGGCGGAAAGTGAAGGTTTAGCCGATCGCGTTGAAGTGCTGGGATTTGTCGACTACCAGCGCAGCGTGGATTGGATCAGGGACGCCGGCGGTCAAGTCATCAACCTGCTGTGTAAAGGCAGTGAAAAACATTGTCGGGAGCAGCTCGGCAAGACACTGGAAGGGCACGTTGAAGACATTATCAGAACCGTAGAGTATGCCGAAGCATCGGGGATGCGCGTCAATATGTATCTCGAGGACTGGTCCAACGGCTACAAAAACAGCCGAGACTATGTGTTCGGTCTGGTTCGCGAAGTGCAGCATCTGAATATTGGTCACACACTTCTTCCTGACACCCTGGGTCTGATGTCGCCGACAGAAGTCAGTGAAGCCCTGAGCGATATGCTCAGCAGATTCCCCGATAAGCTGTTCGACTTCCATCCGCACAATGACTACGGGCTGGCCACTGCAAATGTCATGGCGGCAGTGGGGGTAGGAATTGAGAACATCCACTGTACAGTGAACTGCCTTGGCGAGCGAGCCGGTAATGCGTCACTGGCAGAAGTCGCGGTTGCTCTGAAAGACAAGTTGGGGGTACAGCTGTCTGTTGATGAAACTCATATCGCGATGGTGAGTCGGATGGTAGAAAACTTTTCTGGTAAATGGATCGCGGCTAATACGCCGATCGTCGGCGCTGATGTGTTTACCCAGACCGCCGGCATTCATGCGGACGGCGATCTGAAAGGGGATCTCTATAAGAGCACGCTCAGTCCTGAACGATTTGCTAGAAAACACAGTTATGCGCTGGGTAAGATGAGCGGTAAGGCGTCGCTGACGAATAATCTGGATGAACTGGGGATTCAGCTGTCCGATGAAGAAAAAGCCAAGGTGTTAGAGCGGGTGGTACAGCTGGGAGACTCCAAGCAGGTGGTTACCGCGGAAGATCTTCCCTTTATCATTGCTGATGTGATGGAGAGCAAAGAGTACCATTACATTACGCTGCTGAACTGTAACATCAACACCGGATTCAAAGTGGCAAGCACGGCGAGTGTCTGTGTCGACATTGAAGGGGAAGAGCTGCAGGGCATCGGGTCCGGCAATGGTGGCTTCGATGCGTTCATGGATGCTATTACCAATATCCTGAAGCGCCGCGATTTTATTATGCCGGCTCTGGTGGACTACGAGGTCCACATCCCGCGAGGCGGTCAGACTGATGCGCTGACCGAGTGTATTATCACCTGGCAGTCAGGAGAGCGCGACTTCAAGACCCGTGGGGTCGATTCTAATCAGGTGATGGCAGCGGTGAAGGCCACTCTCAGGATGGTCAACCTGAAACTCCACAGTCTCTGAGTCAGAGTTTGCTGAGTTCCTCGGCGACCAGATCGCCAAACCCGTCGGTACTGATCATTTTGACATCACTTCCCGGCTTCGAAAGATCGGGGGTTGAGAAACCCTGAGCAAAGACTGACTGCATCGCCTGCCAGACGTTTCGGGCCTCGCTATCCATGCCAAAGCTCATTTCAAGCATCATGGCGACCGAGCCTATCATGGAATAGGGGTTGGCGATTTTCTGTCCGGCAATGTCAGGCGCGGAACCATGGGAAGGCTCATAGTAGGCCTTATCTGGCCCCATGCAGGCCGAAGGCATTAGGCCGAGGGACCCCAGAATGCCGCCTCCTTGATCACTCAGGATGTCGCCGAACATATTTTCCATGACCATCACGTCGAACTGCCCGGGGTTAAGGCAGAGGTAGGTGGCAGCAGCATCCACCAGAATGTGTTTGATCTGCACGTCAGGAAAATCTCTGCCGACTTCCTCCATGACTTCATTCCAAAGCACGCTCGACTTGAGCACATTGCTCTTGTGAATGTTATGCAGGACGCCCTGACGTTTCTGAGCTGTTTCAAAGGCCACCCGCGCGATCCGGGCGATCTGATCTTCATCGTATTCCAGACTTTCAGTCACAAAGCGTTTGCCGCTTTCGGTGACGCCGGTTTCCTTGTTGCCAAAGTACAGGCCGCCGACAAGTTCACGGATGATGATGAAGTCAATGCCGTCCCCAATGACTTCCGCTTTCAGGGGCGAAAAATGTGCAATATCCTTTGGCAGGTATACCGGGCGGAAGTTCGCAAAAGTGTCGTACCGACGGCGCAGGGGCAGCAGAGCACCACGCTCGGGTTGCATATCAACCGGGATCTTCTTGGACTCTTCGTGGCTTAGTCCGATCGGGCCCTTCAGTATGGCATCGGCGGAATCGCAAAGGGCTTTGGTTTCGTCTGGGAACGAGTTGCCATGGCTGAAGTAGGCGGTCGCGCCAAAAGCGCCGCTTTCCAGCTCAAAATTCACCTTATTTCGTTCGGCCACTAGATTTAAAATTTTTACGGCTTCAGCCATGATTTCTGGGCCGATACCGTCGCCGTCAAGCAGGGCGATTTTATGGGTGCTCATGTTGATGTCCTGTGGCAGTGAGTTGCCATTATGCGGAAATTCAAAAGGCTGGTAATGTAACATGTGCGTCACAAAGCACAACCTAGCATTGTTCTAGCCTCGCCAACTTTTAATCTGCTTCGCGGGAAATGGGCTGCTAGTGGGACGTTTTCATCGTGCACAAACTTTAGACTGGCGATAGGATATGGTTACTCGGCTAAAACTTAGGATTAAAGTTCGGATCCAAGACTCTAACTCTGAATTAGACTGCTCTGTGTGGTAACGGATGAAACTTATCAGAGGGGGCAAGCGCACGGCTTCTATTAACGAACAGGATTGGAGGTTTGTTAAGCGCGGACTGAATCAGTGTCTCGCTGCAGGTTTCATAACCGAGGCTGAAAGAGGTCGGATTCTGGAGTATCTTGAGGCTAATGAACGGGTCGAAGTAACTATCAGTAGTTTGATGACAGGATCGCGATCGGTGACTAGTTTCATTCTCTCATTGCTTCAGGCGGCGGATGATAGTCAACTTCGCAACGACCCCTAGGCGTACAAAATTTGGATGCAAGGGATCCTTTGCGGCTACGTTGCTTTAGAAGGTGGTAAAAGTAAATTTTCAATTATGGTAGCTTACGACATCGATGCGTAAATTCTCATGGACAATGAAGAACATCAAGCTTAAATGCTACTTAATATTTCTGGCTGCAGGGGTATCGGGGTGTACGGTTGTCTCTGACGCACCAGAAGGATGCCAAATCGTCGATTTAAAAAATGATGCTCCGACGCCATTTGCCAATGTCAAACCCGAAAGTTTTGGTGACCTAGTAAAACTTGCTCGAGAGTATCCAGAGCGAAAACTTCTCTGGTGCGAAGACGGATATTTTGCTCCGCACGTTTATTAACTCATTTTTGATTGAATGATAACCAGTTGTGCGCTTGGCTAATTTTCAAGATCAATGATGATTTTGAGATTTTTGTGCTGAAGTCTGCGTTTTTACTACTGCTTGTCTTCTTACTTCCATCCAGCGTCGTTGTCAGGGCCATCGACTACTCATTTAACGCCCCAAATCACGGAGATTTTTTATAGCAGATCATTGTTATGCTATCGACGATTGGCCCGGAGATCGTTTGCTGATAGCTGACTGTGGTGGAAATTTCAATTTGCTGATTTCCGTTGCTTGGTTTGGTCTTGCTCAATCTGAGCAGGCGGTGGCTCGATCATATAGTGATGCAGCGCTCGATCATCTTACTCAGGGCCAACTGTCTTGCAGCCTGAATCGAGAGAAAGACCTCGGTGGTCGAATATTTGAGATTTTTTACAGTTGTAATATGCAGAATTGAACTCTTGGCTGGATAATGCTTCGATGCTGCCTGTGACTCTATGCCGAGAGAGATACAAAATTCGGTTTTCAAATTTTATAAATCATCCGGCATCGGCAGTTACTATATAGCAAACAGTTGCCCTTCGATGTCTTTGAATGCCTTGAACTCCAAAGCATTCCCGGAAGGATCAAAGAAGAACATGGTCGCTTGTTCTCCTGTTTCGCCTTTGAAGCGGACATACGGGTCTATTACGAAACCGTCAATAAAGCTTTTAACCTGCTCGGCTAAAGTTACCCAGTCTGTCATTTCTAGAACAACACCAAAATGTGGAACGGGCACGCCGTGCCCATCGACACCATTGGAAATTTTACTGGTCTTGCCGTCCTGACCCAAGGCTGGATTCAGATGGGTAACCAGTTGATGGCCAAACAGATTAAAGTCTATCCATTCTGAGGCGCTCCGCCCTTCGGGAAGTCCAAGTTTTTGCCCGTAGAATTCTCTAGCTTCATCTATGTCTCTAACTTGTATGGCGAGGTGGAAGGGGGTAAGGCGCATTTGGTCTCCGTATCTTTGGTGGTTAACTCCAAATCGCGTCAATTTACCACGGGCAGCAATTCACTTACCATTATGGGATTGGAAATCGAATAATAGTCTTCCATCAGGTGCAGTTACATGCTGAAGAGAAAGTTAGGAAGCACTGACGTTTATATCCCACCGATTGGCCTTGGTTGCATGGGCTTGTCCGAGTTCTATGGCCCACCCACTGACAAAACTCTTGCCATTAAACTCCTTCATGAGGCAATTGAGCTGGGTATAAAACACTTCGATACCGCTGAAATATATGGTTTTCGAAGTGCCAATGAAACGCTTTTGGGTGATGCTTTTACTGGTAAGCGGGACGGGTTGTTTATCGCAACTAAATTTGGGCCTACGCGCGACTGGGAAACAGGCATGCGAATTGGGATGGACGGCTCCAGGAGGAATTGCCGGCGCGCAGTAGAGGGGTCATTACGCAGATTAAAGACAGACTTCATTGATCTGTACTATTTGCACAGGGTAGACCCAGCAACACCCATCGAAGAAACCGTCTCGGCAATGGCAGAGCTTGTGGCTGAAGGCAAGGTCCGAGCAATAGGTCTGTCTGAAGCTGCGGGCGACACTATCCGCAGAGCAGCAAAAGTGCATCCTATTTCAGCAGTCCAATCAGAGTATTCGATATTTGCACGCGACATTGAAACCGAAGTGATTCCAGCTTGCCTGGAAGTTGGCGCCTCACTGACTGCCTACTCACCATTAGGGCGAGGCATGCTTTCAGGGCGCTTCAAAAATGATTCCTTGGGCGCTGAAGATTGGCGTAAGAGCAATCCGCGCTTTCAAGGGAATGCCTATATGGCAAATCTCATACTCGCTGATGAAATTGAAGCAATAGCCCAAAACAAAGCGTGTGCTGCTGCGCAAGTCGCCCTAGCTTGGGTTATGGCGCAAGGCGACCACGTATTGACTATTCCGGGTACTACAAGGCTGGAGAATCTCGAAACGAACGTCGGTAGCTACGATATATTACTGGCGCCGAGTGAGCTTGATGCTTTGAATCGACTTGCAGAAAGGGTTGAAGGTGAGCGTTATGATGAATTGGGTATGAGAACCATATATGGTTAGGGGTATATCTCACTCGGCGCAAAGATCCAACTGGCTTTGGGGCGTCCGTCTAACTTAATCTTGGGTACCTTTGCGCCGGTAGTGGTCTATGGGCGTTACTTTTGGTAGCTGATGGAGCGATTTGTATTTGGCTAGTCGATTGGCTAATTCGAAGATTGGTGGTTGGCGAATATTTGCTGAATTATTTTTTGATTAGCTTTTCCCCATGTGCACCAAGACTCCATTACGGGGCGTAAAGACCTTCCGAATTTTGTGAGGGAGTATTCAACTTTCGGGGGAATCACTTCATACACTTTCCGATGAACCAACTGATCTCTCTCCATTTCGCGAAGTTGCTTGGTCAGCATTTGCTGAGTGATGGGAGGCAAAATTTTTTTCAGCTCGCCGAAGCGTTTTGGTCCGTCGATCAGATTATAAATGATCGCTATCTTCCACTTACCGCCAATCAGCTTTAAGGAGTTGGTTATGGGATCGGTGCATTGGTTCATAGTATGTTCTCATATACCAGTATGAAAAAAGTGTCTACTTGTTAACATCATACAAAGATTTATAATCCGAGACATCAAAATTCGCCGAAATGTGAGGGAACGTGATGCAAGACAAGGTGTCAAAAGAGATCAGAACCAAAGTCACCAGCGCAGGAGAAGTTGAGCTTTCAATCGCCAGCGTAGAAATGCCGAAGCCAAAAGACGATCAAGTGCTGATTCGAGTTGAGGCTGCCCCGATAAATCCGTCTGATCTTGGTCTTCTCCTGAGCTTTGCAGCCGACCTGAGTAGCATACGCACGCAGGGGGACGGAGATGAAACCGTAACCAGTATGCCGATCCATCCCCGGCTCATGGCCAGTATGAAGCCAAGATTGGATCAATCGATGTCCGCCGGTAATGAAGGGTCTGGTGTGGTCATAGATGCGGGCAGCAATGCGAGCGATCTCATTGGTAAAACTGTCGGCCTGGCAGGTGGTTCGATGTACTCTCAGTATCGATGTGTGGCTGCAACTAGCTGTCTAGTGATGGAAGAGGGGACCACATCAGTCGAAGCCGCTTCGTCTTTCGTCAATCCCTTAACAGCGCTGGCTTTTGTTGAGACCATGAAAATGGAGAATCATTCGGCCATAGTCCACACAGCAGCGGCATCAAATTTGGGGCAGATGCTCGTAAGAATCTGTAAAGACGATGGCATTCCTCTGATCAATATCGTTAGGAAGCAAGAGCAGGTGGAACTACTGAAATCTCTTGGTGCGCAGTATATCTGCAACATGAGCGAAACGTCCTTCATGGAGGATTTGGTATCTGCGCTCTATGAAACCGGTGCTACCCTGGGCTTTGACGCGACTGGCGGTGGCAACAATGGAGAGCTTCCGGGGCAGATACTGGCAGCGATGGAAATCGCCGCCAACAGGGCCGCGAAAGAGTACAGCAGATATGGTTCTGATACCTATAAGCAGGTCTATATTTACGGTGGCCTGGATCCATCACCCACGGTTCTGAAAAGGGCCTTTGGTATGTCATGGGGACTCGGTGGCTGGCTGCTGACTCCCATGATAGGAAAAATCGGGATGGAGAAATTTCAGGGTATGAGACAGCGGGTTGCTAGGGAAATTAAAACAACGTTTGCCAGTTCTTATGCGCAGGAAATCTCAATGCGTGCAATGCTTCAGCCAGAGGTAATCAGAGCCTATGCCAAGCAGGCGACAGGAGAGAAATATCTGGTCTGCCCGCACACATAGGTCTGAAAAACCGCTGTCCGGATACTTTGCCCCGACCGTCAGATCCGTCCGACTCCGGGCAGCGGCTGCCTCATATCGTTTTTGAGTAATCCGCGCTTATATATTGTGGAGCAGCAGAGCCTGAAACGGGGGTTGTGTGATGCGCTGCTCGGATACAGGAAGAGATGTTAGCTGCAAGGCACCAAGGTTGCCGCACAAGCCAGCTTAAGGCATTGCGCCGCCCACTCGCACCCGATTTCAGTTCATTGCCTACAAGCTTTTTAGGCGTTCGTCAGAGTAAAAAGCAAGCATCAACTGGTCTTTGATGGAAAGGCGAACGCCCTTGCCCGCACCAGCAGGGCCTACTTCAGCATCACCACAGTAAGTGCCAAAGACGCGGTCCCAAAAAATAATGTCACAGCCGTAGTTGGAATCTGCCTGGCGGCGCTCTAACGCATGGTGGCAATGATGCTGCTGCGCTGTAGCGAAAAACCAGTCCCATACAGGCATTGATACCATCGGCAAGTTGGCATGGTTAAACTTACCGTTCCACATGCCGAAAGCCGCTGAAACGATAAACACCTCATCGCTGGCACCCATAAGCGCCAAAGCCATTGGTGTGCCCAAGCCAAGCGCCAGATATTCGAGCGGATGAGTTCGGTTACCGCGCATGGCGCTCATTTTGGTCAGGTGGTGGTGCGTTGCATGCATACGCCACCAGAATAGCGATTCATGCTGAATCCGGTGTAGCCAGTAGTAGAAAAAGCTAGAGGTGAATCGGATAGTCAGCATGGCGCCGATAAGGCCGAGTACGGTGTTTGGCTGGAACTCAATCTGCAGCGGAGACATGTCGCGTAGGGCGAGAAACCCCTCGGAAACGGGTGTGCGATACAGGTCGGAAATGATGGGCCCCCAGAGTAATCCACCCGAAGCCATCCAGAATACGTCTTCCGCCATTTCGTCCGGTTTGAGCAGCCAGGACTGCTTCTTGGCCCAGAAGCGTTCGGCGATCAGGAGTAGGGGGGTTGCAGAAACTGCGACGAACAGTGTCCAGACTCGGTAATATTCGCCGCCCCACTCATTAACCACCATGGCAGCGACCAGCAACACTGAGCCGGCAACCAGAAGAGGTTGGGGTAGCGCCCAGAGAATGGATTTCCCGTTCCACGTCACCTTGCTGCCTTCAGTGACGACCCCGTCTTCGGTGCGGACTATCGGCTGACCGGAGGGACCGGTCTGGGTAGTTGCTTGGTCTACCGGGCTCATCAGGTCGAACGGGTTGATAGATTGATCAGACATTACTGCTGCTCCTGGGCTTCTAGCTGATGGCTGGGGCGATAACCTTGGTCATAACGAGAATCGCGGACTACCTAGCAGGCTTTTTTTTCGCTGCAGGTGCCGGTGATTGACCACTTCACCGTTCCGCGCTCGATCTTTGGCGTTAAGACGTAGGTCACACCGTCTAGGTCGGACTCATCCTTCATCCATGTTGCGATGATCCGACCGTCGATCACGGAGATGCCGTGGCCCTCTGCTGATGCAAACACTTCATTAGGTAATCCGGCCGTGCCGCTATCAAAAGGTTTAAGATCGACCGCGGGGGATGACAGCATCGCCGCCGCTATTGTGTCTTTGACCGGCACAACTAGGTCCGTCAGCTCGCTGTAACGAAACGCTAGGTTCAGATCTTCGTATCGGCCAACGTTTCTCACCAGAGAAATGACTAGCAGAGCGAGCATCACGCCCGCGAACGCGAATCGGGCGAGCCGTTGCTGGTCGGGCTGAGTTCCGCTGCTGACTCGTGGTTGTTCGACCGGGCTGAAGCCCTCAGTGGATTCAGACATCCGACTAGGCTGTTTAACAGGGTCCTTTGTTCTCATGGTGGCCTAGATTGTTACCGGGGTAATTGTGTCCGTTGGGTATGTAGTTTGATAGTCAGTTAAGTAAAAAGCTGGGTGGTAAGTCTGGTCTGATTCGGCCTCGCTGCCACCTGAATCATCTAATAGTCATCCTCGGATGAACTGCCCGGCTTCTCTCCAACACCGTCTCCCAAATCTAGAGCGCCCAGTTGTGCTACACCCCAGGCCATCAACACTGCGACCAGCGCACCGATAAGCTTGTTATGGCCTTCGAATTCCAGATAGACCCAGAGAGGAATGCAGAAGATCATTAGTGCAAACCCCATAATGAGAGGGTGAATTGCTATTCCGCCAATGTGTACGGTGTTGCGCAGGTTGATTTTTAGTAGGAAGGTTTCAAACCTGCCAACCAGATTGTTCCAAGCTTTCATATAGCTACTCGCGCCTTCTTTTGATACAGAAAACGTCGACTTGCACCGATACTGTGCGCTTTTGCGCAGTCATGGGTCAGGTCCGGACGAAATTTCCTTGGAAGTTTAAAAAGCAAAAAGTGTGCCGGTTCGTGGCGTCATCGCGGCCGGTCCTACCAGCGCGCTTAGAGGCAGGTTTGTCCGCAGTCACGCACTCTGAAGTCAGCTGCGGGGCATGGAGGAGTCATCACCGAGTAGATTTCCGGCAAAACGTCTCGGCCCGGGTGCGGAAATTGCATTGGAATAGTTTCCCCAGTCAGGGTAGGACAAAACTTGCAGCAAAATTAAGGAGCTCGCGTCATGACAAAGCCGCAAACAGTGCACCGGCAGCATGGACTCACAACCTCTGAAATGGTTGTTTATCCCATGATCGCAGTACTGCTGGTCGGTGTTGCTTTTGGTTTTTACCACAACTCAAGGATTGACGACGCCATGGCCGCCGCGGTCGATCTCGGGATGAGGCAACAGCAGCTCATAGAAACGTATTTTGATCTCCACGGCGAGATGCCGCAGTCAGAAGCAGACCTTGAGATGGATACTTTTTCGCCTGAAGGCATCCTGATTGGTGTGGACTACCTGGCCGGAGAATTCGGAGTCCCTGCTGCCGATAAGCTACGTACCGGAACACTCAGAGCGCGGGTTGACATGACAGAATTCGGTGCACGATTTGAAAAAATCGAATCCGGTTTCCTACTCATCGCGCGCGTTCAGGACGATGATTCCATTATCTGGGACTGTGTTGCGGATAGGGTCACGGTGGAAGCACTCGACAAGCGCTACCTGCCAAAGACCTGCAGTGCTGGGGAAGAAGATGAGGATGAGCATGAGAATGCCGCAGGCGATCAGCTGGATGAATGACAAGAAAGTAATCAAGCGCACCGATCGCTCCATTCATCGTGTGGTTGTGTCTGTCAGTTCTCTCACCGCAAAAACAACACTGTCTTTGAGCGGACCTTAATGCATTGCTGTTCCGAGGGAGAAATGGGGGCAATGCGACACCGAACCGGTGTGATTTGGCGGGTTGTAAGGCTAAGCCTAGTTTCGGCACTCCTGCGCATGTCAAGAAGGCATCACGGACCCGGTTAAAAGCTGGGTTGGATAGCAAGAATCCAAGCAGCATAACCAGATAGGCAATCTGAAGGCGATAGGCTCAGCCCATTGCTGCAAGATTAAATTTAAAAAATCGACTTCACCTCTTCCGAATACCTTCTACAAGACGATAGCCCCTCAATTGCGAGTGGTGAAAAAAACAGGCCAAGACACTTACCAAGCCGGCAGGGCCCTATCAAGCAGGCTTAGCGTAACAAGCGGGCTTGAAGAAGCCAGACAAATGGCAAAAGAAATCTATCAAAAAGCGAGGGCCAGCAGGAAAAGCCCTGCGGCCAAAAAAATGAATGCTGTGGATAAACCTGCTAGTCACAGGGATCGCAAAAATGATTATCGCCGAAAGTAAAACGCATCAGGGAAGAGGATGGAGAATGAACTGCAAGTCGGTAAGAATTTTACTAGGGATTCTTGCCATGATTCTTATCCTACAAACGTTTAAAGAGTTTGAGCTGTTTTCGGTGGCGTGTGCAACGAGCGGGATGCAGAAAATTGCGCTGTGCGATGAGTATGGAAAAGACTGTGCTGAGATGGGGCGGTAGGCTAGCGGAAACAGGATCTGAGTTGAAACCGAACAGTAATTAGATCGTTACAGTTAGGCCTCTAAAAACTGCTAATTCAGGCAAACTGAGTAAACGGCAAAAAGGAAATAACCAGAATGCAGAGCATGAGGATAAGCAGCGCAACTAAAAGGTTTTTCATAGTTTCTGTTTTTTGCGAACGTAAATTATCTCGGGTATTCCAAACGGACTTAAAACTAGAGAAAACATGAATTTACTTCTTTCAATCTGCTTAGCAGCTATCCAACACGAATGATAAGTCCAGTAAATCCCCCACGCTGTTGCCAATAATATTGTGAGTATTATCATCGCGGTAATCATAATTCTCGCGACTTTTCACATTTATCTTTCCCTTGCTGCTGTATTTCGCACGCTATCGATGATGGCTGTTTGCGCTGCAGTGCATTCCCGTTTTCCGTTTAAACGGCCGCTTAAATGAGTAAACCGAGCTACAAGTTGGAACTTTTGGAATGGGAAAACCAAGTGAGATCATGAAACATTTCCTTCGGCTTAGAATCTGGGAGATAAAAGCTCTCAGATACTGAGTCTGTACTTTACGGGATAATCTTCGCACAAGTAATTGCTTTCATGTCTTTTATTCTGTGGTTTGGGGCAGCCTTGCTTGATGCAACGGCTGGTTTTATATTTTCAATCGTGCATTACAGCTGGCCCTATGTTGAGTCATTAGTGATGTTACCGCTGACGCTTCAATCACTTTCTCGATTGCGCGAGATAACTTATCGTATCAATTATTGCCCGACTCCTCACGAGAATGAGCGAGGCAGTAAAGAAGAACTTGAGCAGCGAACTAGTGTGCTGCTACCGACTAAATCACCCGATAAATAGGAATAATAGGATGGTTCTTTACATAACTCTTTTTGCGGCGGTTGGATTCGAGGTTGCAGGTACGATGCTTCTTCCGCTGACTCAAAATTTTTCAAAACCCTTGCCAAGCACATTATTACTGCTTTTTTATGGGTTTTCTTTTTACCTGCTCGCATTGGTGACTGGGAAGTTACCGCTTTCTGTAATATACGCTTCATGGGCGGGCCTTGGCGTATTCTCGGTAGCAATTTTAAGCAGCACATTCTATAAGCAAGCTCTGAACTGGCAATCCGTAGCAGGGCTGTTCTTGATTGTTGTGGGAGTGACCATTGTTAACGTCTATAAAACATAAATGACTCTGATACCTTTGCAGCTGGTTATTTATTTGCTGTCTTAATTAGAGGTGACGCGGCTAAAGCCGAGTGCGCCTAGAGACGCATCTAAGTGAGCAAAGAAGAAATAGAGCAAAGAGTGGGCGTGCTTCTACCGACTAAATCACCTTACACAGAGGGTAAGCCCCATGACAAATAAATTCAGATACTTATCTCTAGCGGTAATTCGTTTCGCTACACCAGTACTAGCATAGGAAGACGAGGCGCAAGAAATTCATATTAAACTTGAGGGCGGCGGCCGTCCTGCAGTTGGTATAACCACTGGAGTGTTCAACGAATGTGCTAGTGTTGCAGTTGGAGTCTCCGACAAGTCTGTCTGGTTTCGCTCGTTTGATCAGAATGATCGCTTTGCTACTTATTGTTGGGTAGATGATGAAAACCAACCACATTTTAAATTAGTTTCAATAAAGGAGTAATAATAAAAAGTAAATCGTTAAAAATCTTGCTTGTAATTATTGCAGTTAATCTAACACTGCAAACAATTAATTAGATTGGTTTATCCCCGACTGCCAGGGCCGCTAGCGGGATTCAGGAAATTGCGCTGTGCGATGAATGAGGGCGGGTCTGTGTTGGAATGGAAAGGCACGTTAGCGGCAACAGAATAAGGATAGAAACTGAGCAGTAATCGCATTGCTGCCAAACTATATGGAGGTAAAAGAGGTTGACGCCAGTGGCGACCTTGAAAAACTCATGCTTGATATAAACTCTGCTTCCTGGGATGAAGGTAATGATACTGAAATGTTATTCAGTATCGAGTTTAAGTGCGTATCTAGAGAGGCAGCTCTTATTATTTTTGGCATGTTACCCAGAAAATAATGGTCAAAATACTCTCTTGGGTATTATTCCCAAACGCCTTGAATGAAAGCTCTGGGCAGACAGACTCTGGTTATACGCTGGCAAGATAGGCACATGTTGTGACTATCGCAAGAAGGGCGTTGCTCCAATATTGATATCAACTTTGCAAAGGATAAAGATTGTGATGAAGTGTGGTTAGGGACGGGGTCAACTAATCTGACTGCCCAAAAGCCGTATCAATCTTAAAATTCTCAGCATGCCGACCTATCTATTATTTGCACATTTAATATGTAAATCCATTGACATTGAACGGCTGTGTAATTAATCTGCACGGGCTTCAATTAACGAACACTATTTATAGTCCTCATCGAAGTCTTCTTAGTATTACCTCGTACTGTAGCCTCTAAGTATCTCGCAAGTTTAAGCATTTTCGCCCGTCCTCAGTACGAGGGGTGGGTAAAACACATTTTATTGGAAAATTATTATGTCAGAAAGAATTGAAGGAACCGTAAAGTGGTTCAATGAATCTAAAGGATTTGGTTTTATAGAAAGAGCAGGAGGCCCTGATGTATTCGCACATTACAGCGCAATCAGTGGCGGTGGTTTCAAAACGCTAACTGAGGGCCAAAAGGTTGAATTTGACGTCACGTCTGGCGCGAAAGGGCCTCAGGCAGAAAACATCACTGTTTTATAAGAAACGGGTTAGTCTAAGGGGTGGTCGTTCTGACTGCCCCCATGCTCATAGTGTTCAAACAAAAACATAGTCACCATCTTCCGCATATGACTAGCCAAAGATATATCTTCAGGCTTGGCTGGTAGCACCCGCATATAGAAGTAATCACGCCAGTCGTTCCAGCCGTCTTCATGGGCCAGGACTCCAAGTGCTTGGCAGTATTCACGCTCCAAAGCTAATTAACTGCGACCGCTTTCTAGGTCAATGTGACGCTGTTATTGGTGCTGTCAGAGCATTGGCAGGAGCATTTGAAAGATGGAATAAGAAATGCGCTGTAAGCGTTAATTTGCCGTCTCTGCAAATCCTACATTGCACTCTTGTGAGATACTTCCTAGATAGTCGACCACTGTCGGTATAGAAGACAAGAGCCATATTGGCCTTATATGGCAATTAGCGTACTGTGCTTTAATTCTCAGATCCACCTGTTCCCAAACGTTATCCGGAAGCAAGCCCATTTCATATTGTTGGTAAGCATTTTGTAAGGACATCACTTGCCAGCTCTTGATAGCGTACCATACATCATATTCGGCACTTGTAAGTGAAGATGGATCGAGATCCGCACCAAAGTATCCGGAGGCTGCTAAAGATCGACCAATTGGATCCTCACCCATCATGCTTAAATATAGGTTAAGGAATGCCTCATTTCGGGCTTGGACTTGACCTGCAATCGCAATTTGCTGAGACTGCCGCATCTCAAGACCTACAAAAACCAAGCCGCCCAAAAGCCCAACCATCCCCAATAATTGAATCCATGTATCTAAGCTAACTTTTTTCATGAGTTACTCGGTACACTCATCTGGCAATGAGTCAATGACTTCAATTAAGCCCAGTGGGAAAAAAGATTTCCGGATCGTCATAATATCTCGGTAGTTACATTGATTATAGAAAAATGCGAGTGCTTCTAACTTGGCTTGCCAAACGTTTGCTGGCATCAAGCCCTGTTCAAATTGAAAATAATCGTTTTCATATATAAAAAGAGTTTGGTGAAAGTTATTCCGTCCAGCCGCTATTCCGGGAGGATATTGGTCTGCGAGGTCAGGGCGGTTCAAGAATGCGACCGAATGCCAATCTAGTCCAGCTTCATTAAACGCCGTAAAACCACTGGTCGTAATCGCTGTTCTCTCCATCTGTTGACCTGCCATTGCAATTCTTTGTGATTGCCTCATTTCCAAACCAACAAATATGAGTGAGCCAATAATCCCCACCATGCCTAACAGTTGTATTAGGTCCTCAATGGCTATCTTTCTCATTACTCAATTACCTCCCCTTCAAGAGCTTTTCCTCAGACTATCTATGACAGATCAAAATTTTAATCCTTCCTTGTTTATCCACTGCTTTTCGTAAGTGAGCAATGCTTGTTATATTAAAAATTTACAACGAGCGATAAGCTATTGAAAATAACGTTTTGAATTACTGCTCTCTAAAAATAGCCAATTACCAAGATAAGGAAAAGAAATCTCGGAGATAAAAGAATGGAAAAAGCTAGAATGAATGCCTTCATTCAACTATTTGGCATTTTGGGTGTTATCGGTTCTCTACTTTTCGTTGGCCTCGAAATGAGACAGTCACAACGCATTGCTCTCGCGGCGCAACAACAATTCAGGCTTGAAGTATGGTCGGAAATGACCAATGTTTACACCGAACGGGGATTGAGTATGTTTGAAATGATGAATGATCTACTGAAGTCAGAAGCCTATGATGATAATTACGAACTGGCTGCGCACAATTGGCTCTTTTAACGAATACTAATATTTGAGTCAGATTTTGCTCAATACAGAGCAGGACTAATGAAGAGACCTGTTTGGGAAGCTAAATTTCAAGGTATTCAATCAATTTATGCTTCGTGTAAGAATAAGCCAATACTGGACTTCTACATGCCGTGGGTTCATCAAGACCTAAATCCACTGTTTATCGGACCCTTGAGTAGGGCTTGTGATTAAGTTTTTTCCAATATTAAGTAACAAGTCCACTCAGTTATTCAGAGCGATAAGTTCCGTTATTGAGGGTCTTCGGCCCAATCCAATGGGAACAGACTTGGTCGGAAGGAAAGCCCGATCGCGACTAAGGGTTTGCCTGACTTAATTTCTCGAAAAGTAACCCACTCTTTCACCGTTGTATGTACCAACCCAAATTTTATCGTTTATTTCTATCGCTGTACTTACGTTTTGCAGCGCAGCAACGCTACTCATACCCCCAATTGTGTTGAACTCGAGCGTTTCTGAGTCTATTTCAACAACCGACCAGCCGTCGCCGCTCGCATTAGCACCTGCGGTCAGTAATTTTCCGGCCCTTCCCCAACGAAGATTATCTGGGTTGCTATCGAGAACCCCAGAAACTGCACGTTCATTTCCTTGAGTTAGGTCAAATCGCGCAATAGTTCTTGTTCCAATCGCAGCGACATACATGTATTTTCCGTCATCTGAAACTGTTATGCCATTAGGTCCCGATAGTTCGGTCCCATCCATAATAGAAGGTGCTCCAGCAGGATGCCATTCAACAACGCTCCCTCTGGCCTGCCCAGAAAGTACTGACTCAAGGCCCCCAGACCACGTCATGAATTGCGTAGTTACAAAGCCCCCATCATCCAAGATAGCAACGCTATTGTGCATAATTGATTCATCCAAAGGCACGCATCCTGTCCACTTTAAAATGGCCGAGCCTGACGATAAGTCCAGTTCGAACATTTCTATCGCTTCTCTAGCGCCATGACTAGTTATAAACAGGTCATAGACTTCCGCGCTTTTTGTTTTAAGTGATAAACCGTGTGCAGAGTAGTCATGGACGCTCAGCGGCCCCGGGCATTCAGGATAAAGCGCGCTATTAAGCTCTTGAGAAAAGCTCGGCTTGGAAACAAGGTCTTCCCAGCTGTCGTCTTTAGTATCTATTAAGTAAATATGCCCATTCACCCTTTCATTATCTGTTAGTGCCGAGCTTGCCATGCCAGTTGTTATTATAAGATCAGTCCCAGAAACGCTTATCAGGTCTTCAGCATTTATTAGCCCACATATGTAAGTGGTTTCTCCGTCTGAAGCACACTCTTCGCCATTTTGATTGGCAGTTGGGTAATTTTCTTGGCTATCCGTGCACGACAGCAGAAGAATCGCTGATATATGTACTATGACGAATTTTGCAACGGTTTTCATAATTATTCTC